>WNGB01002021.1_pt1 | contig 49199 bp, 50 predicted proteins | sample 5400681 | NCBI WGS metagenome assembly WNGB01 (sample SAMN13153367, study PRJNA577476) | soil metagenome | isolation source: 115 cm soil or saprolite under grassland replicate 2 | place: USA:California | collected 2016-06-15
ATGCTCCTCGCCGGCTTCGTGCTCCTGCTGATGCTGATGGTCACCGTGATCTACAACGACCTGATGCGGATTCAATGGATCGAAAAACTGGTGCCCTGGCGCTAAGCACTGCCTACCGATGACCGATGACCGATGACCGTCTACCGATTACCGTCTACTTCTTCCTCTTGCCCGGCTTCTTCAAACGCGCGTAATCGGCTTCCGCGGCGATGTAGGCGGGTTCCATCCAGTCGTTCCGCCGGTTCTTCTCGACGATCTTCTTGAGTCGCTCGCGCGCCTGGTCAGTGTCGCCAGCGAGCAGACGTTCGATTGCATCCAGATAATTCGCCGCGATCGGCTGCGCTGGCTCTTTTCGCGCCGACGTAACGGTGCCCGGCAGGCGGATCACCGGCGGAGCAGAGGGTAAAGGTTCCGAGGCGGTGGGTCTGGTTCCCGGGGCCGCGCCCGCGCGCCGTTCTGCCAGATAAGCGAAGATGCCGGGCTCCGCGCAGGATGCGTACGCCTCGCGCGCTCGGGAAAAATCGCCGGACAGGTAAATCGCCAGCGCGAGCGTGCACTTTGCCGATGCCAGCGTCGCTGACGCCTTGCGCAGATCGCGCTCCGCGACCTCGAACTTCCGGATCCTGATGTAGCTGCGGCCGCGCTCGAGCAGGAGGCGCGGTTCGTCGGGATTCACTTCGAGGCCATGCGTCAGGATTTCCAGCGCGTCGCCGACACGGCCAAGCGCGAGATTCGCCTGCTCGAACGCGATCACCGCCGCGGGATCGTTCGGACGACGCTCGTAGGCCGCGCGCGCCGAGGTGAGCGCGGACTCCGCCTTGGCGCGCTCCCCTTTGCTCAACGACGGCGCGTAGAGCGGCTCTCCCAACAGCGACATCGTCTCCGGGTGCTGCCCTTCGACACTGCTCAGGGCAGGCGCCAGCAGCGTCGCAAGCACGGCGATGAGGATCACGACCATAGAATAGCGTGTGCGCGAACGAGAACTTCGCCCGATGCTTGCGCTCGCCGCACCCGTCGTCATCGCGGAGCTCGGATGGGTGGCGATGCAGATCGTCGACACTCTGATCGTGGGGCGCCTGGGTCCCGACGCCATCGGCGCGGTCGGGCTGGCAAGTTCGCTGTTCATCGCCATCGCGGTGTTCGCGATGGGATTGCTCCTGGGGCTCGACTCCCTTGTCGCGCGATCCTTCGGCGCCTCGCGCATCGACGAGTGCCATCACTGGCTGGTCGCCGGCGTCTGGCTGGCCGTGCTTGCAGCGGTGCCGATCATGACGGTCGTGTACGCGATCAATGCGACGCTGCCCGTGTGGGGCCTTCCTCCCGGCGTGCTGACGCTCGCGCAGCCCTACCTGTCCGTGCTCACGTGGAGTCTTCCGCCGCTTCTGCTGTACGTTGCATTCCGGCGCTACCTGCAGGCGATGAATATCGTGCGGGCTGTGACGGTCACGCTCGTTGCGGCGAACGTCGTCAATGCGGCCGCGAACTGGATCCTGATCTTCGGCAACCTCGGGGCGCCCGCGCTCGGTGTGCCGGGATCCGCCTACGCGACCCTTTCCGCGCGCGTGCTGATGGCGGGCGCACTGCTCGCCGTGATCGTCCGCCGGGAGCACCACACCAGACCGCGGCTCTGGGAGACCTCGAAGGCACTGGACATCAGCCGCGTGCGCCGGCTCGTTCAGCTCGGGCTGCCCGCGGCGGGGCAGATGGTCCTCGAGGTTGGCGTGTTTGCGACCGCGGCGGCGTTGGCCGCGCGCGTGTCCGCGAATGCGCTGGCTGCGCACCAGATTGCGTTGAACATGGCAGCGCTGACGTTCATGGTCCCATTTGGCCTTGCCTCAGCGGCGGCCGTTCGCGTCGGACAGGCGCTCGGTGGGGGTAATCCACGTGGCGCAATCCGCGCCGGCTGGACGGCGATCGCGATCGGCGTCGGTTTCATGGCCAGTGCGGCCGCTGTATTCCTCGCGATACCTGGAATGCTGATGCGCGCGTTTACGACCGACACTGCCGTGATCGACACCGGCATCACGCTGCTGTTTGTTGCAGCGGTCTTCCAACTCTTCGACGGCGTGCAAGGTGTCACGACCGGCGCGCTCCGTGGTCTCGGCAATACGCGCACGGCGATGCTGTGGAATCTTTGCGGCCATTGGTTCATCGGGCTGCCGCTCGGGTACCTCCTCTGTTTCCGATGGGGATTCGGTGTTGCCGGTTTGTGGTGGGGCCTTTCTACGGGCCTGATGATCTGCGGCATCGGACTCCTCGCCGCATGGAGGCGCGAAGGCACCCGCCTTGCTGCGTAAACCCAACGGAGGTTTCCATGGCTGACCTGACAGAGCGGCCCGGCCCGGGCGGCGATCCGATGCAGAGGAATCCGGAAGATAACCCCGCGCAGGCGCGGTCGGATGCGACGGCTGACGAAGTCGGCGGGCGTCTGGATCCCGATTTCACCGAACAATCTGATCGCGCGCACGGCCGCGGCTCCGATGCGAACGGCGTTCCTGAATTCGACGAGACGGGAGGGGAGGAGCGGCGCCGGCTCTACGACGAAACCGGTTCGCCTGTGGTGAGCAAGATCGACTAGCGCTCAGGCCTTTGCCAGGACGCGGCGCGGATATTTCGTCGTCACGTAGTTGTCCACCAGCGCGCGAAACGCACGGTCGAGCTCTTCGTAGGTGCCGCGCAGCGTCGTTGCATGCTGCCCGTCGATGTAAACGGGGCAGCTTGGTTCTTCACCGGTCCCCGGCAGGCTGATGCCGATGCTCGCGGCTTTCGACTCGCCGGGGCCGTTCACGACGCACCCCATTACAGCGAGCGTCATCGACTCGACGCCTTCGTACTGCGTTTTCCATTCCGGCATGCGTTCACGGATGTACGCCTGCGTCCGCTCGGCAAGCTCCTGGAACGTGCTGCTCGTCGTGCGTCCGCAACCAGGGCATGCCGTGACGCTCGGTGAAAACGATCGAAGGCCGAGCGCCTGCAGCAGCTCGCACGCGGCGTAGACTTCGTCGCGGCGATCACCGCCGGGACGGGGCGTGAGCGAGACGCGAATCGTGTCGCCGATTCCCTCGTTGAGCAGGATCCCCATTGCCGACGCGGACCACACGAGCCCCTTCGCGCCCATCCCCGCTTCGGTCAGCCCGAGGTGCAACGGCTGGTCAGTACGGCGCGCGAGCTCGCGATACACCGCGATCAGATCCCGCGGCCGCGACGTCTTGCACGAGATGATGATTTGATCGCGGCGCAGGCCGGATTCGAGCGCGAGCTCCGTGGACTGCACGGCGGACAGCACCATGCACTCGTTGATGATCTCTTCCGACGTGTGTCCCAGCGCGCGGTCCGTATTCTCCTGCATCTTCGCGACGACGAGCTCCTGGTTCAGCGACCCGCCGTTCACACCGATCCGGACCGGTTTGTTGCGATCGCGCGCCACGCCGCAGATCGTGGCGAACTGCTCGTCGCGCCGCCTGCCGGTCCCCACGTTTCCCGGATTGATACGGTATTTATCGAGCGCCGCCGCGCACTCCGGATACCGCGTCAGGAGCAGGTGCCCGTTGTAATGGAAATCGCCGATCAGCGGTGCCGTGACGCCGGCGTCCAGTATGCGCTTCTTGATTTCGGGAACCGCCGCCGCCGCTTCGGGCACGTTCACGGTGACGCGCACCATCTCGGAGCCGGCCTCGACGAGCTCAATGCACTGCCGGGCAGTGGACGCTGCGTCCGCCGTGTCGGTCATGGTCATCGACTGGACGACGACAGGCGCGCCGCCGCCAACCTGGACGTTTCCGACGTGAACGCCGATGGTCCTGTGCAGCTTTACCGTGCTCATTGTGGTGATATTGAGACGATCATATCACCCGGGTGCGGCACAACTGTCGTTGTGGCGCGGCGCGCGGCGCGGCGCTACTCTTGCAGTACAGCCCGGTTTTGAAGGAGCAAGAGACAGATGAGACTGATGAAATTCGTGCGACCCATGGTGTTCCTGTCGGCGCTCGCGCTGGCCACTCCCGTGGTCGCGCAGAGCATAACGACCAGCGACATCCAGCGGCTCCAGGACCAGGTGTATGACGCCAGCAATGAGGTATCTCGCCTCCGCAGCCGGGACCAGGGGCTCGCCGATCGCCTTCAGGCGCAGCTCGACGATCTCCGCGACGAGGTCGTGTACCTCCGCGTGAAGCTGCGGAAAGAAGGTTCCGTCAACCGCAATGACTACAACGAGGTGCGCAGCGGCGTCGACAACATCCGCGCGCAGGCCCGCGGCGAGTCGGCACGCCAGGGCAGTGGTAACTGGAGCACCGGTGGCTCTGGCAGTGGGTCCGGAACCGGAACTGGAGCGTACGGCACCGGGAGCGGAAGCGGCAGTGGGACTGGTGCCTACGATCCGCAGTCCACGCGAAACGCACCGACACGTCGCAACGAAATCCCCTCGGGCCAGGAGATCGACGTCCGCATGGAGCGGGAGCTGAGTTCCGCGACGGCACAAGTCGAAGATCGCTTCACGGCGACGACGGTTGTCGATCTGTATCAGGGCAATGACGTGCTGATTCCCGCGGGTTCGACGATGCGCGGCGTCGTCAGCTCCGTGAACAAGGCGACCCGTACCGACCGCAAGGGCAGCCTGACAGTGGCCTTCGACCAGGTGACCATACGCGGCCGCGCGTATCCGATGCGCGGAACTGTGACGCAGGCGCTCGAGAGCGAAGGCATCAAGGGCGAGGCGGGCAAGATTGGCGCGGGCGCGGGCGTGGGCGCGATTCTCGGCGGAATCCTTGGCGGCGCGAAAGGCGCGCTGCTCGGCATCCTGATCGGCGGCGGCGGGACCATCGCCGCGACCGAGGGTAAGGATGCTGTCGTGCCGGCGGGCACGGTGCTTCGCGTCCGCTTCGAGCAACCGCTCGTCGTCAGGTAGTGACGTGTTTCAGGGCGGCGCGGGCCGCCCTGACTGTCTGCTCCACGTCGCGTTCCGTGTGGGCGCCGGAAAGGAACCACGCTTCGAACTGCGACGGGGGCGGATAGATGCCGCGCGCCAGCATCCCCCGGAAGAACTTCCCATACATCGCCGTATCCGCCTCCATCGCCGACTGGAAGTCGCGCACCGGCGCGGACGTGAAGAACGGCGTCACCAGCGAGCCGAATGCATTGACCTGCATGGCGACGCCGGCGTCCCGCGCGGCATCCGCGAGCCCGGATGCGAGGTGCGATCCGAGCCGCGCAAGATGGCGGTACAGCTTTGGCGACAGCTCGCCGAGCGACCAGAGACCGGCCGTCATTGCGAGCGGGTTGCCTGACAGCGTCCCTGCCTGGTAAACGGGTCCCGCGGGAGCGACGAGATCCATGAGCGCGGCGCGGCCGCCGTACGCACCGACCGGCAGGCCGCCGCCGATAATCTTGCCGAGGCACGTCAGGTCCGGCTTGATGCCGAACAATCGCTGCGCTCCGCCCGCCGATGCGCGGAATCCAGAAATCACTTCGTCGAAGACGAGCAGGATGCCGCGCCGATCGCAGATCGCGCGCAGTCCCGCGAGAAAGCCATCACGCGGGGGGACGACGCCGATGTTTCCGGCAATCGGCTCCACGATGATCGCGGCAATCTGATCCGCATACCGATCCACAACCGCCTCGACGGAGGCGAGATCGTTGTAACGCGCGAGCAGCGTGTCCGCCGCGGCCGCCGCGGGCACGCCGGGACTTGTCGGGACGCCGAGCGTCAACGCGCCCGAACCCGCCTGAACCAGGAACGGATCTGCGTGGCCGTGGTAGCAGCCCTCGAACTTCACGATCCGGTCGCGCCTGGTCGCCGCGCGCGCGACACGCACCGCGCTCATCGCGGCTTCTGTTCCCGAGCTGACGAACCGCACGCGTTCCATCGACGGCATCAGCATCGCGACGCGCTGCGCGAGTCTGGTTTCGAGTTCCGTCGGCGCGCCGAAGCTCGTCCCGCGCGCCGCCGCCGCGGCGAGCGCCTTGAGCAAACCCTTCGGTGCGTGGCCGTGGATGAGCGGCCCCCACGACATCACATAATCGATGTAGGTGTGCCCATCGACATCGCGGATGCGCGCGCCGCGCGCGCAATCGATGAAGAGCGGTGTGGCGCCGACGGCCTTGAAAGCGCGCACGGGGCTGTCGACGCCGCCAGGAAGGATTCGCGAAGCCGCAGCGAAGAGTTTCTCAGACGTCGCAAAGCGCGACCGCTTTGAGCGCATGCCCGTCACGATAGCACGCCGCTTGCACTGCGCGCTCCCGACGTCGGCCCGGCACCGCGAAAAACGACACAACGATCCTGCCGCGCCTGGGTCCGTACATCACACCGAACTCGCGCTGACGTCCATCATCGCCGCCAGTACTGGATGCGGAAGCGGCCGCGCTGCACTTCCTCCGCCATCCGGTACGGCGCGAGACCTACCACGGCGTCCGGACGCCGCGAGACCAGCACGGCGCCACCAACGTGCTCGCGGTTCAGCGCTTCGCCGAGATCCACGCCGGCCTGTGGTGAGTCGGCGAGCAGGATGACGCGTGCGTAGTACATCGGCAGGAGCTGTTGCGCGGTGTACATGTCGTCCGCGACGATCACGCGCTCCGCGGAGTCCTTGATCGTCCGCATCGCCGATGCGTCGTCTATCGATCGCGCCACGTATGCAGGAATCGTGCTGGCTGCGTGGATCACGAACGCGATGGCTGTCAGCCCGAGCCCTGCCGCTCCAACAAGACGTTCGGCCGAGCGCGGCGAGGAAATGTGATCGGCGATATTTCGCCACGCAGAGGCAACGAGCAGCGGCAACAACGGGAGGAGCAGTCGAGGTCCCAGTGATTTGCCGCCGCTGGTGTCCACGCCCGCGAACGCAAGCAGGACGTACGTCACGAGACTGAAGAGGGCCACTCGCCAGAGCCATCGATCGCGACCGCCGGCGGGAGGCACGATCGCGAACACGAGAAATGGCGACAGCCGGAATAACCCTGCAACCCATTTCGGCTCCCTTACCAGGTAGAAGGTGTCGGTCGCCGAGCAGACGATCAGGACGGCAAACGCAGGCAGAAGCGGCCAGGCGCTTTTCAGGAAAAGGCGCGCCGCCGCGCCGGCAGCCAGCAGCGCCGTCAGCGTGACGATCAGCCGATCGCGATCGGTACCGAACAGCCAGTACTGTCCGACGAACGCGTATCGCTCCTTCAGTGTGAGCGGATGCAATTCTGGCAGCTCGAGATTTGGTTTGCTCGTCAGGCGCAGGGCCGTCTGCAACAGGTGGACGGCATGCCGCAGATGGGCGGCAAGTGGACGATTGAACCACCACACTTCCACGAACGCCGCAACGCCAAGTGTCAACGCGCAACCGGCAACAGCGAATGCGACCATCCGCCACGAGCGCGATGCCGCCCAGCACGCAAGCAGAAGCCCCGGCATCAGCAGGATGGACTCGTCACGTACCGCCGCGGCCGCACCGAGCGCCACACCTGCGAACAGCGCGCGCCAGTCCATATCGCTATCGCGAGGCAGCAGTGCGATGACGACCGCGACGGCCCCAACCGCAATCGCAGGCGCATGTTCCGACTCGATGACTCCGTAAAACCACAGCGGCGTGGCCAATCCAGTCACGAGCGGCAGCGTCGCGCCCGCCCAGCCCCGCGGAGCGAGCCGCCACGTCGCCCAGAGGGCGACTGCAACGGCGATCACGGAGAGAATGCGCATCCCGATCATGCCGCCGAGGGGAACAAAGATCGCCTGCAGCACGGCTGCCGCCGGCGGAAAGATCGCCTGCATGCCGGCAGATGTCACGAAGACGAAAGGAGGCCTGAGCGGGGAGAACTTCTTGCCGGGATCGAGAAACGCGCCGCGGTAGTCGATCCGCAGCGTGCTGAAATGATGGTCGTACAGTTCCTTCGCTTGGACGAACTTGACGCCGAAGTCACCCGAATAGACGGCGTCGGGCGCCAGCGCGACGAATGCCAGCCAGGCGACGAACGCCGTGACACCCGCAATGGCGATGTACGGTCCCCATCGCTTCATAGGGGGAGGCGAAGGGTCGCGCGACAGCCCCTTTCGGGCGTGCGATTCTCGAGCGAGAGCGTTCCGCCGTGTGCCTCCGCAATCTGGCGGCTGAGCGCCAGCCCGATGCCCGACCCTTGCGGCTTGGTCGTAAAGAACGGAACGAACAAGTTCGACGTGTCCGGCAGGCCAGGTCCTTCATCCTCGACCGTGACCTGCAGGTAACCGTCGCTCTTCGTCCAGTCGATCCAGACCTGTCCGCCCGTCTCGAGTGTCGCATCCACCGCGTTGCGGACGATGTTGATCAGGAGCTGCTCGAGTTGATCGGGGTCGGCTTCGACCTGCACGTCGGAGGACGCGCGCAGCGCGATCGGCAGCCGGCTCTCGAGCTCCGCGATCCGCCGCGCCAGCGGCAGGATCTGAATCGGACGCTCCTGCGGCTTCGGCAGCTTCGCGAGCTGTGCGTACTGCCGCAGGAACCTGCCCAGCGCGCCCGATCGTGTTTCGATCAGGTTGAGGCCGTCCTGGATCTCGGCGGCGCGCGGCACGTCGGGAATGCGCGAAATCATTCTCTTGATGCTATGCGCGATCGACTTGATCGGCGTCAGCGAATTGTTGATCTCGTGCGAGAGCACGCGGACGATGCGCTGCCAGGCGAGCTGCTGTTCTTCGCGGAGCGCGCGGCTCAAGTCGGCGAAGACGAGGAGCTGGTGCGGTTTGCCGTCCCGATAGACGGCTTGCAGCGTCTAATGTTTGCTGTCGCGCCCGCGCGACTCGTCCGTCCCGCCGGCGCGACCCGGCGGCGCGGCGCCGAACGAAAACGTCGTGTTTCCGCCCGCAGCTGCATGGTACGCCCCTTGTTCCTGCAAACTGCCGCGCATGTATACCAGCATGGCCGCCACCCGCCCCCAGACCGCCGCGCGCGTGCTCGTCGCCGACGACCAGCCGGACGTGCTCGAAGCGTTGCGATGGCTCCTCACCGGCGAAGGCTACGAGCCGGAGTTCGTCAGCTCCACCGACGCGGTGCTCGATCGACTGCGCGACCGTCCGTTCGACCTGCTGCTGATGGATCTGAACTATAGCCGGGATACGACGTCGGGGCGAGAAGGGCTGGAGCTCATACCGCAGGTTCGCGCGCACGATCCGGCGCTGCCGATCGTCGTCATGACCGGATGGGGGAGCGTGGACACCGCGGTCGAGGCCATGCGGCTCGGGGCCAAGAGCTTCGTGCAGAAGCCGTGGGAAGACGTCACGCTGCTCGAGATCCTGCAGCGCGAGATCGAGGACTCCCAGGCGATGAAGCGGCGCGATGCGAAGCAGCAGCGCGAATTCGAGGACGCGCGCCTCATCCAGCGCGGGCTGCTGCCGGCCGCGATGCCCCAGACAGCCGGCGTGAAACTCGCCTCATCGTGGCAGCCCGCCAACGGCGTCGGCGGCGACTGTTTCGATGCGTTGACGTTTCCGAGCGGCGGTGTCGGACTGTCGATCGCGGACGTGGCGGGAAAAGGCGTGCCGGCCGCGCTGCTCATGTCCAATCTCCAGGCCGCCGTTCGCGCATTTGCGCAGGAAGGCACGGCCCCGGGCGCGGTGTGTACGAGCGTCAACCGGCTGCTGTGTCGCAACATGGCCAGCGGACGCTTCGTGACGTTCTGCTACGTGCGCATCGACGTGGCGGCGCGGAAGCTCACTTATGCCAACGCGGGGCACAATCCACCGCTCCTCGTTCGTGGATCCGGCCGCGTCGACACGCTCGTGCCGACCGGCACCGTGCTCGGCGTGTTTGCCGAGAGCTTGTACGAGCAGGGCGACTTTTCAATCGCCGCAGGCGATCGGCTCGTCCTCTACACCGACGGCATCACGGAAGGCCGGAACCCGGGGGGAGACGAGTATGGCGAGGATCGTCTTGCCGACGCCGCTCTTCGCCACCGCGCGCTGTCGGCGGAGGAGATGCTCGCCGCGATGCTTCGAGAGGTCGAGTCCTTCAACTCGGGTGTTTACGAGGACGACGCGACGCTGATTGTCGCCGCGTTGTGACTGGTGACTGGGGGCCAGGTCTGCAAATCGCCCCAGACCGGTGCCAGGTCGAGGCCTGGCACCGGTTCGGGGCGATTTACAGACCTGACCCCAGGGTGCGCGCCGCCTCACGCGCGTAGTAGGTGATGATGATCTCGGCGCCGGCGCGGCGGATCGACGTCAGCGTCTCCATCATCGCGCGCGGCTCGTCGATCCAGCCGTTTCTCGCCGCCGCCTTCAGCATCGCGTACTCGCCGCTGACGTGGTACGCCGCGACGGGCACACCGAACTCTTCCTTCACGCGCGCGATCACGTCGAGATACGCCACCGCGGGTTTCACCATGACGATGTCGGCCCCCTCGTCGAGATCCAGGGCGACCTCGCGCAGCGCTTCTTCGACGTTCGCGGGGTCCATCTGGTGCGAGCGGCGATCGCCGAACGCGGGGGCGGAGTCCGCCGCATCGCGGAACGGCCCGTAAAACGCCGAGCAGTACTTGGCCGCGTAAGACATAATCGCGACCTGCGTGTGGCCGGAGTGATCGAGCATCTCGCGTATCCGCCCGACGCGCCCGTCCATCATGTCCGACGGCGCGACGATGTCCGCTCCCGCCGCCGCATGTGACAGCGCAGCACGCCCGAGCTCTTCGACGGTGATGTCGTTGAGAATCTCTTCGCCGTCGAGAATGCCGCAGTGCCCGTGCGACGTGTATTCACACAGGCACACGTCGGTCACGACGAGCAGGCCGGGAACTTCCTTTTTGAGCGCGCGAACGGCGCTCTGGACCGCACCTTCCGGATCCGACGCACCGCTGCCGACAATGTCCTTCGATTCCGGCAGTCCGAAGAGCAGCACACCCGGCACGCCGTCCGCCTTCGCGGCCGCGGCTTCCTTCACGATCTCGTCCACCGACAGCTGGTATACGCCGGGCATCGAGCTGACTTCTTTGCGCTTTCCTTCCCCAGGAACGGCGAACAGGGGATAGAGGAAGTTGTCGGGACTCAATCGAGTTTCGCGCACCATCGCGCGCATCGCCGCCGATCGCCGCAGCCGTCGAGGTCGATGCCGCAGATCGAGCGTCCCGTGCGTAGCCTTCGATTCGAGCTTGGTCGCCATACAGATACTGCTTGTCCTCTTGCAGGAGACCAGGAGAGCAGGAGCTCAGGAGGTCTCTGTCGCACCCACTAATTAACCCAGTCCACTGGCGACGTGGGCTAACTCAGTCCAGAACTGGCTACTGGCTACTGGCTACTGCCTACTGCCAACGGCCAACTGCGAAGCGAAATGCTCCACGAGCGCATCCACCAGATCCGGAATCGTGTAGCGCGCGGGCATGACGGTCGTCTGAATCCCGAGCTGCTGCGCCGCCTCGGCGGTGACAGGACCGATCGAAGCGACGACCGTCGTATTGAGCAGGTCGGCCGCCTGCTCTTCGCCGAAGATCCTGGCGAAGTTCTGCACCGTGCTCGCGCTGGTGAACGTGACGGCGTGGATCTGTCGATCGAGCAGCATGCGATAGATATCGTGATCGCCGTCGCGCTCGCCGCCGGCGAGCAGCGTGCGATACGCGACGACTTCGCTGACGTCAGCGCCGGCGTCGCGCAACTGATCCGCCAGGACCTCGCGCGCAATGTCTGCGCGCGGCAGCAGGAAGCGCGTGTCCTTCAGCGTCCCCGTGGCCTTGATCGCTTCAATCACCGCTTCGGAACGCGCCTCTTCCGGCGTCAGATCGACCCGCATCCCATAGCGGGCGAGACGCTGCGCTGTTGACGGGCCGATCGCGCAGAGCCGCACGCCTTTCAGCTCGCGCACGTCGCTGACGGCGAGCAGGCGCTGCATGAAGTGTTCAACCGCGTTCGCGCTCGTGAAGATGATCCAGTTGTATGCGCCGGCGTCCTCGCAGGCGCGATCGAGTGCGGCGACATCTTCCGCAGGTGCGATCCGGATCGTCGGCGCCTGGATCGCTTCCGCTCCGCGTTCTTCGAGCATGTCGACGAGCTCGCCCGCCTGTTCGCGCGACCTCGTCACGACAATGCGCCGCCCGAAGAGCGGACGATCGTCGAACCATCGCAGATGCTCGCGCAAGCCCGCGACGCGGCCGATCACCAGCATCGCCGCATCCTGCTGCCGAGCGCGGGCGGCAATCGTTTCGAGCGTGCCGACGATTGTTTCCTGCGCGGCCGTCGTCCCGCCGTAGACCAGGGCGGCGGATTCCTCCGGCGAGCGCCCGCTCGACAACAGCGCGCGCGTGATTGTCTCGACCTGCTTCGCTCCTGCATAACAGAGCAGGCTGCCGTCGAGGCCGGCGAGGCGCTGCCAGTCGACGTTCGGCGGATCGTCGGTCTCCGCCTCGTGCCCGCGGACGAGCGTCACCGTGTCGCCCGCGCCGGGATATGTGATCGGAATGCCCGCGTAGGCGGGTACGCCGACAGTAGCGGGCACGCCCGGGACGACTTCGAAAGGAATCTGCTGCTCGTGCAGGAACAGTGCTTCCTTGCCGCCGCTATCGAACACGAACGGATCGCCCCATTTCAGGCGGACGACGCTCTTTCCCTCGCGCGCTTTCTCGACGAGCAGCAGCGAAATCGCGTCCTGATCCAGCGCGCGGGGCGCCGCGGGGCCGACGTCGATCTTCTCCGCGTCCGCGCGCGCGGAGCGGAGCAGCCGGGGGTGCACCTGGTGGTCGTACACGACAACGTCCGCGGATTGCAGATGTCGCAGGCCGCGGACGGTGATCAGGCCGGGATCCCCGGGGCCGGCGCCGACGATGTAGACACACGGATTGTTGGGCATGCGCTTCTATCGTAATGAATTCAGTATCGCCAGCGCGCCCCCTTGTTCGAGATCTTTCGCCAGCCTGCGGCCGAGCTCGTCCGGTGTCGCGGCTGGCCCGCGCGCCTGCCGCTTGATGCTGCGCGACCCGTCGGGCATCGTCACGATCGCCTGCATCAGGAGGTCGGACCCGTCGTGCACGGCAACGGCGCCCAGGGGGAGCTGGCAGCCGCCCCCGAGGGCAGCGACGACCGCGCGCTCGGCATCGAAGGCAGCGCGAGCGCCGGCGTCATTAATCGTGGTCCATGCCGCATCGTCCAGATCGTCCTTGCGCGTCTCGATCGCGACGATGCCCTGGCAAGGGGCCGGGATGCAGTCGTCGTGCGGAATGGCCTCGGAGACGCGGTCTGAATAGCCGAGACGCTTGAGCCCTGCGACCGCAAGCACCAACGCGTCGAACTCGCCGGCGTCCAGCTTCCGGAGACGCGTATCGACGTTTCCGCGCAACGGTAGGAACCGAGCAGCCGGCATGCGCTTGGCGAGCTGCGTGCTGCGGCGGATGCTTCCCGTGCCGATGGCCGGTACGTCCGGGAGGTGAGAGAGCCCTGCGCGGAGCACCAGCGCATCGCGCGAATCCTCGCGCGGCAGAACGGCCGCGATACCGAGTCCGCCGGGGACAACGACGGACATGTCCTTGGCGCTGTGGACCGCGACATCGACCCTCCGCGCGAGCAGCGCGTCTTCAATTTCCTTGACGAACAGGTTCTTTCCGCCCGTTTCCGACAGCGGACGATCCTGAATACGGTCCCCCTGTGTCTTGATCGTGATGAGCTCGACGGTGCGTCCTTGTTTTTCGAGGAGCGCTGCGACCGTGCGTGCCTGCCAGAGCGCGAGCGCGCTGCCGCGCGTGCCGATGCGAATCGTGCCGGTCATGACGACTCGCCAGGCTCGTCGTCGGACTTCGCAGCCTGCAGCGCGAACAGCCGGTTGACGGCATCCGTGTACGTGATGGCGAGCGTCTCGTCGCGCGTGGACTTGAGCTGCTCGGTGGGCGTCAGCAGCAGTTTTTCCACGATGAGATGCGTGATTTCGTCGACGCGCTCCCGCGCTTCAGGACTGAGAGGCGCGAGCTTGCCCTCGAGACGTTTTAGCTCGGCCTGGCGGATCGCGTCGAACCGCTGCCGCAGCGCGATCACGGTCGGCAGCACCTCGCGCGACTGCATCCATGCCGCGAACTTGTCCACCTCCTGGCGGACGATCGACTCGGCGCGTTCGATCTCCGTCGCGCGGCGTGACAGGTTCTCTTTCACAATCGCCTGCAAGTCGTCGATGTTGTAGAGAAAGACCTGGTCGAGCGCGCCAACGCCGGGTTCCACGTCGCGCGGCAGGGCGATGTCGATGACGAAGAGCGCCCGTCCCCTGCGCGGCCGCATGGCTTCTTCGACGCGCACGCGCGTCAGCACCGGATCGGTCGAACCCGTGGCGGTGACGACGATGTCGGCGTTGGACAGGGCCTCGCCCAGCGAAGTCCACGGCACCGCAGTTGCGCCAAGGTGAGTCGCGAGATGTTCCGCTGTCGCGAGCGTCCGGCTGGCGATCGTCAGCTGTTTCACCTGCTGCGCCTGGAGGTGCACGCCCGTGAGTTTCGCCATCTCACCCGCGCCGAGGATGAGAACGTTCAAGCCTTTCAGGTCGCGGAAGATTTTCTTCGCCAGTGCAATCGCGGCGTAGCTGACCGACACGGCGCCCTCGCCGAGGTGCGTCTCGGTGCGAACGCGTTTGCCGACGCTGAACGCCGCCGTGAAGAGGCGATTGGTCACGGCGCCGGTGGACTTCACTTCAGCCGCCGTCGCATAGGCGTTCTTGACCTGGCCGAGAATCTGCGGCTCGCCGACGACCAGCGAGTCGAGACCCGCGGCAACGCGGAACAGGTGACTGACCGCATCCGCGCCGCGATAAATCACCAGGTGCGGCGACACCATCTCCCACGGGACGCCGTTGTACTCCCCGATAAAGCGTCCGCAGGCCTCCGCGACCGCGTCCGACTCGGCGTTCGCGTAAATCTCCGCGCGGTTGCACGTCGAGAGCACGACCGCTTCGCGCGCCAGGTTGCGTGCGCTCAACGCCGCCAGCGCCGCGCTCAGGCCACGACGCGCGAAGTCCACGCACTCCCGCAGTTCAACCGGCGCGGTCCGGTGGCTGATGCCGACGGCGAACAGCCGCATGTCTAGAAGTTGTGGCTCCGGGTCAGGAAGTACCCGACCGGAACGAGATTCAGCAGCACGAGCACGAAGGCGAGCGTGGACAGCCACGCTGCCCGCCGTCCGGTCCAGCCGATGGCGCGGCGCGCAAAGAGCGCGAAGGAGTAGATCGCCCACGAGATCAGCGCCACCAGGATCTTCGGGTCCGCCACTGACATCGCCTGCGCACGCGGATCGAGCGATCCTTCGATCTGTGTTGCCCAGACGCCGCCGATGACGAGGCCGCACGTCAGGAACAGCCAGCCGACGACAACAGCGCGGCCGTTCATCACGTCGAGCGTCTGCAGCGATGGCAGGCGCGTGTAAAAGAACCCCAGGTGCTTCGCCTTGATCTCCTTGAAGAGGAGCACGTAGGTGATGCCGAGGACGAAGGCGAGCGCGAAGCTCGCATACGCGAACAGCATCGAGAGCACGTGAATCGTGAACAACGGGCTGCGCAACAGCGCCGGCCGCGGTTGCGTCGCCGGGTTCAACGCCGGCAGGATTGCCAGCACCGCGAGCAGCGTCGTCACGAACACGCCCATGGCGCGTTCCTCCGTCGTCAGCTCGACGTAGAGGTAGGCGAGACCGAGCAGCCAGACGAACGCGGAGACCGCCGCGGTCGTGCCGACCAGCGGCGCGTAACCCGCCTCCATCGTCTGCATGCCGATGAGAAACGTGTGCGCGAGCGCGGCGCCGGCGAGAAGTCCCGTGGCGGTGCGGCCGGTCTTCGGTTCGCGACGGGAAAAATGCGCGAAGTAAGTGGCCGCGGCCGCGGCGTAGAGCACGAACGGCAGCCAGGAACCAATCGTCACAACACTATGATCCAGTCGGCCCGTAGTAGCCCAGCTTCGTGCGCGCAGACGTGCTCGGCCTCAGGAGTCGAACCTGGATGCGCCGCCATGCGCCGTCACGCTTCGGATTTCCGGACGAATACGCGATCGAGTATTGGCTGGAGAGCTCGTCCCAGATCGCCTGGTAGATCTTCGGCAGCTCGCGGGCGTCGCTCACGAAATAGGCGCGGCCTCCCGTCTCGTTCGCCAGTTGTTTCAGCACGAACTCCGCTTCCTTGAACTCGCGGCGCCCGATCTCCCCCTGCCGCAGGCCGACGCAGTAGACGGCCGTCTCGGATCGCTTCGCCAGATCCAGGACCTCGTCGAATTCGATGAGGCTCGACGTGTCATCGCCGTCGGAGAGCAGCACGATCGCCTGCCGGCGGATATCGGAAGTCGCGACCGCCCTGACCTTCTTCAGTTCCTTCAGCGAGATGTAGATCGCGTTGTAGAGCGACGCTGGCTGTCGAAGTCGATCACTTCCGCCTGGTCTTCTTTGTGAAGCTGCCGCGCGAACCCAATCGCGGCTTCCTGCGCGATCGCCATTCGCTCGTCCATGCTCGCGCTCGTGTCGAGCAGCAGCGCCAGGGAGATCGGCTGCTGTGTCCGCGAGAAAAACGTGAGCTTCTGCTTTGCGCCGTCTTCGTAGACCTCGAATTCCTCTTGCGTCAGATCGGACACGTACTTGCCGGAACCGTCCGTCACGGTCACGTTGAGTGACACGAGCTCGACGCCGCTGCGAATCCGCTGCCCCTGCGCGCCGAGCGCTGCCGCGGCAGCCGCGGCGAACAGGATGGCGAGGGTGAAACGACGGCGCATTACCTCGCTCGCGCCTGACCCGTGCGTGTGCGGGCGCGCGCCGTCAGTCCGGGTTTCGACACCGTCACATCGATCTTGTCTGGCGGAATCAGCGTTTCGGGGCGGCCGTACGTGACGACGTACTGGTTCAGCAGCTCCGCGGCGAGCTGTTTCATTTTCGGCGCGGCGGCCGTCAGCGCGAGGACGTTGTCGCGCCGGCCGCCCGTCCGCTCGGTGCCAATCGCAATGACCTGGTTGCGATTGCGGATTTCTTCCGAGACGCTGGCGTTGGGCTGCCCGAGCGACACGACGTGCAGGGCGCCGCCCCCCTTCATCAGCTCGCTGACCACGTTCTCGTAATACTGGTTGCTGAACTCAATGTCGTCCTCGAGCATCAGCACGGCAATGACAGGACGCGCAGCTTCGCGCTTCTTGAAGCCGTGGCTGACGTCGACGATCGCATCCATCAGGTATCCGCCGGCGCCCGAGCGCGGGAAAATGCGCTTCGCGCCGTCTTTCAGTTTGTTGGTGTCAGTCGTGTAGTCCACGGCGATGGTCGGACGCTCGCCGAACGTGACGATCGCCATCTCTCCCTTGCCCGACAGCGCCGTTATGAAAGCGTCGACCGCCTCTCGGAGCATTTGCGTCGCAGGGGACGAGGCCTGGGTGTCGTCGACGAGCAGCGCGACGGTCAACGGTGCTGATGCGGGAGCGACTTTCAGCACCTCGCGCGCGGCCCCGTCCTCACGAACGCGGAAATCGGCGGCGGTCAGGCCGGTCACGGGCTCTCCCTTGCTGTCCACAACGCCGACGTAGACGTCGGTTTGCTTCGTCTGGGCCTGAACGGAGTGAGGGAACGCCCACGCGACCGCAAGGGCCAGCGCGGAGACGGCATATTTCATGGTTGTCTTTCTAATCGAGTATAGCCGGTTTATTCTGGGTGCCGCGTGACACGAACCCGCCGCCTCTACCTCGTCATTTTTGCGATTCTCATCGCGGCGGCCTTGGGCGCCGGCGTCTACGTCCGGGTGCGCGCCGCCAGGTCCGCGCAGGCTGCTGCCAACTGCGAGACGCCCGCCCCTCCGCCGAAGCAGGCGACGCCACCGCCGAAGATCGAAGGATTTGGAATAGAGGCCGCGTGCGGGCCAGGCGAGGCGCCGAAGACGCCTGCCCCGCGGAAGAAATAGGCACCTATGGAGAAGAAGGATCTCGAGACGATGCGCTCGTTCGGAGCGCTCGGCAGCGTCGGGCTGGCGTTCGTCATCTCGATCGTCCTTGGCGTCGGCGCAGGTCTCCTGATCGATCGTTGGATCGGCACCGGCCACTGGGGCTTCTTCATCGGATTCTTCCTCGGCCTGGCGGCCGGGGTCGTCAGCGTCATCCGCGCGTCGAAATCGATCAAGTAGTGCTCGACCGAATTCAGCGCAACGCCATCGTCGCGTGTCTCGTGATGACCGCGATCGCCGCCGCGATCGCGCGCGAGTGGACCGCGCCCGCCGCGGTGCTCGGGGGCGGACTGCTGATCGGCATCAGCTTCGTCTCGATTCGCGGCGGCATCGACGATCTCGCCGCGCGTCGTCGCGCGGGTTTCGCGCTGCTCAAGATAGCGGGGCGCTACGCTTTACTCGGTTTTCTGGCGTACGTTATGATTGCGCGTTTGCGCCTGCCCCCGTTGGGGCTGATAGCGGGCGCATCTTCGGTCATGGCGGCAGTGCTCGTCGAGGCCGCCAGGTCCCTTTTGAAGCGCAGGTAGATGCAGGAACATCCGTTGTGGATCGTTGAGGCCGTGAACGCGGTGCTCGGCCGGCCCGTGGCCGCGCTGCTCGCGGCGGCCGGCTTTCACGTCGAAGGACCGGAAGTCATTCCGCCGCACCTCGTCATGACGATGCTGATCATCGCGGTCGTGGCGATCGTCAGCCTGATCATGCGCTCGCGTCTCAGCGTCGAGAACCCGAGCAGGTTCCAGATCGTGCTCGAGGATCTCGTGATGGCGGTGGTCGGCCTGCTCGAGGAATGGATCGGTCCCGACGGCCGTCGCTACCTGCCGCTCATCGCCACGCTCGGGCTGTTCATTCTGCTCGGCAACTACGCGGGCCTCATCCCGGGCCTGACGGCGCCGACGAGCAACATCAACGTCACCGTCGGCCTTGCCATCACCACGTGGATCTACTACCACTTCCAGGGCTTCAAGAAGCAGGGCGTGGTCAATTACCTGAAGCACTTCGCCGTGCCGCCTGGAGCGCCAGTCTGGATGGCGCCTCTCATGTTGGTGATCGAAGTGATCAGCCACACCTCGCGGCTACTCTCCCTCTCGCTGCGTCTCTTCGGCAACATCTTCGGCGAAGAGATGGTGATTCTGATCATCGGCAGTCTCGTTCCGTTCATCTTTCCCCTGCCGTTCATGTTTCTCGGTTTGATCACCGGCGGGTTGCAGGCCTTCATTTTCGTGCTGCTGTCGATCATCTACCTGCAGGCAGCGGTGGCCGTGGAGCACGAGCACGACGAGCATGGGCATGACGCCCCGACCGGCCGCGAGGCGCCGGCGGCGGCATAGCAGGTTACTTAGGAGGAACTGGTTGTGAGCAAACGGACTTTCTGGACAACGGCGCTCATGGTGATGGCAGGCGTCGCCTTCCCGCTCTATGCGCAAGAGCCCGGCGCCGGCGCCGCGCGCCTGGAAATCATCAAGTGGTCGCTCGTCGCGGCAAGCTTTCCGCTGGGCATCGCGGCGGCGTTCGGCGCGCTCGGCCAGGGCAAGGCGATCGCCGCTGCCGCCGAGGCCATTGCGCGCAATCCGAGCGCGACCGGCGACATCCGTGGCGCGTTGATCCTGGGTCTCGTCCTGATCGAGTCCCTCGTCATTTATGTGCTGTTGATCTCGCTCATCATCTTCTTCGTCGCGCCGTTCGGCAAGGGTGCCTGGGGCTCGTAAAGACCGATAACTCGGGCCGGGTGCAGGGAGGCTGGGATTCAGTCCTATCCCCAGGGCCTCTGCACCTGGACCGACATCCGTGACACACATCTCCCGTCTCGACTGGCTTCTGCTCCTGATGACGATCATCTGGGGCACGAACTACGCGCTCATCAAATCCGCGTTCCGCGAACTCGATCCCCAGGCCTTCAACGCGCTGCGTCTCGTCGAGGCGTCGTGCGTGATGGTCGCCGCGAACCTGATGGTGAAGCGGTTCAGGCCACGGCACGCCGACGCGCGCGGCAGCGCCGGCGAAATCGCCAGCATCTTCCATACGCCCGCGCCCGTGACCCGCGAAGACTGGATCCGCCTCGCGTGGCTTGGCTTCGTGGGGCACTGTCTCTATCAATATTTGTTCATCGGCGGCCTCGCCAAGACGAGCGTCGCCAACGGCGCGTTGCTCGTGTCGTCCACGCCCGTCGTGATCACGCTGATGTCGTGGATGTCGGGCAAGGAACGCATCGGTGCGTTGCACTGGGCCGGGACGCTGCTGTCGCTGTTGGGGATCTACGTCGTCGTCGGCCGTGGCGCGCACGTGACCAGCGCCTCGATTCGCGGCGACGCGATGCTCGTTGGCGCGGTCGTATGCTGGGCCTTGTACACGATCGGCGCGCGGCCGCTGATGATTCGCCATTCACCTGTCGGTGTGACGGCGCTGTCCATGCTCCTTGGAACGATCCTCTACGTGCCGCTGGCTTCGACGGGGCTCGCGCACGTGCCGTGGAGTTCGGTGAGCACGGTCACCTGGATCAAACTCGTCTATTCATCGTTCTTCGCGATCTGCGTCGCCTATACGATCTGGTATGCCGCGGTTCGTGAGATCGGCAGCGCGCGGACGTCGGTCTACTCGAACCTGCTTCCTATCATCGCGATGATCACGGCTTACGTCTGGCTCCGGGAACCTATTGGTCCGGTGAAACTTGCGGGGGCCGCGGCTGTGCTCGCCGGTGTCGCCCTCACACGGATGGGCCGGCCCCGCCTGCAGATCCCCGCCGAGTAAAGGGCTCACGGCCGTGAGACAATTGAGGTTCAGTGAAAGAGCACTATTACTCCCAGCACGCGGGAGCTCTCCGCGCGGAGCTGGGCGCCGCCATTTCGCGCGACGAGATGCGGGAGTTCCACCGCAAGGAACCCGTCCGCCATCTGGCGGTCGCGGCGCGCCAGTTTGCGATCCTCGCGATCGCGACGTGGGTGTTGATTCGGTTCGATAATCCGCTGATCTGGATTCCTGTAGCGATCGTGCAGGGGTTCACCGTCTTCAATTTCACCGTGCTGCTGCACGAGGTCGTGCACCACACCGTCTTCGATCGGCGGCGTCCGGCGCTCGAACGCGCGCTAGGTTTTCTCTACGCGATTCCCAGCGGCATTTCGGCGAGCCAGTTCACGCGCTGGCACCTGGATCACCACGCGGAGCTCGGCTCGGATGAAGACGATCCGAAGCGGCACCATCTGTCGCCGAAGGTCAACGCGAGGTGGTACAAGCTGCTGTACTGCACGCCGGCGCTGTTTCCGATTTACTTCCGCGCTGCGCGCCGCGAGTCCTTGACGTATCCCGCGCCGCTGCAGCGCGCCATCGCGCGCGAGCGGAAGATCTCGATGCTCTTCCATCTCTCAGCGCTCGCGCTGATTTGGTATGCATTCGGCTTCTACGCGACGCTTCGCGCCAGCATCATTCCCGTATTCTTCATTTTTCCGATCGCGTTCACACTGAACCGGCTCGGCCAGCATTACGACATCGATCCGACGGATCCCGCGAAGTGGGGCACGCTGATGCGCGGCCACTGGTTCTGGGATTTCGTCTACCTGAATTCGAACTATCACCTCGAGCACCACTACTTCCCGGGCGTGCCGTTCTACCGCCTGCCGCAGGTGCAGAAGGCACTGGTGCCGTTTTACGAGCGCAAGAAGATGCGCTGGCGCACGTACGGCGAGCTAATCTACGGATGGCTCGTGGAAAATCAGGCCCCCCACACGAATTGGGACGGGGAGCGAATCCCTGATCGCTCATCGCTGATCCCGAATCCTTGATCCTGCATCCCCAGTCCTGAATCCTCAATCCCGCATTGCGGATGACGCGAATTCCATGTGGGATTGCACGCTGTAAGACGGAGCATGCGAGTTTTCGCATGTCCGATGTGCGCTCGCCCGGCTTATCGGTCCGACGCCAGAGCCTTTTTCGGAAAGTTCGCACGTTGGGATTCAGGATTCACGATAAGGGATTCAGGATTCACGATTAAGGATTCAGGATTAGCGATTAGCGATCAGCGATTCACTTGATTGTCCAGAAGTAGATCGTTTTTCCTTCCACTGCTTCCCGCTGCTCGGCGGGCCACGTACTTCCCATATCGAACGCGTGGGACACGATGCGCGTGCCCGGCTTCAACTCGGCCTTGAGCTTCGGCATCAGCTTCTCGTTCAGCGACGGCAACAGGTAGAGCGTCACGACAGTGGCGTCCTTCAAATCACTCGTGAACAGATCCTGATTGAGGAACGTGACCTTGTCGGTGACGCCCGCGGCCTTTGCGTTCTCGTTTGCCTCCGCGATGCGGGCCGGATCGATGTCGATGCCGACGCCGCGCGCGCCGTACTTCTGCGCCGCGGCGATCGGGATCCGGCCGTCGCCGCACCCGAGGTCGTAGACGACGTCCGTGCTCGTGACGTTCGCCATCTTCAGCATCGCGTCGACGACTGCGGGAGGCGTGGGAACGTAAAAGACGTCCGGCGGCCGCAGCGGCTTGTCCTGCGGCCACACGTAAGCGATCCACAGGAGGATGCAGAGCGCGTGCTTCACCATGATCAGTTCTCCCTTCTTTCGCCGCTCTGTTCGAGCAGCTTGGCCACGATGGCGGTCCAGCCGGTCTGATGGCTCGCGCCGAGCCCCTGGCCGGTGTCGCCGTGAAAGTACTCGTGAAACAGGATCAGATCGCGCCAGTGCGGATCCGACTGGAAGCGCTCGATGCCGCCGTACACGGGGCGGCGGCCGTCACGCCTGAGAAAGATCGACGACAATCGCTGCGAGAGCTCGGTCGCGACCTCCCACAACGTCATCATCCTGCCGGAGCCCGTCGGGCACTCCACTTTGAAGCCATCGCCAAAGTAGTAGTGGAACTTCTGGATCGCTTCGATCAGGAGGTAGTTCACCGGAAACCATATCGGCCCTCGCCAGTTCGAGTTGCCGCCGAACAATGCGGTCGACGACTCCGCCGGCTCGTAGTCCACGACGTGATCTTCGCCGCTGAAGCGGATCACGAACGGCCGTTCGGCGTGCACGCGCGACAGCGCGCGGACGCCGTGCGGAGACAGGAACTCACGCTCGTCGAGCATCACGCCGAGCAGCCGCCGCAGCTGCTCGGCGCTGACGATCGACAGCAGCCGACGTTCCGCGGTTCCCTGCTCGACGAGCGATGCGACGTTGCCAGTCAGGTCGGGACGGTTCTGCAGGAACCACTCCAAGCGCTTCCTGAATCCCTCCAAACCGGCAATCACCGACGGCTCAAGCGTCTCGACCGCGAACAACGGAATCAGCCCGACCATCGAGCGGATGCGCAAGGGAATCCGCTCGCCACCCCAGTAGAGCACGTCATAGAAAAACGCATCGTCGTCGTTCCACAGGCAGAGCGACTGGTCGCCGCGGTCGGTCATCGCATGGGCGATGAACAGGAAGTGCTCGAAGAATTTCGTGGCGATGTCTTCGTAGGTGGGGTCTTCGGCCGCCAGCTCCATGGCGATGGCGAGCATGTTCAGCGTAAACATCGCCATCCAGCTCGTGCCGTCGGACTGCTCGAGATGCGAGCCGCCGGGGACGTGGCTGCGATCGAAGACCCCGATGTTGTCCAGGCCGAGGAAGCCCCCTTCGAAGATGTTGTTCCCCTCGGCGTCCTTGCGGTTGACCCACCAGGTGAAATTGAGCAGCAGCTTGTGGAACACGCGTTCGAGGAACCGCCGGTCGGGGCGGCCATTCACGCGGCGGTCGATCCGGAACACGCGCAGCGCCGCCCACGCGTGGACCGGAGGATTGACGTCGCCGAAGTTCCATTCGTACGCCGGCAATTGCCCGTTCGGATGCATGTACCACTCGCGCAGCAGGAGGATCAGCTGCGCTTTCGCGAATTCAGCGTCGACGAGCGCGAGCGGGATGCAATGGAAGGCGAGGTCCCACGATGCGTACCACGGGTACTCCCACTTGTCCGGCATCGAGATCACGTCCGCGTTGTTCAACTGCGGCCAGTCGCGATTCCGTCCTGTCCGCCGCCCGGCCGGCGGATTCGGCTGCGCCGGATCTCCTCTCAGCCAGTCGCGCACGTTGTAGTGATAGAACTGCTTGCTCCAGAGCAGTCCGGCAAACGCCTGCCGCATCACGCTCGACGCGTCGTCGCTCAATCGCGACGGAATGACGTCGCGGTAGAACTCGTCGGCTTCCGCCTGGCGCTCGCGGAACATGTCTGCGAATGCCTGGTCGAACGGCGCGGCCATCGCCGTGTCGGTGAGCCGAAGCTGCAGCACGGCTTCGCCGCCCGCTGAAATCCGCGTCCTGTAGCGCGCGGCGCATTTCGTGCCCGTCTCGGCGGGATTGATTGCGGTCTGGGCGCCAAAGACGACGTAGTCGTGGATGCCGTCCTTGACGAATGCCGACGTGTTCACGCCGCCGGGAAACAGGCGCGCCGCGTTGCTGTCGTTTTCCGTGAACAGGAGCTGCGGAGAGCCTTCGCAATACAGGAACCGCCGCCCGTATCGCTCGTCTTCCGCGGTGATACACGCAATGCCCGCTGCGGATGCACCGCGCGACAGCGACGGTCGCGCGGACCCGCCATTCCACGACCAGCGGTTGCGGAACCACAGCGTCGGGAGAATCTCGAGGTCCGCTGCCTCCGCTGCGCGATTGAAGGCCGTGATGCGCACGAGGATGTCGTCCGGCGCCGCCTTGGCATACTCAACGAACAGATCGAAATAGCGGTTCTCGTCGAACACGCCCGTGTCCAGCAGCTCGAACTCCGGATCGGTGCGTCCGCGCCGCGCCGCCTCGGCGATCAGCGCGTCGTACGGATATGCCGACTGCGGATACTTGTACAGGAATTTCATGTACGAGTGCGTCGGCGTGCTGTCGAGATAGAAGTAGTACTCCTTGACGTCCTCGCCGTGATTTCCCTGCGGCCCTGAGAGCCCGAACAGGCGCTCCTTCAGGATGCGGTCGCGCCCGTTCCAGAGCGCGAGCGCGAAGCAGATGTGCTGATCGCGATCGCAGATCCCCGCGAGCCCGTCCTCGTTCCAGCGATACGCGCGCGATCGCGCGTGCTCGTGCGGGAAGTAGTGCCAGGCCTCGCCGTCGGCGCTGTAGTCCTCTCGCACGGTGCCCCACGCCCGCTCGCTCAGGTACGGTCCCCACCGCTTCCACGGCGCGCGCCGTTCCGCTGATTCCTGGAGCCGACGGGCTTCTGCTTTCATCGTACGGCCGCGCCGTGACCTGACCTGTCACACCGGGACGATAACGTGGTCTTCATGGTCATTCGCTTCATGACGCGCGCGACGCGGCGAGAGGATCGGCTGGAAAGCCATCCCTCGGGCTTGAACAGAACCGACGCCCGGCGTCTGAACCGCCGGGAAATCGAGCATCGCGAACGCATGCTCGAGCACCTCCAGCGTCTCTCAGTAACCCATCTCGCGTTCGATCGCACGGACGATTCGGTCTAGCTCGTCTACGAGACGTCCGCCGCCGGCCTCGCGGTACGAGCGGACGAGCGAGTGGTAGTAGCCGACGATGTCGTCCGCGCTGGCGTTGAACCGTTCCCACACCTTGTCCCCAACGTTCCTCAGGTCGCGGAGGATCGCGTAGGCATTGTGCACTTTGTCGGCCGCGGACACGCGCAGACTCGACCCGCTCAGCGAGCTGGCGTGCTCGGCATATTTCTGTTTGCGTTCGGCCCACGGCGCCTTCGGCGTCGTCCACGAATCCGTGCAGTCCTCGACTATCTTCGCCACGGCGTCGCCGAATCGCGCGCGGATGTCTTCCAGCCGCTCCCGCCCGCCGCAATCTTCCGGCGCGTCGTGCAGCAGCGCCGCAACCGCCTCGTCTTCATTCCCGCCGTCGTCGATCACGATCGAGGCGACGCCCATGAGGTGGCCGATATATGGCACGCCATTGCCCTTTCGGGTGTGTCCGGCGTGCGTTTCGTGGGCGTAGAGAAACGCTTCATCAAAGCGGCGCGTGAGAGTAGGCATGCGGGCCTATTGTCGCTCAGAATACGGCGATGGATCCCGCGCCCCCCGTCTACGCCGCGCTCGACGCGCTCGGAATTCCGTACGAGCGCCACGAGCATCCCGCCGTGTTCAACGCCGAAGACGCATCGAAGTTCTGGGACCGGATTCCCGGAACGCAATGCAAGAACCTCTTCCTGCGCAACAAGAAGGGAGATCGGCATTACCTCGTGGTGCTCGAGATTTCCAAGCGCGCGGACCTGAAAGATCTCGTGAAGGTTGTCGGCGACGATCGCCTGAGCTTCGGCTCGCCCGAGCGGCTCATGGCGAAGCTCGGCCTCACGCCAGGCTCCGTCTCTCCTTTCGGATTGATCAATGATGCTGATGGGTCGGTCCGCGTGTTGATCGATCAGGATCTCAGGGATGCCGAGCGCCTGATCTTCCATCCGAACATCAACACGGCCAGCGTCGTCGTGTCGTGGGCTGGTCTTCAGCGATTTCTGGGGACGCGGAAAAATACCGTGCGCGTGGTCTCTTTACCGAAAGCGTGAATGCCATGAACCAGGACGCGACGTTCCGCATCGTCATCGTCATTTGCTTCGCCGTCTTCATGGCCCTCGGTGTGCGCCACAGGATTCGATCCCAGAGCACTGGCGAGCCGCTGGATCGGCGGCAGGAGGGCTGGTTCATCCTGTCAACGCTGCGACCCATGGGACTGCTGATGTGGGGCGGAGTTGTCGTCTACATGGTGAATCCGTCCTGGATGGCGTGGTCGTCGCTGCCCTTGCCAGCCTTCATCCGCTGGATGGGATTGGCCGTATTCGCGCTCGCAGCGACGATGTTCAGGTGGGCGCTGAACACGCTCGGACCCAACCTGACCGATACCGTCGTCACCCGTCGCGCACACACGCTCGTCACGCGCGGGCCGTATCGCTGGGTGCGGCACCCCTTCTACGACGCGGCGGCGCTGATGATTCTCGCGATTTCGTTGCTGACGGCAAACTGGTTTCTGCTGCTCGCCGGCTGCACGGTGATGCTGTTGCTGGTGATCCGAACGCGGACGGAAGAAGCGAACCTGGTCGCGCGGTTCGGTGACGTGTATCGCGATTACATGCTGCAGACGGGACGTTTCGTTCCAAAGAGCAAGAAGGCCGCTGGTCCTGATGCGGTGTAGTGTTTGCTGCTACATACCTGAGCAGTCGGCCTTGAAGCCACATCGAAGGCACCGGATACAGCCCTTGATTGTCGCCAGCTGGCGCGTTTCCCCGCAGTTCTCGCAGAAGTCCGCAGGTGTGGAGCTTCCGGGTGCTGGTGCCGGAGGCGTAGCGGGCCGGGATTGGGGTGAGATAGACGATGCCGTTTTTGCCGTCACTGACGTCACCTTTTGCACGGGGCGATAGTAATGCACCGCGGACGTCGTCCGAATCACGAACAGCGGTCTACTTCTCGTCGTCCTCCATCGACCGTTTGGGCCGCATGTTCGACTGCAGCACGCGCTTGCGCAGCCGGATGCTCTTGGGCGTGACCTCCACGAGCTCGTCGTCGTTGATGAACTCGATCGCCTGCTCGAGCCCCATCTTGCGCGCGGGGATCAGACGGACCGCCTCGTCGGCCGACGAGGCGCGCATGTTGGTCTGCTTCTTTTCCTTCGTGATGTTCACGTCCATGTCGGACGCGCGCGCGTTTTCGCCGATGATCATCCCCTCGTAGACCTTCTCCGCGGGCTCCACGAAGATCTCGCCGCGCTCCTGCAGGTTCCAGATCGCATACGCCGTTGCGACGCCGGCACGATCCGCGACGAGGGCGCCAGTCGCGCGCGCGGGGATCGCGCCGTGCCACGGCTCCCAGCCCGCGAAAATGTGGTTCATGATGCCGGTCCCTTTCGTTTCCGTCAGGAACTGCGAGCGGAACCCGATCAGGCCGCGCGCGGGGATGCGGAACTCGAGGCGAACGCGTCCGCTGCCGTGGTTCACCATCTTCGTCATCGTCCCGCGCCGCACGCCAACCTGCGCGATGACGACGCCTTGGAAATCTTCGGCGACGTCGATGACGAGATCTTCGACCGGCTCCATGATCTTCCCGTCGACCATCTTCGTCACGATGTCGGGGCGCGACACCTGCATCTCGAATCCCTCGCGGCGCATCATCTCGATGAGGATCGAGAGCTGCAGCTCGCCGCGGCCCAGCACCTTCATCTGTTCGGGCGTGTCGGTCGGCTCGACCCGGATCGAGACGTTGCCGAGGAGCTCCTTGTCGAGCCGATCCTTGATCTGACGCGAGGTGACGAATTGTCCGTCGCGTCCCGACATCGGCGACGTGTTGACGCCGAAGATCATCGAGACGGTCGGCTCGTCGATGGCGATGATCGCCATCGGCTTGCGATGCTCGATGTCCGCAATCGTTTCGCCGATCGTGATCTCTTCCAGGCCCGCGAGGCAGACGATATCTCCGGCGGCGGCCTCCTGGATGTCCACGCGCCTCAATCCCTCAAAGGCGAACAGCTTCGTAATCCTCGTGTCCTTGAACGTGCCATCGAGCTTGCAGACCGTGACGGGATCGCCGACTTTGACGCGGCCGTTGAAGATTCGCCCGATGGCGATGCGGCCGAGGTAATCGCTCGAGTCGAGGTTCGCCACGAGGATCTGCAGCGGTCCCTCCATTTTTCCGCGCGGCGGCGGCGCGTGCTCGAGAATTGCGTCGAACAGCGGCCGAAAATTTTCGCCCGGCTGCTCCATCGACAGGCTGGCCGTGCCTGCCTTCGCGCTCGCGTAAATGACGGGAAAGTCGAGCTGCTCCTCGGTTGCATCGAGGTCGATGAAGAGGTCGTAGATTTCGTTCAACACTTCCTGGACGCGCGCATCGGGCCGATCGATCTTGTTGATGACGACCAGCGGCGGCAGTCGCCGTTCCAGCGCCTTGCGCAGCACGAAACGGGTCTGCGGCAGCGGACCCTCCGACGCGTCCACGAGAAGCATGACCGCGTCGACCATCGACAGCGTCCGTTCGACCTCGCCGCCGAAATCGGCGTGACCGGGCGTGTCGACAATGTTGATCAGCGTGTCGCCATAGTGGACGGCGGTGTTCTTGGCCAGAATCGTGATCCCGCGCTCGCGCTCGAGGTCCGTGTTGTCCATGGCCCGTTCGGCGACCCGCTCGTTGCTGCGGAACGTGCCACTCTGGCGGAGCAGGCCGTCCACGAGAGTGGTTTTCCCGTGATCGACGTGGGCGATGATGGCGACGTTGCGCCGGAGCGTGTTGGCGACCTCAGACGAGGTAGAACGGGTTGCGAGCATCTAATCAGTATAAAGCCCGATCAACCGTTTTCAGGCTTCCTGCGTCATATTTGTGACAGTGGACGGCGGTCTCCGTGCGACGGCAGATTCGGACCTCGTAGCCCGCGCGGCCGCCGGTGACGGCGCCGCGTTCCATGCGCTCGTGGAGCGGCATCGGGCGATGGTGTATCGGCTCGCGTACCAGTTCGCCGGGAACCACCACGATGCCGAAGACATCGCGCAGGACGTGTTCATCAAGGTCTACCGATCGCTCGACCGATTCCGCTACGACGCGCAGTTGACCTCGTGGCTGTATCGGATCGTGATGAACGCGTGCATCGACCACAAGCGCCGGCAGGCCCCGGCCGGCTGGGCGCCGTTCACGGAGGATGCGGAGCTGAAGATGGCAAATACCCCCGAAGAGGGTCCGGGACCCGAAGAGCAGGCCTACGGCGGCCAGATCGGGGAAGTGCTGGAATCGGAGATCGCGCGGCTGCCGCCGGGGCAGCGCCTGGTGTTCACGATGCGGCATCATGAGGGTTTGAAGTTGTCGGAGATTGCCAGCGCGCTGGATCTGGCCGAAGGCACGGTGAAGCGGCAGCTGCACGCGGCGGTTCATCGGCTGCGCGCTGCGCTCGCGAGCGCGCGCGTGACGACCGGAGGGCGCGCATGAGCGGCTGCGACTTCGACGTCGTCCTGTACTTCTACAACGAAATGGACACGGTCGATCGCGTCCGGGCGACCGCCCACCTGCGCGACTGTGCCGAGTGCCGGCAGCGGCTGGATGATCTCGACGCCATTCGGCGCGCGCTGGCCTCGCGTCCCGTGATCGAGGCGCCGCCGACGGGCGATTGGTCCGGTTTCATGCGGCGGCTCGATCAAGCGGTCGGCGCCAAAGTGCCGGCGCCGCCTGTTTCCGTCGGACAAACCGCAACACAACGCTGGTCCGTCACACACGCTGTTGCGTTCGCGGCGATGCTGGCGCTCGTGACCATCGGCGTTCTGATGGCTGCGCGTTTCCGCGCCGCGACACCGCCCGTGCGAGTGGCAGTGGCGCAGCCCAATCCCATCGCAGCGCCCGCGCCGACGGCGGCAGCCCCGGACCAGTCGCTCAGGGAAGTGAGCGCGGAGCATCTCGAACGTTCGAAGCTGGTCGTGCTCGGCCTGGCGACACGGGATCCGCACAGCAGCGCAGATGACTGGCAGTACGAGCGCCGGCTCGCCGGCACGTTGCTGTCGGATACGCGTCTGTATCGGATGGCGGCCCAGGACCGCGGCGTGTCCGACGTGGCGCGCGTGATGCGCGATCTGGAAACGGTATTTCTGGAAGCGTCGCTGAGCGACAGCGGCGACAAGGACGCGCTCGAGCGCGTGCAGCGGTTGATCGCAAAACGCGACCTCGTCGTGAAGATGCAGGTCATGGCGGGTTCGGCGGGGCTCTGAGGATAGCAATGAAGAAGCTTGTTCTGGCGGTGTTGGGATTGGCCATGTCCGCCTCCGCGATCGCGGCGCCGGCGCCCGATTCGAAACGGCTCGCGCTGGCAAAGGATTACATCGCAGAGGAACAGTGGACGCGCGCGATCGCCGAGCTGCAGGCGGTGTCGGCCGACGCCTCGGACCCGAACCGCGACGAAGCGCTGTTCTGGCTCGCCCACAGCGAATACCAGGTCGGCGATCAGGCTGCGGCTCTTGAAGCGATGGCGCGTCTCGAGCGGCTGTTCCCACGAAGCCGCTGGGTGCGCCCCGCGCGATCGTTGCGCGTCGAGATCGCGCAGCGCCTGCGACGTGACGACGTGCTCTGGGCGCTGGCGGTACCCGCGCCGCCCGCACCGCCTGGGGCCGCAACGCCGCCGGCGCAACCGGTGGTTCCGTGGCCGACGCCGCCCAGGGCCCCTCCGGCGCCAGTGGTGGCTCCCGTGGCACCGCCTGCGGCGCACAGGACACCTCCTCCGGCGCCGGCTGCGGTGCCTGCGCCTCCTGGACCGGGTGCGGTCGCGCCGATCGCGACGACACCACCGCCTCCCGGTGCGCGTCGCACGTGGCGTCCTCTGATGCTGCCGATGACGCCGACGCCCGAAGGGCTGCTGCCCGCCGGGCCCTACAACTTCGACACGGACCTGAAAATAGAGGCGCTCGTCGGCCTGCTCGATACGCATAGCGATCGCGTAATCCCGCTGCTGCGTGAAATCGCGCTCGACCAGAAAAATCCGAACGAGGCACGCCGCGCGGTGTTCGTGCTCGCGCAGTCGAACCGGCCTGAAGCGCGTAACACGGTCGTCGAGGCGGCGAAGCGCGGTCCCGATCTCGTCCGCATCGCCGCGATTCGCGAACTCGGCCGATTCCAGGAACCGGCGTTCACGACCACGCTGGTGAGCATCGCGCGCGCCGAGCCCGACTCCACGGTTCGCGACACGGCGATCTTTACGCTCGGTCGCACGGGCGCGCGCGTGCAGCTGCGCGGCCTCTACGCGCAGTTGCCGGCCGCATCGCGTTTCGCGGTCCTCACGGCGCTCTTCAATGCCAAGGATGACGACGAGTTGATTCGCATTGCGGCGACCGAGCGCGATCAGCGCCTGCGCACGCGCGCGCGCGCGCAGCTTCGCCTTCTGGCGACGCCAAAGGCGATCAAGTTCCTTACGGAGAATCCGTAGTAACCAGTAAACAGTAACCAGTAACCAGTAACCAGTAACCAGTTTCCAGTAACCAGTTTCCAGTTGACAGGGGGCAACGGAGGCAGTGCTTGCCCCCAACTGGCAACTGGCAACTGGCAACTGGCAACTGGCAACTGGCAACTGGCAACTGGCAACTGGCAACTGGCAACTGTGAACTTGTTATAGTCACGGGATGCCAGTTCCTGCGGGCAGCGGGGCGAATCCGCTGCTCGACGGCTTACGCATCGAGCCGACTCCCGAGCCGACCGCCCTCGTCATCTTCGGCGCTTCCGGCGATCTCACGCGGCGCAAGCTGCTGCCCGCGCTGTATCAGCTCTCGCGCGCCCAGCGGCTGCCGGCCCGGTTCGTCGTCATCGGCGTTGCCCGCTCCGAGATGAGCGACGAGGCGTTCAGACAGCACTTTCACGACAGTCTCAAGGAGTTCGCCGGGCTGGCGAAGCCCGACGCCGTGTCGTCCGCGCTCGCGGGAGGAATGCGCTACGTCCACGGGGAGATGGACGATCCCGGTCTGTACGAGCGGCTGTCCGCCACGCTGAAGGACGCCGGCGCACCGGACGGCGTGCTGTTCTATCTCGCGATACCTCCGTCCGTCTATGGCACCGTCGTCGAGCAGCTCGGGGCGTCCGGCCTGGCGACGGCGTCGGACGGTCACGGCTGGCGCAGGGTGATTATCGAGAAGCCGTTCGGGACCGACCTGGCGTCGGCAAAAGCGCTGAACCAGCTGCTGCACCAGCACCTGGACGAGTCGCAGATCTTCCGCATCGATCACTACCTCGGAAAGGAAACCGTTCAGAACCTGCTGGTATTCCGCTTTGCGAACGGCATGTTCGAACCGATCTGGAACCGGCGCTACATCGATCACGTGCAGATCACCGCCGCGGAGACCGTCGGCGTCGAGCGGCGGGCGAACTACTACGAAGGGGCCGGCGCGTTGCGCGACATGGTCCAGAATCACCTGATGCAGGTACTCGCACTGATCGCAATGGAGCCGCCGATCGCGTTCTCGGCGGAGAACGTCCGCGATCGGAAAATCGACGTCCTCGTCTCCATTCAGCCGATTCTCGAGAACGGCGACCGCAACGTCGTCCGCGCGCAGTACGGCGCGGGCTGGGTGAATGGCGCTGAAGTACCGGGATATCGCGAGGAGGATGGCGTCAGCGCCCAGTCGACGACGGAAACGTATGTCGCGCTGCGGCTGCAGCTCGATAGCTGGCGCTGGGCGGGCGTCCCCTTTTACATCCGGACGGGCAAGCGGCTGCCGAAGCGCACGACGGAGATCGCGATCCAGTTCCGGCGGCCGCCGCTGCACATCTTCAAGAAGATCAGTCCGACGTCGATCGCTTCCAACCTGCTGGTCGTGAACGTCCAGCCGGATGAAGGGATCTCCGTGCGATTCGAAGCGAAGCTGCCGGGTTCACGCATGCAGCTTGCGCCCGTGATGATGAACTTCCGGTACGGGAGTGCATTCGGCACCGCGGTGCCGGAGGCGTACGAGACACTGCTGCTCGACGCGATGCTGGGCGATCCGACGCTGTTCGCGAGGCACGACTTCGTGGAAGCGTCATGGGCGCTGATCACTCCCGTGCACGAGGCGTGGGCGGCGGCTGCCGCGCAAAACGTCCCTGCGTATGAAGCCGGCGAATGGGGCCCCGCGGAAACGGACGCAATGATGGCGGCGGACGGCCGCCGCTGGAGGACGTTGTGAGCGCCAGTACCGCGCGTGCGCTGATGGGGACGGTCATCGTCGTCGGCACTCCCGGACGGCTTGCGGACGCCGCAGAGGCACTCGAACAGCTCGGCGAATCCACTGGCGTGCTCGCGATCCTGATTTCGGAAGGGAAGGAGACGGCCCCCACCGCTCGCGTCACCGACACGTCAATCACCATTAAAGATCTGGCGCCACAATTCCTGAACAATGCGGTCGCCGGGCTGCGTCTTTCCAGCCTTCCCGCGGTCGTGTGGTGGCGGGGGGGATCGATCGCAGCGCTCGACGACCTTGCCGATCTTGCGGATCGACTCGTCCTCGACGTCGAATCGCCGGACGAGGCATGGCGACGCGTCGACAGGTATTTCGATCGCACCGCGCTCACCGATCTGCGATGGGCGCGCCTGACACGCTGGCGTTCGGCCCTCGCGCATACGTTCGATCTGCCGCAGGTGCGCGAGGCGGTGTCCGCCTTCGAGCGCCTGTCGATTGAGGCGACGGACACCGATGCCGCGCGGCTGTTCGCTGGTTGGCTGCGGACGCGGCTGCGGTGGACGCCCGCCGTCAAGATCGAAATCACGCGGCTGGACGCTCGCAGCGGCGATGACGTGACGCCGATGCGGCGCGTCACGCTCGATGGCGCCAACGTGTGGATCTCGATCGACGTGAAGCCGGAAAGCGCGTGCCTGGCCGCGACTGTCGACGGCGTCGATGCGTCGGTGCGAATCGTCCCGCTCGGCGACGGCACGCTCGCATCGCTGATCGCGGAGGAACTCGGAGTACGGACGCGCGACTTCGCGTTCGAGCAGGCGGTGACGGTCGCGCGGGAGATACGCGTATGAGTGGCACGTTTGCAGTGGTCGGGCTCGGCACCATGGGCCGGAACCTCGCGCTCAACATCGAAGATCATGGGTTTCCGGTGGTCGTCTGGAACCTGGAGACGGACTGGACCGATGCATTCCTGCGCGATCACGCGCAGGCGAAATTCACCGGAGCGAAGACGCTCCAGTCGCTCGTCTCGTCGCTCGATCGTCCGCGCCGGATCATGATGATGATCCCCGCCGGCAAGCCCGTGGACGAAATGATCGGCAAGCTCGCGCCGTTGCTCGAGGCGGGGGACATCCTCATCGACGGCGGCAACTCGTTCTTCCAGGACACACGGCGTCGTGAGGCGCAGCTCCGCGAGCGGCAGCTCAATTTCGTCGGCTGCGGCGTCTCCGGCGGCGAAGAAGGGGCGCGATTCGGCCCGTCGATCATGCCGGGCGGATCCGATGCCGCGTGGGCGCGAATCAAGGACGTGCTCGAAGCTATCTCCGCGAAAACGGACGCCGGTCCCTGCGTGACCCACGTCGGACCCGACGGCGCCGGCCATTTCGTCAAGATGGTGCACAACGGCATCGAGTACGGCGATATGCAGATCATCGCCGAGGTGTACGACGTGCTGCACCGCGGACTCGGGATGAGCACGCCGGAGGCGGGCGACGTGTTCGCCGCGTGGAACCGTGGCACGCTCGAATCGTTCCTCGTCGAGTTGACCGCACACGTTTGCAAGGTGATCGATCCCGAGACGAAGCAGCCGCTCGTCGACGTCATTCAGGACAAGGCAGGCCAGAAAGGCACGGGCAAGTGGACGGCGCAGGTCGCGCTGGACCTCGCCGTTGCCATCCCCACGATCGGCGCGGCGCTGGATAGCCGCGTGCTCTCGAGCCTCAAGGATCAGCGTGTCGCCGCAAGCCGCCGGATTACCGCGACGGACACGCGGGCGCCGTTCGCAGGCGCCTCGCGCGAATCGTGGACCAGCGATCTTCAGGACGCGCTGCAGGGCGCGCGTGTCTGCAGCTATGCGCAGGGCATGGCGCTCATCGCCGCCGGTTCCGCGGAATTCTCCTGGAACGTGAATCTCGCCGAGATGGCGCGCATCTGGAAAGGGGGCTGCATCATCCGCGCGCGGCTCCTCGATCCCGTCCGGGCCGCGTTCACGAAGAATCCGTCACTCGCGAACCTGCTCGTGGACGATGGGATTGCGACCGAGATGCCACGCGCAGCCAGCGGCTGGCGGCGTGTCGTGAGCGCCGCGGCGTCCGCGGGCATCGCCGTGCCGGCGCTGTCCGCGAGCCTCGCGTATTTCGACAGCTACCGCACCGCGCGTTTGCCGCAGAACCTCACCCAGGCGCAGCGCGACGCCTTCGGCGCACACAAGTACGAACGCATCGAGCGCCCGGGCTTCGTCCACTCTGAGTGGGGCGCGAAGCAACGGTAGCGGCTGGTTGTCTCTTTTTGCAGGAGATCATGAGGCCAGATGATCAGGAGTTTCTCATCGAGACTCACAATGAAGACAAGAAACTCTCCTATTCTCCTGAACTCCTGAGCTCCTGCGACGGAGACAAGTAGTGGCAAGTTTGAATCTCGCATCGGTACTCGAGCATCCGGCGCGTCTGACGCCGGAACGCGTCGCAGTGACGTTCCAGTCGCAGCACCTCACATATGGCGAGCTGAATGCAGCGGCGGACAGAGTCGCGGCGGGACTGCAGGCGATGGGGATCCGCGCGGGCGATCACGTCGCGCTCTCGTGTCCCAATCTGCCGTGGTTCCCAGTCACCTATTTCGGCATCCTGAAAGCCGGCGCCGTCGTCGTGCCACTGAACGTGATGCTGAAGACGCGGGAGATCGCGTATCACCTCAAGGACAGCCACGCGAAGGCCTACTTCGCCTTCGAGGGCACCCCGGAGCTGCCGATTGGCGAGATGGCGAAGGCGGCGTGCGCCGAAGCGGGATGCCGGCACTTCATCCTCGTTCCGCGCGATCCGTCCGCGCCGCCGCAAGGAGAGACAACGCTTGCCGCGATGATGCGTGACGCGTCCGGCGTTCATTCGCCGCGCCGCGAGCCGGACGATACTGCGGTTATCCTCTACACGTCCGGCACGACTGGACATCCGAAGGGTGCGGAGCTGACGCATGGAAACATGGTGAGCAACGCCGTCGCGTCGCACGACATGTTTGCGCCGGCGTTTCCGGATAGCACGGAGCAACGCGTCACGCTCATCACGCTTCCGATGTTCCACTCCACGGCGCAGACCGCGCAGATGAACGCCGGCTTGTACGGCGGCTTCCGCCTCGTGCTGATGCCGCGCTTCGACGCGGCCGCCGTCCTCGACGCGTTCGCGCGCGAAGGAGTCGGCCTCTGGATCGGCGTGCCGACCATGTACTGGACGCTGCTGCAACTCGCGCGATCTTCGGGCGCGGACATGAAGGCCTCCGCGGCGTCGCTGCGCCTGTGCGCATCGGGGGGCGCGCCGATGCCGCTCGAAGTGCTGCGCGGGTTCGAGGAGGCCTTCGGCGCGCGCGTGCTCGAGGGCTACGGGTTATCAGAGACGGCGCCGGTCGTCGCCTTCAACCAGCTGCAGCGGCCGTCGAAGCCGGGCACCGTAGGCCTGCCGATATTCGGCGTCGAGATCCGCTGCTTCGACGAGCACGATAACCAGGTGGCGCCCGGCAAACGCGGCGAAGTCGTGGTGCGCGGCCCGAACGTGATGAAGGGTTATTACAACCGCCCGGACGCCACCGCGGAAGCGATGCGCGGCGGATGGTTTCGAACCGGCGATATCGGCCAGTTCGACGCGGACGGCTACCTGGCGATTGTCGATCGCAAGAAGGACATGATCCTGCGCGGCGGTTTCAACGTCTACCCGCGGGAGATCGAGGAAGTCCTGATGACGCATCCGGCGGTGGCGCTGGTCGCGGTTGTCGGTGTGCCTGACGAACGGTTAGGGGAGGAAATCAAAGCGTTCGTGGTCCGCCGGCCCGACTCATCAGTAACAGAAGATGAGCTGGTGGCCTGGTCGCGCGAGCAGATGGCAGCCTTCAAATATCCCCGCCTTTTCGAATTTCGCGATGCATTGCCGATGAATGCGACAGGAAAGGTCCTGAAGCGCGAGCTTCGCTAGCTCAGCCATGGGTCGCAGCATTGCCTGCCCGTTGAGCGTCAGGATATAGTCCACACACCTCATGGCTCTCGAGCTCCCAGGGTCCCACCGCGCCACCGGGCTGGTCGATGTCCTCGACCGGGTACTCGACAAGGGGCTCGTCATCGCCGGGGACATCAAGGTCTCCCTCGCAGAAGTCGAGCTCCTCACAATCCGAATCCGGCTCCTGATCTGTTCACTCGACAAGGCCCAGGAAATCGGCCTCGATTGGTGGCGCTACGATCGCGATCTGTCGCCGGGCGCCGCGCGCGACAATGCCGGTGCCCACGAGGATCTCCGGGCCGAGATCCGGCTGTTGCACGAACGTGTCGAAGCGCTCACGGCGGCGGGCGCCGTCAAACCGCGCGCCGCGCGCCGGCGCCGTTGATTCCCAGGTTCACGGAGGCAGGAGCACAGCATGGCAGTTGAACGCGCCGCAGGCGGCACAAGCCTTATCGACGTTCTCGATCGCGTGCTCGACAAGGGCATCGTCATCGACGCGTGGGTTCGCGTGTCCCTTGTCGGTATCGACCTGATCACCGTCGAAGCGCGCGTTGTCGTTGCGTCGATCGACACGTACTTGAAGTACTCTGAAGCCGTCGGCCAGGTTGCGCCGGTGTCCCGGCCGGCGGCGGAGCTCCCGTCGCATCAGGACGTGGTCGCCGAGAACGCCGCGCTCCGAGCGGAGCTGGCCGCCTCGAAGAGCGTGCGTGACCTGGTGCCCGCCAAGGCTCGGCGCACCGCGCGCCGCCGCCGGACCGTCTCGGAGGGATAACATCTCGTGTCACGGATCGCCGCGCCGCTGGCGTCGGTTCATGGAATCGAATCGGATGTGAAACTCGCCTTCGTCGAGTTTCTGCTGACGAGCATCGATATCCAGGAATCGTCGCGCCGCGCGGTGGACTGGCTCGTCGCACACGCGCCCGTTACCGAAGCCGCGGTGCTCGTGGCCGAGGGCATGTCGAATGAAATGCTCCTGGTCGCCGAGCACGGCATCTCGAGCGGCGCGATCATGGACTTTTCCCTCAGCCGCGAAGACAGCAGCCATCCGCTGATCCAGGCGCTCAACAGCCACGAGCCTGTGTTCATCACTGGCGTCGCCTCGCACTACCGCGTTCCCCTCGAAGCCGACTCGTTCCACGTCATTTCGCTCCGCGCCGACGCCGCCGAACCGGCACACGGGCTCCTGCTCGTGGCGGGCGTTGGCCCGCAGATCGACGGCGAGACGATGTGGCTCGGGCGGACGCTTGGCAAGCAGGTCTCGCGCCTGCTCGGCCGCCAGCTGCTCGCCGAAACGCGATTCGGCCAGGAGCGGATGCTGCTGTACAGCATCATCAACGCGGTCACCGACCCAATCCTGCTGACCGACACGGAAGGCAAGCTGATCATCGCGAACACGCACGCAGAAAAGCTGTTCGCCGCCCCGGAAGAAGCAAGTGAAGGCTGGCGGCGCGCGGCCGCGTTGAACAACATGCTGTTCTCCGCCGCGCTCTCGACCAGCGCCGTCGGCATGACGGAGCTGGCGCGCCGCGAGCTGCTGCTGGTGGATCCCCTCGAAGGATCGGACCTGCTGTTCGAGCTTCTCAGCTCGCGCGCGAAGGACGAGCGCCAGGGGACGTATGTCGTCTCGATTCTGCGCAACGTTACCGACCTCGCGCGCGCGAAGGAAGAGATCGAGGAAAGCTATCGCACGCTGCGGATCGCGCAGGCGGAAGTGCGCGACGAGCGCCATCGGCTCGACCTGATCATCGACTCGGTCGCGGATCCGATCCTGGTGACCGACCAGGAAGGGGATATCGTCCTCATGAACACGCCCGCCGAGCGCCTGTTCAACGCGCCCGGTGTCGATGACGAAGGCACCCTGCGCCGCGTGCGCGCGAACGGCGCGAACCTCACGTCGTTCGTATCGAACGTGCTGACGCGCTCGGGGGAGCAGCGGTATCGCGGTGAAATCCAGCTCGGCGATCCGCTGACCGGCCGTCCGCTGCCCGTCGAAGCGGTCGCAGGGACGATCCTGTCGGAGCAGGGAGAGTTGATGTGGGTCGTCACGATCCTGCACGACCTCACCGAAGCGATCGAAAAGGCGCGGCTCTACGAGCAGTTGAAGCAGGCCTCGGTCGAACTCGAACGCAAGGTCCAGGAAGCGACCGCGGAGCTCGCGGAGCAGAACGAGCTGCTGCGACGGCAGCACATCGAGCTCGAACAGGCGTCGGCGCTCAAGTCGCAGTTCCTTGCCAACATGTCGCACGAGTTCAGGACGCCGCTCAACGCGATCCTGGGCTACACGCACATGCTGCTGAACAATGTGACGGGCCAGGTCACCGATCCGCAGCGCAAGAGCCTCACGCGCATCGATTCGAATTCGCGCCACCTCCTCGCGTTGATCAGCGACATCCTCGACATCACGCGTATCGAGGCCGGGCGCATGCCGCTCAACGCGACATCGTTCGGAATCGGGGAGCTGTTCGACGAGGTGCAGGCGGAGCTCGAGCCGATCATCAAGCGCTCCAACCTCGCCGTCTCGACGAAGGTCCGCGGCCCCGTTCCGACGCTGCGGTCCGACCGGCAGAAGGTGAAGCAGATCGTCCTCAACCTGCTCAGCAACGCGCTGAAGTTCACGCCGGCAGGATCCGTCACGATGACCGCGTCATACGATGCAACGGCGCGGCAAGTGGTGATCGCCGTGAAGGACACCGGGGTCGGCATTCCCCAGGACGATCAGAACAAGGTCTTTGAAGATTTCCGCCAGCTCGACTCGTCCCCCGCGCGCGGCTACGGCGGGACAGGTCTGGGTCTCTCGATTTGCCGTCGGCTCGCCAACATTCTTGGGGGGACGATCGAGCTCGAGAGCCTGCCTGGCAAAGGTTCGATTTTCACCCTGCGACTGCCGGCGAAGGGACCCCGCCGATGACTACCGGGACGGCCAGGACGCGCGAGCAACCTCTGGTGCTCGTCGTCGAGGATTACCAGGACGCGCGGGAGATGTACGCGGCATATCTGCAGTTTTCCGGTTTCGAGGTTGCCGAGGCGGGCAACGGGATCGAAGCGATCGAGAAGACGCTCGAACTGCTGCCGGACATCGTCCTGATGGATCTCGCCCTGCCGCGGATGGACGGGTGGGAAGCGACACGCCGGTTGAAGAACGACGATCGCACGCGCCACATTCCCATCGTCGCGCTGACCGGCCACGCGCTGGCCGGCCACGCGGAGGGGGCCCGCGAGGCGGGTTGCGACGCGTTCGTGACGAAGCCGTGTCTGCCCGACGCGCTCGTGGCGGAGATCAAGCGGCTGCTGGATCAACACCGCGGGAAGGCGGACAATATGAAGGATCCGGCCCGCACAACCAAGACGACCAAGAAGCGAACCTAGGACCAGAGCCGACCATGGCGAAGACTGCAGCCAAGAAGTCCGCCCCCAAGAGGGCGGTCACCAAGAGCGCGCGAAAGCCGGCGCCGCCGCCGAAGCCTGTCGTGTCAGCCAAGAAGACCGAGGCCGCCCGGCAGGAAGCGGCGCGACAGGAGGCCGCGCGCGGAAAGCTCGAACGGGTCAGGGTGCCGTCACCCAAGCGCGAAGATGGCATGGAGGGCAAGTACGTCTACTGCGTCATTCGTTCCGAACAGCCGCTCAGTTTCGGCCCTCTCGGTCTCGGCCCGGAGCCCGCGGAGGTCCATACGATTCACTACCGCGACATCTGCGCGGTCGTCTCGAATACGCCGATCGTCGTCCAGGATCCGACCCGCGAGAACGTCCTCGCGCACCAGCGCGTGAACGAAACGGTCATGCAGAAGCACACGGTCATCCCGATGTCGTTCGGCACCGTATTCAAGACGGACGACGACATCATGGAGCTCCTGCGGTCGGCGTACGACGCGTTCAGCGACGTGCTGAACAAGATGCAGGAGAAGTTCGAGTTCGGTCTGAAGGTCCTGTGGGATCGGGACCAGATCATCCGCGAGATCGAGGACGAAGACGAGGACATTCGCCGCCTGAAGAGTGAAATCTCCTCGCAGAAGGGCTCGACCTACTTCGCCCGCATGCAGTACGGACGCTTGATCGATGCCGCGCTGCAGTCCCGAACCGAGCGCTACGTCGCCGAGATTTTCAATTCGCTGCGAAACGTGTCGGTCGCGTCGCGCTCGAACAAGCCGATCGGCGACCGCATGATCATGAATGCGGCGTTCCTCGTCTCGCGCGAGATGGAACAGGCGTTCGACTCGCGCGTCAAGGAAATCGGCCAGCAGTACGACAAGCTGACGTTCAAGTACACCGGTCCCTGGCCGCCGTACAACTTTGTCAATATCCGCCTCAAGCTGGAACGCGCCCACTAGATGGCAGGGCGGTTCGCGAACCGCCGCTACACGTCATGTTCATTATCGACTCGCTGATCATCTCGGGCGTCCGGTTCGTGCTCGACAAGGTCGCGGCGGCCGTCGACAGGGAGATGAACGACGACAACGCGCTGCGCGAGCGCCTGCTCGATGCTCAGATGCGCGTCGAGCTCGGCGAGATGAGCCAGGAAGAATTCGACGAGCTTGAAGCGGACATCCTCGTCCGCATCCGCGAGATCAAGGAACGCCAGCGCGGCGGCGAGTCTGCCGCCATTTCGCCGAAGGACATGAAGGTCACCGGCATCGAGGCGACCTTCGAAGGCGACGAACACTGAACAAGAAAGAAGAAAGAAGACGGAAGAAAGAAGGAAGAAGACCGAAGAAAGAAGAAAACATACTTCCTTCTTCCATCGTCCGTCTTCCTTCTTCCATCGTCCGTCTTCCTTCTTCCATCGTCCGTCTTCCTCCTTTCTCATTTATCGGCGGCAAGGGTGGAGTCGGGAAGACCACCTGCGCCGCGTTGTTCGCCCTCACTCCGGCTGGCGGCGATCTGCAAGGGCGGGCGCCTCGCACGCTCCTCGTTACGACCGATCCAGTCTCATCACTGTCAGCGGTTCTCGATGTTCCCGTCGGATCCGACGTCGCGCCCGTACGTGGCGCCAAGGGAGTCTTCGCCGCTAACGTCGATGGCGCTGCGGCTTTCGAGCGCTGGCTCGCGCCGCGGAAGGCGCTGCTCGCGACGATCGCGGTCCGGGGCACGTATCTGGACGACGAAGACGTCGCGCGCTTGCTGAAGCTGTCGCTGCCTGGGATCGACGAAGTCATCGGGCTGATGGAAATCGTGCGAATGGTCCGCGACGCGCCGGAGCCGTACGATCGGGTCGTGGTCGACACGGCGCCGACCGGACACACGCTGCGGCTGCTGTCCGCGCCCGCGCTGCTCGGCAAAGTTGCCACTCTGCTGGACTCGCTGCAATCGCATCACCGTGTGGTCGTCAGCGTGCTGCGCGGCGCGTATCGCAGCGATGCCGCGGACTCGCTGATCGTCGAGCTCGATCGTGAAGGAGAAGCTCTCGCCACGCTGCTGCGCGATCGCGAAGCGACGCACCTCACGTGGGTCACCCTTCCTGAGCCAATGGCTCTCGAGGAGACGTCGGATGCGCTTGAAGCGCTCGAGGCAGACGGAATCCGCGTCTCGCGGCTCATCGTGAACCGCATGACTGCGCCTCCGCCGCAGCATTGCCAGTGGTGCGAAGGGCGCATGCGGTTCGAGGCGCGCGCGCTCGCTCCTGTGGCACGCCGCTTCGCGGGTCGGGAGATTCTCGCAATGTCCGAACTGGCGCGCGAGCCGCGCGGTGTTGCGGCCTTGCGTGCCGCGGCAAAATCGCTGACGCCGTGGCACGCGCCGAAGCGGACCGAGCCGGTAGCGGCGCGGACTAAGGCGATCCTTCCGGCTGGACAGGTCCTTCCGGCTAAAGCCGGAAGCTACATGGAGAGGGGCTTAAACAAGGAGAGCGGCCTAAACAAGGAAAGGGGCGTAGCTTCCGCCTTCAGGCCGAAGGATAGTTCTAGCGAAAAGATCATTCTCTTCGGCGGCAAGGGAGGCGTCGGCAAATCCACGTGTGCGGCAGCCGCGGCGCTCCACCTCGCTGAAACGAAGCGTGTCCTGTTGCTCTCCACGGATCCGGCGCACTCGCTCGGCGACGTATTCGGCGCCCGGTTCGATAATGTGCCGCGCCCCGCTTCCGGCGCTCCCCCGACGCTGCACGTGCGCGAGATCGACGCGGCCGCAGAGATGGATCAGTTTCGGCGTAAATACGTCGCGGCCGTGGACGAGGCGTTCGCGCGCATCGCCCGTGCCGCCGCTGGCGATCAGGCGGCGTTCCGCGATCTCATCGATCTCGCTCCGCCGGGAATCGACGAAGTTATTGCCGTGGCCGACGTCGCTGCGGCGATCACCGAAAGCCAGGGAGATTACGACGTCGTCGTGACGGACACCGCGCCCACCGGACACGCGCTCCGCCTGTTGCAGACACCGGCGGTGCTTCGTGACTGGACGCTCGCGCTGATGGCGATCCTGCTGAAGTATCGCGAGATCGTCGGCGCCGGCACGCTGGGCGCGCTGCTCGTGCAGCTCTCGAAGCGGCTGCGGCGCCTGCAGGACATCCTCGCGGATTCCACGCAATCGCGATTCGTCGTCGTTACCCGTCCCGCGCTCGTGCCCGTGGACGAGTCCTTGTCGCTCATCGACGCGCTCCGCCCGATCGGCATTGGCGTCGATGCCGTGATCGTAAACGCGGCCGGGGCCGGCGAGTGCGCACGATGCAAAGGCACGGTAAGCGCCCAGGCGCACGCGATCGCGCGATTGCGCCGCGGCCTCGGCAAGGGTGGTTACGCTATCATCGAGGCGCCGGCCGAAGTCCCGCCGCCGCACGGCCCTGCCGGTCTGCGCGACTGGGGCGCATCCTGGCGCCGGCTCACGTGATGTCCAAGAATGCTACCGCGATCTACCTCTATTGCGTCATAAAGGCGGCGCGCCGGCCGTCGCTTGCGCGCGTTCCCGCGGGCCTGACCGGCGCAAGCGCTCCGGAAGCGCACCAAGTGTCGCCATCACTCTGGTTGATTGCGTCTCAGGTGCCGCTCGCGATATACGGAGCTCCGGAGCTCGAAGCGCGACTCCGGGATCTGGATTGGGTCTCGCGCACAGCGCTGGCGCACGAGGCGGTCGTCGAATACTTCGCGCGCGCGAGGGGCACGGTCGTCATCCCGGCAAAGCTGTTCACCATGTTCTCAACGGAGGCCAGGGCGATCGACGATGTTGCCCGGCGCCGCGTGTCGATTGACCGCGTCGTGAAGCGCATCGCGGGCTGCGAAGAGTGGGGCATTCGCATTACGCGCCGGACCTCGCCCCCGACGCCGGCGGTTCCCGAGAGTCGTCCGACGTCAGGGTCTGCGTTTCTCGCGGCGAAGAAGGCCGCACGCGACGCCGTCGTGAAGGCCCGCAGCGAGGCCGCCGCCGCCGCGGAGGAAACATTCCGCCGCCTTGCCCGTGTGTCGCGCGAGGCGACGCAACGCGATCGCCGGCAGGAGCCGGGCACGAACCCACCGATCCTCGAGGCAGCATTTCTCGTCAAGGCGACCGGGGTGACGAGGTTCAAGGCCGAGGCGCGCCGGCAGACGGACGCGTGCGCGGCCGCAGGCGCGGACATGACGATCACGGGACCGTGGCCCGCCTACAACTTCATCGGAACGCGGTAGTGAAACGACCCTCGAATCCGCGTCCGGCGCCCAAGGGCTCGCAGAAACCATCCACTGTCACCGGCCGCACGAGCCACACCACAGTGGCATCGCAGCCGCTGCCTCGCAGGCGGAAGGCGCCCAAGCTCGTACCTCGGGTCAATATACCGAAGCCTTCGCTTCGCGCGCCGCGCTCGGGTCTCCCTCCAAGCCGCCAGGTTGCACGCGTGATGGACGACGCCGAGGCGACGCTTCTCGATCTGATCGACAACCTCCTTTCGAAGGGCGTGATGCTCAACGCGGACCTGATCCTCGCTCTGGCCAACGTGGATCTCGTCTACATCAGGTTGTCAGCGCTGCTCTGCGCGGCCGATCGGATCCTCCCTCCGCGTGCGTGATGGCGTGGTATGTCTTCGCGCTCGTCGATGCGATTCCATCGGGAAAGCCAGGAATGGGCCTCAGCGGCGCGCTTGCCGTTCGACATCTCGGCAACGCGTTCGTCATCGTCGAACGGCGGGCTGACGTGCCGCCCGCCGAGTTCGGCACTCTTCAACGGCATCACGCGGTGGTGCAGCAGCTCTCGAATCGCGTCCCAGCGATACTGCCTGTGCGTTTCGGTACGCTGCTCGAGACGGACGCACTCGAGGAAGCGCTTAACGAGCGGGAGGACGATATCGACGAAGCATTCGGGATCGTCCGCGGCCGCGTACAGTTCACGTGGAGGCGCGAGGTGCGAGGCGCGAAGCGCGAGGTCGGAGGTGGGAGGTCGGAGGTCGGAGGCCCGAAGTTCGAGGTTCGAGGTTCGAAGGAAGCGGCGATCTCCGGCGCCGAGTACTTGCGCCGTGCCGCACACGCGTCGCGGCCGTCGCCACCGCCTGCCTGGAAAACTGTGCGGTCGAAAGTCGCGCCGCTGGTTGCGGTCGAACGCTACCAGCCGGGCACCGCGAGCATGCCGGATTCTCTCTATCACCTCGTTGATCGCGACAGCGCCATCCGCTATTCAACGATCGCCGACGCGCTGCGCCACACCAACCCGTCGCTCATGATGACCGGACCGTGGCCACCGTTCGCCTTCGCGCCGGAGCTGCTGTGACGCGAGGCGCGAAGCCGAAGGCGCGAGGTCCGGTGCGGAAGCCGCGCGGCGCGAAGAAGCGTCTCGAGAAGGTTGCGCAGCCTGCCGAAGCACGTGAGATCGAGGCGATCCGGAAGCACATCGAGAACGTCGCGGCCGCGAAGCCGCCGCGATGGAATGCCGATCCCCAAGACGTGCGGCGTTCCGTGCTGAAGCTCGTGCTGACGCTCGTCGAGCTGATTCGTCAGCTCCTCGAGCGCCAGGCGATCAGACGAATGGAAGCGGGGACGCTGTCGGAGGAAGAGACCGAAGCCGTCGGCCTCGCCCTCATGCGGCTCCAGGAAACGATCCTCGATCTTGCCACGCAGTTCGACATCTCACCCGACGAACTCAACCTGGATCTCGGACCAGTCGGAAAACTGATGTAACGTTCCTAGTCTTCTTCCGGCGGCGCACCGCCGCCGGCCTTGGCCACATCCTGCTGGCTGATTTTGTCCGTGTTGAACTTCTGCGCGCTGGCGATGATCTTGTCCATCGTTTCATCGAAATCGAACGAGGTGGCCTTCGAGAAGCGCGTGTAGTTGACGCGGGCGACGACGAACGGTTTGAGATACGGGCTTGTCAGACCTTTCGCCTTCAGCTTCTCGACAGCCGCGCTGACGGCGTCATCCAGCTTCATGATCTTCTTTCCGCGGCGCTGACGTTCCTTGAGTGCCTCGTTCATCGGCTCGTCGAGGAACTCGTCGATCCGCCGCAGAATCGGCTGGTAGGCGCCGCCGCTCAGGCGCGGGCGTTCTTCGTAGCAGGTGCCGAGCGTCAGAAAGGCCGGCTGCTCGAACTCGAAAGCAAAGGCGCTCTCCTTTTCGTCCTTCGAGGGCTTGCTCCCCGCGAGCGCGCGCGCCATGCGGATGGTTTCGAGCGACTTCTCGCGCAGGTTGTGCGCCTTTTCGGTGTTGAGCGCGAGGATCTTGAACGCGACCTGCGGATCCGGCACGAGGAGCGCAATGACCGTCCGCCCGCCCAGCTTCTTCAAGGCCTGCAGACGATGGTTGCCATTCGGCGTCCAGTACTTGTCGTCGTGCCGAATCGCGATGATCGGATCGAGAAACAGGCCGATCTTCTCGACGACGCCCATCAGGCGCTTCACGTGCGCGTCGGACGGATCGCGCTGGTAAGGCGTCGGCTCGACCTTCGCGACCGGAAGTGCGACAAGCATCAGCGGATGCCCGCCGAACGGATCGTTGTACCGCCCGAGTACGGTGCCCTCATCGTCCTCGACCTGCGCCGCGAGCTGATCGAGCGCGCCGGACGACACGGCGCTGGTTTCCGCGGGCGTCAGGCCGACCGACGCTGCAGCCACCTTCTTTCGACGGATAGTCTTCTTTTTTGCCATTCTGGATCTTCCGCCTGAAGGCGGAAGCTACTACACATCACATCTGCGCCCTAATCTCTTTGTAGCTTCCGCCTTCAGGCGGAAGATCAAAGTGGCGGAATGCGGAACTCGTAGCAGCCTGGTGTCACCAGAATCCGTCCATCCTTCGTGAAAAACAGGCTGTTGGGGCTCAGTATGTCGGCGCCTTTGAACTGGACCGTCCGCAGTTTATCGCCTGACGAGTCATAGACGTACGTGAATGGCCTCGTTAAGGCGATCCAGAGCCGGCCTTCGCGATCCACGCCGGCGGCTCGAACCGCGGGCTCGACGACAGGCAGAACGTTGCCCTCGTCCGTGCGCCGCGTATGCCACGTCGTGGGCATCGTCCGCAAATATTCATCGACCTCGGGTCCTTCGATGTGCCGCTCGAAAACAAGGTGTCCGTTGGCGTCGTATTTCCTGAACACCGGGACCCCCGCGGTGAACACGAAGTAGAAGCCGCCTTTCGGATCGACGAGTGCAAAGCCCGCGTTGAACGCGAGGTGAACGTTTGGATCGGACTGGCCTGTCGCGCGCAGCTCGCCGATCGTGCGCGACGGCGTGCCGTCGAAGGCGAGCTCGGTGATCAATGAGCCGAGCTCCGGCTGATTGATGAGGATCGTCTTGCCCGTGTACTGGATGGAGCCGACGCCGTTCAGCACGAACGACTCCAGCGTCAGGCGTGGCACCTGCTTTCCCGAGAGCGAGAACCCGCCGATGCGCCCGCCGCTCGCCGTGAACGTCTGAATGCGGGCATCGCCGAACGGCGCATCCGCAATGACGAAACTGCCGTCAGACGGGTCGATGTCGAAGGCGCTCGGATCGAGCACGCGCCCGGCTTCCGCGCCAACTTCGATGATCTTCTTTACGGAATCGCCGGTCACGGTATACACGCCGTGCGCGCGGCGGTCGAAGACGAAATACTGCCCGTTATCAGCCTGCTGAAATCCGATCGGCTTCTGGAAGGATCCGGCAATATGAGCGGGAAGGCCGCCGGTCGACCGGAGCACCTCGGGTGGTGCGACGGGAGCAGCTGATACGAGAGCTGCGGCGAGAACCCCGGCCCACTTGATCGCCACTCAAGTCAATAGCGCGCGAGGTTCAGAATCGCCTTCAGCACGTCGGATGACTGCGGAAGGATTGCTTCTTCGAGATCCGGGTAATACGGAACGGGCGCATCGAGTGCGGCGACGCGGCGTACGGGTGCATCCAGGTCTTCGAACAGCTCGTCGGCGATCCGCGCGGCGAGCTCGGCACCAAATCCGCAGGTCAGCTGATCTTCGTGCGCGATGATGACGCGGTTGGTCTTGCGGACGGCCGCGGCGATACTGTCCCAGTCGAACGGCATGATCGAGCGGAGGTCCACGACCATCACGCTGATGCCGTCTTTCTCCGCCTGCTGCGCCGCCAGCAGCGAACGCTGCACGAGCGCGCCCCACGTCAGCACGACGATGTGATCACCATCGCGGCGGATGGCGGCCTTGCCGAACGGCACCATGTAGTCGGCGCCGGGATACTCACCCTTGTTGTACGTCTGCCGATACAGGTGCTTGTGTTCGAGATACAGGACCGGATCGTCGCAGCGGATGGCGGTGCGCAGCAGGCCGGCGGCGTCCAGCGCGTTTGATGGAAAGACCACATGCATGCCGGGGGTGTGGGTGAACATGCTCTCGCCGCACTGCGAATGATAGATGGCGCCGCCGGTGAGGTAGCCACCGATGGCCGCGCGGATGACCACCGGAGCGGAAAAG
>WNGB01001575.1_pt1 | contig 49188 bp, 70 predicted proteins | sample 5400681 | NCBI WGS metagenome assembly WNGB01 (sample SAMN13153367, study PRJNA577476) | soil metagenome | isolation source: 115 cm soil or saprolite under grassland replicate 2 | place: USA:California | collected 2016-06-15
AGTTCCCCGCCACGGCCTGCCAGGCCTGCCCGCTACGCGCCCAGTGCACCACCAGCACCCGGGGCCGCAGCGTGCAGATCCACCCCGACGAGCGGCTGCTGGCCGAGCTGCGCGCCCGCCAGCAGACCCCACAGGGGCGCACCACGGTCGAGCTCGTTGAGTAGCTGCAGCGGCTCACGCACCGTGGGGGGCAGCCGGGCGAGCCGCTCGTCAAAGTCGCGTTCGGCGTCCAGGCGCTCAAGCACGGCCTGGTGGCCGGCGGCCAGCTGCGCGGTGAGCTGCGCGTGCTGCCGGCCCGTCCGCTCATCGTGCAGCTGGTGGCGTCGGTCGACGACCGCCACCGCCTGGGAGGCCTCCAACGCCGCAATGAACTGCTCGGCGGCCGCTGCGGCCACCCTGGTGGCTTCCCCCCGCAGCGCCTCCTGGGTGTAGCGGGCCGGCCGGAGCAGGACCACGCGCGGCCGGGCCGCGGCCGCCAGGGTGGTGACCAGGAGCTCGGCGTGCTCGGGTGAGGGGTGGACGAGCGCGTCCCAGGTCGCCTGGCGCCCCAGCCAGCGGCGCAACCGCCATCCGGCGATCCAGGTTCTGGTCTGCCGCCGCACCCGACCGGCGAGCCGCCAGCGCCAGCTCTGCCGGCCGAGCAGGTCGAGCGCTCGAGAGAAGGCCTCCTGGAGGAGGACCTCCTTGGCGAACCATCCAACGAAGGGGTCGGGCATCGGCTCCTGCCTGGACCGCGGGTGATGCTCGGAGGATCCGGTTGCGCGAGGGCGGTCCGGCTGGAAGGGTGCCAGGTGGACGGGGCTGATGCATCTTTGGCCACCCTGCTGCCGCACCGGGACACCCGAACTGGAAAGGGGCAGCCGCGCCGACATGCGGGCGACCGGTATCCTCCACGGCCAGCAGGCCGGCGGAGCGGCTGACGAGCAGCAGGGGAAGATGAACGGCCCAGTGCAGGTGGCGACCGATGGGGCCTGCCCGGGCAACCCGGGGCCCGGTGGCTGGGCCTGGACCACCGGATCGACCGATGCCAGCGGTGGCCTGCGCGTGACCACCAACCAGGAGATGGAGCTGCGCGCCATCCTCGAGGTGCTGCGCGCCCACCCTGACCAGCCGATCGTGATCCTCACCGACAGCCAGTACGTGATCGACTGCGTGACCACCTGGCTGCCCGGGTGGCGACGCAACGGCTGGCGGACCAGCGCCCGCCGGCCGGTCAAGCACCAGCCGACCATCGAGGCGATCGCCGCGGAGCTGGACCGCCGCCCGGTGCAGCTTGTGAAGGTCCTCGGCCACGCCGGCCATCCGCTCAACGAGCGCGCCGACCGGCTCGCGGCCGCCGCGGCAGCTCGGGCAGCACGTGCCCCGCAATAGCGGCCAATCAACGGCCACCCGGACAGTGAGCGGCCCTGCTGGGATCGGCACAGCAGGGCCATCGCGTTGGGTGCGGCGACTACACCACCTGCCGGCCACCCGGTCGGCGACGGTGACGGCGGCCGGCTTGAACCGCGAGCTGGGGGTATTCGAGGCAAGGGCCCACTGCATCCGCAAGGTGAAGCGGTCGCCCATGATGAGCGTCCTGGCGTCGTCGCTCGGATCGGATCTGTGTGTACTGCGCATCGCGCGCCTAGTTGCTGGGGTACGTCCAGACCTGGACCTCGATCGCGCCGGGGTCGTCGGGCTGGTTCAGGTTCCCCGGGTCGGTGAGGTAGGCCAGCATCGCAGGTGAGCAGAAGCACCCGAGCGCGGTGCGCTCACCGCCCGGCTCGTGCGTGCCCTGCTCGGCGGTGGTGCGGACGCCGGCCTTCTTGAGAATGTCAACCGGGTTGGCGGGCTCCGCCGCTTCATCGGTCGCCTCGGTGCCTGGCTGCGGGGTCTGCGCCGCAGCGGTGCCGCCCTCCCGGCAGACCTCGTGGAGATGACGCACGTCGGCGTAGGTGTCCGCCAGCTGCTGGTCGGTCGGCGACGCCCCGAAGGCCTCCAGCGCCAGCGAGTCCAGCGCCACGAGCACTCCGGCCCGCAGGACCGACGAGGCATGGCGCGGGTCGCGCGCCTTGCTGTGCGCTTGCACCGCCGCGCGCACACCGTCCAGCACCGAGGGGTCACCCTGCTGCTTGACGACGGCGTCATAGGCGGTCTCGTTGGCGTCGCAGATGCGCTGGTCCTCCGGCTCAGCTGGTGGCCGTCGTGGGTGAGCACCAGTGGCACGACACGGCGATGGCGCCGAGGACTATGGCTGCGATGGCGATGATCAAGAGTCTTCGCACAGTGCCCCCCTCGGCTTGGATCGGCAGAACGCCCGACATGAGTGAGGTGAGCGTCGGGAAGGCGGATCCCTGCAATTCCCAATCAGGGACCGACGACAAGAACTGTCGGACATCCCATGGGCTGGGGATGTCAAGCTGCGGTGGGCTGGTCCTGCTTGAGGTGGGGCCAGGCGGTCTGCTCGTTGTAGGTGGTGCCGGTCGCCAGGCAGCCGTGGAGGATGCCGACCAGCCGGTTGGCGAGCTGGCCGGAGGGCGGCGTGGTGGCCGATCCCACGGGCGCGCAGGGCGTCGTAGTAGCCGCGGGCGCCGCACCGCTCCTCAAGAGAAGAACCCCAGTCCCAACCGCCCACATCGGGCAGGCCACTACTGTCCCATGCCCCCAACCCTGACTTCGCCAACAGAGTCAGTTCTCTCGGGCAGGGCGTTGTAAAGCGGCTGATCGCTTCTCCGACCACACCCGATCATCCGAGAACAGAGCATCATCCTGCTTACGCCGCTTTGCAGAATAGGTAGGTACAAGTAACGACGATGCGTGTGGTGCCTGTCGGTCACGGGTAGGTCACAGCCCCAACACGAAGCAGCAACGAAGGTACGAGGAGGTGCGAGATGACCGCAGCCACACTCGACCTACCTACCCGGGCCGATGGCCAGCTCGACAGCCAGCAGCCTCTCCAGCGGCTCGCCGATGCGGTGGCGACGCTGTGGTCGGCAGGAACCGGCCTGGCGCTGCAGCCGGCGCAGGTCGCGCTGGACGACACCCACGCCACGGTCGTCCTCGCCGAGCCGTCGCCGTCCGGCGGGCGGGAGGAGCCGGCGGAAGCCCTGCTCTGCCGCTTGGACCGGCCGTTTGGCCGGCGTGCCCGTGACCTTGCTTGCGTGCTGCAGGCGTCGGTCCGCGAGCTGCTCGGTCGCCCGCTTACCCGGGTGCGCGTCCGCGACCGCCGGGAGCAGGGTCGGGTTGTCATCGAGCTGTCGCTGGCACCAGCCTGAAAGGTTGGGGGCGATCCCGCACCGCCTGCCCCAGGGCCGACCGCTCGACCCACACGAGAGTCTTTCCACCACCGTTGCCTTGCCTGGAGGGCAGGGTCCGTCATCGAGGCCCCCCACCGAAGTCCGACAGTGAGCGGAACATCCACCACTGGTCCACAACGGCTGCGTTTGGCGGACGCTGCCCGCCGACTTCCCGCCGTGGCCAACCGTGTACGGGTGACGAATGACGCCGTGTGGGATGCAGAAGCCGGGCGACCCGGTGGTACCCCGGTGGCTTGTCAAGGCTCGTCGCAAGGGGGAGATTACCGGCTGTTGCGCTGAGCAGGACGGCTGCCGTGCCACTGCAGGAGTGTCCATCGTGAGCCGACCACCGCCCGGCGGCCAGGAGCCCCCGATGCCTGGTCGCAGCCGTAGGCGTGGGATGTTCTTCGCGGGGACGATCGGCCGGCTCGTCGGTACGGACGGGCTGCTCGACCGGGCACGGCGGCTGTTCCTGCTGTTCAGCTTCGTCCAGCTCGGCTTGCTGGTGCCGTTCCTGGTCCTTTCCCCGCGGGCAGCCGGGTTGCGGGTGCTCGCCGCGGTGGGCGTGGTGTTGCTGGTGGCCCGCTGGCGGCACGGCTATCGCCACCAGCGGTTCCATTTGGCGTTGGAACCCGCCGAAGGGCTCGCCCTGCTGCTGCTGACCGCCAGCGTCGGCAATCCGCTCAAGGCGCTTGGAGTGCTCTATGTCGGGTTGTACTTCCGTTGCCTGTACGGCACGGGCCGCGAGGTCGTGATCACCCTGCTGTCCTATCTGGCCGCGTTCCTTGGCGGGGTCGGTGTGGCGAGCGGCCCGGCGCACCTGCTGGCGGGGCCGGTGGTGACGCAAGTGCCGACGCTTGCGCTTGCCGCTGGAACGATGCATGCGCTGTCGATGTCGGCGACCAGGCAGCAGGCGGCCCGGGACCGTGCGGAGGCGCTCTCGCGCGCCAGCGATGCGCTACTGGCGGCCACGAGCCGTGACGAGGTCTGCCGCGCAGCGATCGCTGGCGTGCGGGGGGTGCTTCCCGCCCCGCTGACGCCGCAGGTCAGCGTCTACTTGGTCACCGATGCGGGGCTGGGTCTGGCCGCCGGGAGTGATCCGGCGGGGGCCGCGGTGCGACCCTCGATGGCTGGGGGGCTGCCTACCGCGGTGCTGGCCGCCGCGAACACCGGCGAGACGGTGCTGATGTCGCAGGTGCGACGCGCCCGCGCCGACAACCGCCCAGCGGTGTGGTGGGCGCATCCGCTGCTGATCGACGACGTGGTCGGCGGGGTTGTGTTTGTTGCGCTCCGCGGCATCCCGCAGCCAGAGGTGACCGAGGCGCTGGTGACGCTGGTGGGGGAGGTGCGGCTGGCGCTGGAACGCGCGGGGCTTGCGGTGGCCCTGGAGGCCGAGCACGAAGTCGCCGAACAGCTGCGCCAGCTCGGCTCGCTGCAGCGGACCTTGCTGGAGGCTGTCTCGCATGAGCTGCGGACGCCGCTGACGACGGTCCTGGGCGGTGCGGTCACCCTGCAGCGGTTGGGTCCCGACCTGGCCAGCGAGGTTGGCTTGGACCTCGTGCGTCGAGTGGTCATCAACGCCCGCCGGCTGGACCGGCTGCTTGGCGATCTGCTGGACCTCAACCGGCTCGATCGCGGGATGGTGGCGCTCGACCGCGACCTGGTCGACCTTGGCCACCTGGCAGGTGAGGTGGTCGCGCGGACCGAGGAGCTGGTCGGACGGCACGTCGAGGTGGATGCCGCGCCGGTCATCGTCGCTGTTGACCGGGTCAAGATCGAGCGGGTGATCGCAAACCTGCTGCTGAACGCGGCCAAATACACCATCCCGGAGGCCGCGATCTGGGTGCGGGTCGCGCCCCGCGGGGCTGGCGCGTTGCTGGTGGTCGAGGATGCCGGTCCCGGGGTGCCCACGGCGCTCAAGCACGCCATCTTCGAACCGTTCCGGCAAGGAACACCGTCACCGGGCACTGCCGGGGTGGGGCTGGGGCTGTCGCTGGTGGTCCGCTTCGTTGCCTTGCACGGCGGGCGCGTGTGGATCGAGGACCGGCCCGGAGGTGGGGCGTCGTTCCGCGTGGTCTTACCGGCCGAACACGAAACCGGCCCCTCCGCAGCAGCGTCTCGGGCTTGACGGTCGTGCAGACCAGCGGGATCCGGGCGAGGCTCCGCTGATCGCCCACCAGCAGACCTGGTGGGCAGGCTTGAGCCTGGGTCGCGCGATCTGGGCGAAGAGGATGGTGAGTTGATGGCGCTCGCCGACCCGGAGCTGCTGATCCCCGATGAGCCGATGCAGGGCTGGCATCCGACCGAGACCCCTGAAACTAGACGAAACCCGGTCAGGGTTGGCGGCCGATCCCGGCGTAGACGTTCAAAGGCTTACGGTCGCACGGCCGCTGGCGGGTCCCCGCTCCGGCTCGATCGACCGGACGTTCCCCCGGCGACTGTACTCGCCCTGAGCGCTCCGAGAACCCTGGGGGCCCCCCACCCGTATGCCCCTCATGCCGTACGCCCGGGCTCGGGCCCGCCAAGCGGGCAGCGTCGGCCGCTGTAGGTTCGAGGGCCACAAGCCGGAGCGCGACCAGGTGGGCGCACTGGCGGCCAACTGCCCGGCCGGACAGGAGCAGCCCCAGCGACCACGCCACCAGCCGAGGCGATGGACAGCACCGTCACCTCGGCAGGTCGCGCGGACCACGGCCGGGCCCGACTTCGAGGACCTGGAGCCGGCCCTCGGTGAGGTAGCGGCGACCCTTCGCCTCGATCGACTCGCGGGGCATAAGGCAGCCGCCCCAGGCTGGCGTTCGGAGCGCGGGTGTGCCGTCGACACCGCTCAAGCCGGCCAGACCCTGTGGAAGCGCCAGCTCATGCCTTTGCCAGGACCGAGGCCGTGACCACGTGATACAGCGCCGATCCCCGCTCCCGACGGCCCAGCGGCCGAAAGTACCGCTCGCCGGCCTCGGCGGTGGACACATCGCCGATGAGCCCAAAGCCGCGGTGGGAGAGGAACTGCTCGACCTCGGCCGGGTCCAGGCCGAACCTCCACGGCTCGCCCCTGCGCCTGACCCCTTTGACCCAGCGGCGGGCCTCCGGGAACCGGGAGAGTTCGCCCTCGAGGACGGCGCGGTCGACATAGGTGAACACCAGCAGAGTCCCGCCGGCGGCAAGGCCGTGCACGGCGCCAAGCGTTTGGTCCACGGCAGCGGGGGTCAGGTAATTGCTCACCCCTTCCCACACAAACAGGCTCGGCGCGCCGTCCCGGTACCCAGCGGTCCGCAGCGCCCGTCCCAGGTCGTCGCGTTCGAAGTCGACCGGCACCAACCGCACGTGCCAGGCCAGCGGGTCCCCCTCCACGATGCCTGCCAGGACACGGCCAAGGACCTCCCGCTTCGCCTGCTGGGTCGCCGGGTGATCGACCTCGAACACCCTCACCTGCTCAAGGCCAGACAGCCGGTAGGCGCGGGCGTCGAAGCCGGCCCCGAGGATGACCAGCTGACCGATCCAGGCGCGCGCCTCGGTGACCAGGTCGTCGATCAGCCGGGTCCGCGCCACCGCCGAGGCGCGCGGGCCCGGGCCGGCCACCCGGTCGTAGAGCACCTCGACCCCACGCCGCACCGCACCCACCCGGCTGGCCCCCACCACCAGCCGCCACCGCCGGGACACAAAGTGGCGGGCGAAGGCGTCGCGGAACAGCCGAGACGACCGCGGCCGCGCCGACTCAAGCGCTCGCTGCACCGCCATCAACTCGGCTGTTCGGCTGGACCGTGTAGGCATGACGTACCACTAAAGCACACCTCGGTTGGCGGCGACGGACAGGGCCAGCTCAGACACGATCGCCGCGTCGCCGCCACGCCGCCAACGTCAAGGACCCGCAATCTCAAATGCGGTCAACCGAGATATCGGCGGCGACCCTTTGTGCACCGCTGTTGAGGAACGCAGCAGTGAGCCTACTCGGACGACGCAGGTCGTGCCCAGCCCGCCTGCCCTGCCATCCAGACGACGATCGGCGCGTCACGCCCGCGCCAGCACCACCACGCGCGCCGCCGGACGTGGCCGATCCGCCCGGGTGCGGACGGTCCCGACCGCTTGCCCCGGTTTGGCGCCAGCCTGTGCGGGAAGGCCAATCGTTTGCGAAGACCCACGGGAACAGGAACGCGGGCGGCTCCACCACCGAGCCACCCCAACGCCACTGGAGGCAACATGGCCGCATTGTTCCTGGTGCTCGCGGTGGTCGACGCCGTATTGCTCGGCGACGCCGTCCTCGCCAACACCAGCGCCAACTCCGTCTCCGTCTTCGACCAGTCGATCACCAGCTTCACCCAGGGCCAACTGCTGCTGGTCGCCGCCGGGCTCGGCCTGCTGGGTGCGCTGCTGCTGGGGCTTGCCTGGCGCTCCTCGGGCGCCCGGCGCGCCAAGCGTCGCCAGCTGCGGGCGGCCCGACGCGACCTGGAGGGCAGAGTCGCCGAGCTCGAACGCGACAACGCCACCCTCCGCCAGGAGCGGGAGCGCCTCGGCCGACTGGCGGAGCTGCGCGAGGCGTCCAGCCAGGCACAGGAGGCACGGGAGCAGGCCAGCCAGCCGCCGGTCGACGCGCACGCGTAGGGGCGCGGCGTGGCCTCCACCCGGACTTCCGGGCAGCGGACCGTGGTCGACGACGCGCCGGCCGTCGTCGCTTCGGCTTGCCAGGCGGACCCAAACCCCGCTGCCCGGAAGTCGGGGGACGCGCGATCGGGTCAGCCGCGGCCACACCATAGCGTCCCACGGGCAGGCGCTGCGGCAGCCGCAACGCAGGCAGGGGGCAAGACATGGAGACTTCGTTTACTGGCTCGCCGAGCTGCCTTGCCGAGCTGCGGCGCGCCTTCCGAAGCAGCTTGACGGAGGTCCCAGCTGCCATCCCGGACGAGGTGGTCGACGACATGGTCCTGGCCGTCAGCGAGGCCGCCACCAACGCCATCCTGTACGGGTCCGGCGACGGGCAGCCGGTCACGGTGACCGTCAGGGTCCGTGGCGGCTGGGTCGAGGCGACCGCACCATCGCCGAGCTGACCGATCTCCGCGGCCAGGCCCTGGCCCGTCTGGCCGCCCAGCACGACGAGATCGTCCGCCTCCGGCGGCTCGGCCGTCGCCGCCAGCCGCGTCGCACGGCTTCCCAACCGATCCACCACCATCGGACCCTGCAGCTGACATGACCGACAACGCCCGAACACCCGTCACTGAGGCTTCAGGCAAGCTCACACGCACGACGGTGAACAAAGAGGCGATCCAGCGCACGGCCAACCTCGGGTGGCAGGCTGGTAGCGGTCGCGGCGGGATGAGCTCGCAACCAGGAGACGAGCACCCGCGTGGACGACCGCAGCGGCCCAGGAGCGACCACGGCGGCAGCGTCCAGCCTCGCCAGCAGGCGCGGCGCCACGGGGAAGAACGTCTCGTCCGTGTCGGGCACCCCCGCCAGGGCGGCGCACAGCGCCGGGGTCACCAGCGCGGTCCGCAGACCGATCGCACTGCCTCGCGGGACCATCATCCCCCCGGCTGGCTCCTGAGCGACCACCACGCTCCCCGGCCCGGTGGAGTCAGGGTCGTAGGCGCTGGCGGGCAGACCAACCTCGGCAAACAGTCGTCGCGCCTGGGCCAGTGGGCGACCCTCCACGTCGGGAACCCGCACCTGGACCGGCTGGGTGGTCGGCTCCCCGTTGATGGTCGTCGGCTTGGACCCGGGGGTGCCCGGGCGGCTGCTGTCGACACCGATCCCTGACCGGCCGACCAGGGTGAGCGCGAGCAGGCCAAGGAGCAGCGCGGCGATCGCCAGCGGAATCCGCACGCGGCGGCGCAGCGCCCGCAGCCTGGTTCGGTCCGTGTCGCCCACCGCTCCCTCCTTGGACAGTGGGAAGGGGAGGGTTGACATGGTCATCTTCGCAGCTCGAGCGCAGCGGTGCCTGGCTACCTGCCGCTCACCGGATGCCCTCACGGAGCTGCCCGCGGAGCGGCTGGCTCTCCGGCCAGGCAGCCAGGCTCCAGGTCGACCTCGAGTCGTCCTCCGGCCGCCCTGTGATCCTCGTCACTCCTGGCGGATCCGTAATGCAACACCTCCAGTCGCAGCGGCTGCGAACGCAGCCGGAGAAGCCGGGCCGCCCAATCGCCACACGAGTCGTGTGCACACGGCGAGTGCGGAAAGAAGCCACACCTTCGCCAAATGGCTGGAGAACGCCGGCATCCCCGCCCGGGTGATCGACGAACTGATGGGCCACCCCGGAGGCCGGCACCTTGAGCAGGGGAGCAGGATGGGCCGGGTCTACCGGGAGACCTCGTATGCCAGCGACGTGCACGGCTCGGTGTCGCAGTTGCTGGACGATGCCGGCAACGTCACCGCCAGCTACGGCTACAGCGCCTACGGTCGCAGCGACGCCCCGCCCTCCGACACCGAGTCGCTGACCAGCGGCGACCCCGACCCCCAGGCCCTGCTCAACCCCTACCGGTACGCCAGCCGCCGCATCGACTCCGGCACGGTTCCCTCCACCAGCCCAGCCGTTGCGTCGGGTGCGGGCGGCTACGACATGGGCGCGCGTCGCTACGGCCCTGACCTCGCCGCGCTCCTGCAGCAGGACCAGTTCTCCGCCGCCGCGCGGTCACGGCTTGGCCTCCGGATCGGTGCCGCGATTTTTCGGGACTTCGTTCGTCCGTCGCCGCTTCCAGCGGCTCGGATCCCTCCGGAGTGACGCCTCAGTCTCCCGCTCCAGCGCCGCCAGGTACTCCTCGCCGGCGCGAAGGTCGTGCCCTACGCGGCCGAGGGCAAAGAATGGCACGTGCTCGGGTGTGGTCATGGCGCTACCCCTCGGTCGTGGCCCGACCGGAGACGGCAACGGTACGCGCGTATGCGCTGGACAGTGCATTGGCTGTGTAGCATCCGCGCCATGAAGCCGGAAGACACCGCCAACCTCATCGCGGCCTTCGCGCTTGGCATCTCGGTGCTCAGCGCTGGTGTCGCCTACGTGGCCATCCGGTCGTCCCGCAAGACAGCGAAGGAGCAGACCGCCCTGCAAGCAAGGTTCACCGCGATCGAGGAGGAGCGGCGCGGCGAGGAGATCGAGGCGCGCCGGCACGCCCGAGTGACGCTGGGCATTCTCCAACCGCAGATTGGGAAGGGCGACCTGGTGCTGACCAATGAAGGTCCCGCAGGCGCGTGGGCGGTGACGTTTGGGGTCTCTTCCGCCGTCGAGGGCAAGCAACCGCCTCCGGTTTTCGGACGGGATCGGCTCCCCGTCGACCTCCGGCCCGGGCAATCGATGCACTTCGATATGGCTGTGGCCATGGGGGACGCGGAGCTGATCAACGCTCAGGTCCGTTGGATCGACGATGCTGGCGCGCAGGAGGCCACCTACACCCTGCGGACTCTGTAGCCAACCAGACGGCTTCCGACGCAGAATCGGGGGGCAGCGCCGGTCGCGAGCCGCCGAGCCATCGCCGCCAGCGCCGCCGCAGCCGACGATGTAGTGGTGCCCGGGTCTCCCGCGATCAGGCGTCCGGGTGGTCGCCGAGCGCCTCCTCGAGGTCGCTCAGCCGAAGGACCGGGAGGCCGGCGGCAGGCTGCGGGCCCAGCGCGGCGAGCTTGGGGCCGGCTGGGCGCACCTACCGCTACGGCTGGCCCTGGTCCTGTTGCCGCTTGGTGCTCGCGGTCGCGCTCCTCCAGCGCCGCAGCGGCGCTGACCCGCACTGCGGCACTGAGCTGGAATCGCGAGCTTCCACGTTGGGTTGCATGAGGGTTGCAGTCGGCATTCCTTGGCAAGGCGGGAGCCGAATGCGAGCCGCCGTTGATCCGGGCTCGCGCCTCGCCGGCGTGGTTGCAACGGGGCAGATCACAGGGGGGAGCCATGCGGCGGACCGAACAGCCTCGTCGAGCTGGAGGCCAAGAACGCCTTTCAGCGCCGGACCTTACGGGCGATCAGGGTGGTTGCTGAGACGGTGCCCCCCGAGGAGGCGCGGCGCGCGCTGCGAGCGATCGGCGCGCTCGCAAGGGAGGCGCTCGCCGAGGCCAAGCCGGAGGACGAGCACCGCGCGAGCGAGTAGGTCCAACTACGCAGGTGGGCCGGCTCGGCTAGGACTGGCCGCGGTCCTGCTTGCGCTTCCGGTTGCGCTCCTCCAGCTTCGCGGCGGCGATCCCGGCGGCAACGGCGCCGGTCATCGGCTGATCGCGCGGGCGGCGGCGGCGAGCCGTACCGGGCAGCGCCGCGCGGATGCGGCGCCATGGCCGGCTGATGCGGCCCTGCCCGCGCTCATCGCTGGCTGGGTCGTGGCGCACCACTGCCAGCCCGCGGCCAGCAGCGGGTCGGCGTGGGTGGTCCGCCACGGCGCCACGTCGGTGCCGGCCACCGGCATGGTCGGTTGCTGCTTCATGGCCATCAGCGCTCGCCCCGGTCGTGGTCCTCGGGCGTCTGCGCGTCCAGGGGGATGGGAGTGCCGGCACGGGAGGTTTGGAAGCTGGCCCACAGCGCGGCGCCCTGCTGCTGTGGCAGCCGCGCCCGCTCGCTGAGGGTGTCCCACTGGCCGGCCTCGACCAGCAGGTAGCAGGCGGGGCAGGCGTGCCAGTCCCCGCCGGGCAGCACGACCAGCACATCGCCGATCAGGACCGGGGCGACCTGGCCGGGTCGGGTCGGGTAGCGCCAGGCGGCCGGGGCGGCGGCGCAGAAGTCGCAGGTGCGGACACGCCTGGTGCGGTCAGCGTGGTGGTGGTCGTGGCCGCCCGTGTCAGGCCTGCGCTGGGCGGCCTCCAGGTCTTGGAGCGCGGTGATGGCGGCCTGGGCGGCGTCGGTGAAGGCGTGGTAGCGCCAGCCGGCAAGCTGGGGGGTGTTGGGCGCGCCGGCGACCTGGCCGGTGGCCAGCAGGTGGCCGTGGCCGTCGCGGACCTGCCAGGTGAAGGCCAGGTGCTGCCCGCCGAGGTCGAGCACCCGCAGCTCCACCGCAGGGACCTGGTCGGCGGGGTGGGCGCTCATCGGGCCAGCCCTTCCTGGGGTGGAGCGGGCGGCTGGGCGGGGTTGGCGAGCTTGGCCCGCTCGGCCGCGTACAGGGCCTCGTACTCCTGGGGGTGGGCGAGCTGGAGGAGCCGCTGGGCGCGGCGGAGGATCTTGGCGACCAGCTTGGGCCCGGCGGGTCGCGCGCCGGCGTAGCCGCGCAGCAGTTCCAGGTACTCGGGGTGGTGGGCGTGGCGCTGCCGGGCGGTGGCCGCGTTGGACGCCTGGACGCCGGTCCAGTCGGGGTGGGCGGCGCGGACCTGCTGGTAGTGCTGGTCCCATTCGGCCCGGTAGCGGCGGGCCAGCTCGGCCAGTGCCCGGCCGCGGGCCTGGTCCCAGACCTTGGCGGTGGCGGTGTCGGGGGCCAGCTCCTGGCGGGCCTGCTGCCGGTAGCGCTGGTACTCCTGGGGGTGTTGGCGGGCCAGCTGGCGCAGCGCGCGGTTGCGGCTGGTGCCGTAGCCGCCGCGGGCTTGGCGTTGGCGGCGGCAGTCCTTGCACTGGGCGGCGCGGCCGGCGCTTCGCTTGGGGTCGATGTCGAACAGCTCCACCCGCTTGGCCTGCCGGCAGTCGCAGCAGCGTTTGGTCAGCATGGCCGGCTCCCTGCCATCAAGGCATCTCCCTTCGCCGTCCGCACCTCGAGCTGGCGCGGTGGGACGGGTGGCTGGTCGAGGCGGGCGACGGTCACGGTCGGTGGGGTGTCGTCCTGGTCGGCCCAGACCTCGACCGCGCGTCGGGGCCGCCGGCGGCGTCTGGGTGTGCGCCCGCCCTCGGGGCGGGGCCGGTAGGCGCTCAGCGGGATCCGGTCGAGCACGGCCAGGGCCGCCAACGCGTGGCGGTCGGGCGACACAGTCATCTCCCTGCTCCCCAGATCCACAGGTCGTAGAGACGGTCGACGGCGCGCCAGACCCGCTCGGTGGTCCGCTGCCAGAGCGTCTTCATGCCGGTGGTCTCCTCGCGGGTCATCGTGAGCGCCGGTTGTGGCCGACGTGCCAGTGGTCACCGCACGGGTAGGCGACCACGAGCGCGGCCTGGCTGCGGTACAGCGCGGCGGCGGCGGTGTCCGCCGCTGGCCTGGAGGCGTAGCGGCGCTTGCGCCGACACAGCCTTGCGGGTGTAGCGCTCACCGTGGGCGCGCTTGATGGCCATCACCGGCCGTGGACCTCGTGGTGGGCGATGGCGTCTGGCGCGGCTTCTCGCAACGTGTCGTAGCCCTCGACGCCGCCACCGCAGTCGCACGTCCAGGTGTGCCACCGCTGGACAGGCCCGCCGTTGCGCCACTCGGCCGCGTAGATGGTGGTGGCGACCCCGCCCGGAGTGCGGAAGGTCTTCACGGCCTTGTAGGTCGGCTCCGGCGCCGCGTACCGATCGGCCCGCCGACCCCGCCGCCGCGGCCGGAACAGCCACCAGATCACGGCGGTCGCCGCGAGGGCGAGCAGGAGGGTCCTCACGAGGCTCGCCTCTGCGCTGCTGCGGCGGCGTCGGCCCAGCACAGGTCGCCGAGCACCTTGGTCATCACGCGGCCCGGGAGCAACCACGAGATGGGGGCGAGCAAGCGGGCGAGCCGAGGATGCTTCACCGGGCAGGAGCACCAGGCGGGCGCGGACTCGTCAGGGTCGTAGTGGCAGCCGGGCGGTGAGTTCATGTCGTCTCCTTTCTCCGGGCGCGCGACCGGTGCTTGGCTGCGGCTACGACGGCGTCCAGGGCCGCGCGGGCAGGTGGCCACTCCGGCCCCACGGTCGGCGGTGATGCCGTGGCGGGCGGCAACTGGCCACAGGTCGGCCAGCAGCGCCGCGAGAACGGGGGCGACGAGCAGCCGTCGGGTCATCCCAAGAGCCTCCGCTTCCTGCTGAGCTTGCGAAGCCGCCGGATGGCCTCCTGCTCGGCCTCAGCGTTGGTGCGTTCACGCTTGCCGTTGACGTGCGTTCGGATGTCCACCGCCAAGCCAGGACGACCACCGTCGTAGCGACGGAAGGTGGCCGAGGCGCCCTTGTGGCTGAGGGTGTACTGCGTGACGAACTTGACCTTCACGTGAGCCTCCTCACAGTCGAATCCAGCCGAGCAGCAGCACGGCCACGGCCAGAGCCGGCGCGATCACCTTCGTCTCGCGCCACGAGCTCGTGTCGATATCGATCAGCGGCACCTCCACCCGCCAGGGCAGCGGCCACAGCAGCGGGCAGCCCTTCGGGGTGAGCAGGTCGCCGGCGAGGTGCAGCCAGCAGCCGACGGTGACCGCAAGCGGCAGCCACGGCCACGGTCCCGGGAGCCACCAGGCCGCCGCGGCGGTCGCCAGCGCGGCCATCGCATAGGATTTCGGCCAGCCGATGCGAGGCAGCTCCAGCGCCCGCAGGGCCGTCGCGGCGAGGAACCCGGCCAGGGCGAGCATGAGCAGCCAGCGGCTCGTCAGCGCCACCGCCGCGAGCAGCCCCATCCCGGCACCGAAGACCAGCGAGTGGGTCGCGTGGCGGTGGCCACCGGACACGTCGGCGACGACCTCGGTGAGCACGCGCGTGACCGGGCCAAGGGCGTGGGCCAGCGTGCCGTGCTCATGGTCGAGGTCGGGCAGCAGCGCCGCGCCGGCGCAGACCACCGTGGAGGCGGCAAGCACGCCCGGGCGCAACGGATGGCCGGTCGAGGAGGCGACCTGCGGGGCGATGGCGAGCCAACCGGCCGCCCCCATGAGGGCATGCGAACGCCCCATCATCGGGCACCACCACGCTTGTGGCCACCGCGCTTGGGGCGACGAGCGGCAACGACCGCATCCAGCGCCGCCCTCGGCAGGTGCCGCGACCACCCCGCCGAGCCGGGCGTGATGCCGTGGTGGGCCGCCGCCGCCCAGAGGTCGGCCAGCAGGCCGGCGGCAGCCTCGGCCTCCTCGGCGGTCGGCCGTGTGGATGGGCGCTCGCCGCTGAGCTGGCGCACGGCGGCACGGGCTTGGGAGAGTGCGGTCACAAACGCTCCTTGTGGTCGGCTGTCTAGACGGTCCACGGAACTCGGCATCGCTTCTCCAACGCGCAGGCGTGGCGCGGGTGCGTCGGTGCGCCCGTGCGCGTGCGCGCGTAACAGCTACTCAGCGCGTTGGCAACTCCCCCCCTCCCCCTGGACCAGCTTCCAGTTGCCGGTGCGCGAGCGGACCACCTGGCCGCCGCGCTCCAGCTCCCCGAGCCGGGTGAAGACCCACGCCCGGCTCATGCCGACCTGGACGGCGAGATCCTCGGCGCGGGCGCCCCACTCCCCCACCGCCGCCAGCACCGCCAGCAGCGCGGCCATCGGGTCGCGCTCCCCCGCCGCGGCGGACCGACGCTGGCCCCCGCCCCACGCGCCGGACCCCGTGCCTTCCGGTGGCGTGGCCACCGTGTGCATGGGCGGGCCGCCGACCGTGCCATCCGGCGCCGTTGGGACCGTGCTAAGGCCGGGGCCGGTGACCGTGCGCACGGCGTGCCGGGCACCCGTGCTTTGGGGCGTGCCAAGCGCGGCGTGCTCGCTGCCCTCGTCGAGGCGCGGCCGGTGCGTGCCAAGCACTGCGGCGGCACGCTCCACCATCGGCTCGGTCACTTGGTCCGAGCGGGCCAAACGGGGCTCCTCCGCCCCGGCCGCCCGCAGGTACAGCGAGCCCGGCTTGGACGCCGAGATCTTGTGCGCCAGCCAGCCGGCGCTCACCGCCCCCGGCCCGAGCGCCACGTTGGTCTCGGCGGGCTTGTTGACCCGCAGGCACACCGCCGCGGTCATGTTGGCGGCGATCAGCTTGTCGCCCAGCGCGTCGTTGGTCGGGTACTGCGTGGCGATCACGACCGAGACGGCTAGTGCCCGGCCTTGCGCGGTGATGGTCTTGATCGCCTCCACCGCGCGCCGGTTGCCCGCCAGCTTCTGCTGCTCGTCGATCATGATCACCAGCGCCGGGTCGGCGGGGCTGGTCGGCCAGGTCCGCAGGCCCCGCCGCTCCAGTTCCGGCCCGCGATACTCGATGACTCGGACGCCGGCCTCCAGCAGCGCCACCGCCTGCTCGGGGGTACGGGCCAGGTGCCCAGGGTCGAAGACCGGCTCCCAGGGGCCAAGCTCCAGGCCGAACTTGAGGTCGCAGCCCCACAGCACCGCGTCCCGGCAGGCGGCCAGATACCAGACGATAATGTTGACCACACCCGACTTGCCGCTACCGTTCGTGCCGGCGACCAGGAGATGCACGCCGACCAGCACCAGCCCGGCGTCGCCACCGTCGGCGTAGCGGGCGATCACGCACGCCTTGCGGATCGAGGCGTCCCGGGGCGGTCCGGCGTGCAGGCGGGCGGTCCGGTGCGGGTCGCGGGGCTGGACACGCAGGAGGATGTCGCGGGCGCTGCGGTCGCCTTGGGCGACCTCGATCGCGCCGGGCCGCAGGTCCAGCAGGCTCTCCAGCCGGCCGACCGCGCCGCGGATGTCGTCGATGACCCGGCCGGGCGCCAGCGTCCAGGGGATCTGGAACCCGCCGTCGCCACTGAAGCTCGGGCGCCCGAGGCTGGAGCCCGGCTCGTGGCGCTCCAGGTCGGCCCGCCAGGCGGCGATCCCCCGCTCGGCGCGCCGCTCGCCACGGCGGATGCGGCGGTGCCACCACCACGGGATCGCGCCGATGAGCGTGCCGGCCGCCAGTGCCTTCAGCACGGCGTTGCGCAGCGGGCCGAGCACGATGGCACCCTCCAGCCAGAGCCCGCCCGCCAACGTGACCACGGCGGCGTAGGCCCGCTCGATGGCACGGTCCAGACCCGCCCGTGCGCCCCACTGCCAGAGCCCGCCCGCTGCGCTGACCGTCACCAGCGTCAGCACGGCGAGCTTGGGCATCAGCCCGGGACCGTAGAACGCCGGGCGCACGATGAGGCTGGCGGCCAGCACGCCGAAGGCGCACCCCGCGGGCGCCAGCGCGGAGCGGTAGCGCCACGCCAGGCGGGTGAGCCTGCGCAGTGGGGCGGGGCCGGTGTCGGGCGGCATGGGCGGGCGGGTTTCCTCTCGAAGGGCCGGGGCTACAGGCGGACGCCGCGGCGGCGGGCGACGCGCTCGATGCGGCGGATGTGCCGCAGGCAGCGCTTGAGCCCCCGGCGCACGGCAGGACCGTCGCCGAACCGACGGCCGTGGTCGTGCCACTCGTCTAGGTCGGCGAACCAGGCGTCCTGCTGCTCGCGGAGCTGCTGGTCGGTGAGGCGGTCGTAGCGGATGCGTCTGAACATGGGCGGGTCCTTTCGTGGTGGGTCCGGCTAGAGCCGGTGGCGCGCGGCCCTGGCCGGGGGCCCCGGCTATGACTCGGTGCGGCGGCGCAGGTGGATACCGATCACCGCCCCGATCGCCAGCGCGACGATGACCATCCAGGGGTCCATGGGTTCACCTCCCCCCGTAGCTGCGGCGATGAAGCGGGGCAGCGCAGCATCAGCGGCCGCCTCCCGCACTCGTGGTCGGCGGCGCCGGGTCAGGCCAGCCGGTCCAGGGGCCGCCCGAGTCAGTGGCTGGCGGGCCGGCCGGGGTCGGGACGTAGTCGTAGGACGGGGCCGGGGGCGGTGGCGCGGCGTGGCTGGCGACGGCGGTCACGGTGAAGGCGAGCACCAGCAGGATCAGGGCGACGACGACCAGGCGGCCCAGATGCAGCCGGCGCCGTGCGGGGGCAGCTCGTGGGCAGGGACGCCCCAGGGGGTGCCCGCGTAGCGGGCGTCAGTGTGGGCGTGGGCGGCGGCGTGGTCGCGGGCCAGGTGCCGCGTCCGGCGCCAGCCGCGCGGGGTGGCGTAGGCGCCGCAGCCGCCGCGGTTGCAGGCGACGATGCAGGTGCCGTCGCGGTAGCGGGTGGCGACGACAGCGCCGAACCGCCGGGACTTCGGGCTGGACATGACGCTTCCTTTCGGGTGAGTAGCGGGTGGGTGGGGGGCGGCTACCGCTCGACCAGGGAGCGGCCGCTCCCGCGGCCCTCCAGCAGCGGGCCGAGCACGTGGAAGGCGAGGGCGGGGTAGAGGTGGGCGGTGTTGTAGAGGGCCAGCACGGCGGCCCACTCGGCGAACTGCTGCTGCTGGTCGCTCAGCAGGTGCAGGCCCGCCAGCACGGCGGCGAGGTCCACCAGGACCAGCCCGGCCTTGCGGCGCAGCGAGCCGCCCTCCAGCAGCGTCCAGAGGGTCATGGCGACCAGCGCTACCACGACCGCCAGGTAGGCCAGGAAGCCACGGCCACCCAGCCCATGCGGTGCTGCCCCCTGGAGGGCCGCGTGCCCGCGGACCCACAGGGAGGCGACGTAGCAGCCAAGGGCGGCGTCGCCGGCGAGGAAGATGAGCCAGTAGCCCATCAGCGGCCACCTCCCGCGGTGGAGCTGGTCGGCGGGCCGGCGGGGGTGGGGATGTACTCGTAGGGCGCGGGCGCGCTCGTTGTGGGCGGTGCTTCTGATCGGGCGGGCACGCTGCGCAGCACGGTCACGATCAGCGCGATGACCGCGACCGTGAGCACCAGCCCCAGGACGCGCTTGATCCGGTGCAGTCCCCGCTCCAGTGGGGTGGGGTCCCACTCCGGCCGGCTCGGGGGATGGGCACGGCGGACGGTCGCCAGCAGGACAGCGCTGCCGAGGTAGCAGCCGAAGGCGCTGACCGCCGCGAGCACGATGATGGTCATGTGCGGGTTCCTTTCTTGGGTTGGCTGCGGGGGCGCGTCCGGGGAGCCGGGCCGGGATGGCGCCCCCGCTTGGGCGCGGGTCAGCGGGGCGCGCGGCGGCGCCGGTCGCGGACGTAGCCGCCGAAGGCGCAGACCACCAGGAACGCCACGCACAGCAGGGGGCCGTAGGCGTCGATGAAGCCGCCGATGAGGATCACCCCCTCCCTGCCTGGTAGGAGCGGGCGAGGGTGAGCACCTGGCGCCCATAGGCGGCCGAGTGGTTGTAGGCGTACAGCGCCCCGCGCACGTCGCGGCCACCGCGGGCGCCGTTGGCGCACAGCAGCCGCGCCGCGGCGGGGATCGCGTCGGCCGGGTCGTACACGTTGCCGCCGCGCCCGTAGTGGTCCCAGGTGCTCGCCGGGCCGTTGCGGGTGTTGAACTGCATCGGCCCGGCGCAGCAGCCGAAGGCGTTCACGCCGCTGAGCACGCCGGGGGCGCGGGAGCGGCCGTGGTCGCTCTCGACCTTGCCGATCCCCGCCAGCACGCCCCACGACAGCCCCGGGCACCCCGTTGCGGCGCTCTGGTACAGCACCAGGTAGGCCCGAGGGATGTCCGCCTTCGCGTACGCGCTCGCGCGTGCCGGACGGGCAGAGGGGCCGGGGTTGGTGATGTGGATGATCCCCCGGTCGTCCAGGACCCCGAGGACCACCACGCCGAGGATCAGCCACGGCAGGAGGCGGAACTGGGTCCGCACCGGCACGATGGGGCCGTAGTAGGTGCTCACCGTCCCGCTCCCCCACCGGGAGGCCAGGTGCCCACGCCAAGGCTGAGCCGACGGATCGCCTCGGCCTTGGCTTCGGCGTTGGTGTACTCCCAGCGCCCCTGGCGGCCGGTCCGGACGCGGATGGTCACGCGACGACCGTCCTCGGCCTGGTAGTCACGGAACACGTTGCCGACCCAGTTGGTGTGCTGCTTGACGAAGCGAACCGTCGGCTTCCCAGGCATGTCGGAGGTTCCTTTCAGGTGGTGGGGCGGACGGCGCCGAACCAGCCGCCACGGTTGATGGAGGCCAGCCGCACGCTGGCGCCGCGGTGGGGCGCCTCGGCCATGCGGCCATCGCCGACGTACAGGCCGACGTGGTGGATGGAGCGCCAGTCGGACAGGCGGTGGGCGAAGAAGACGAGGTCGCCGGGACGCAGCGCGGAGCGGCTGACCGTGTGGGCACGGAGCGCGTGCCACTGGTCCGCGGCGGTCATGCGTGCCCAGCCCAGCCCCGCCGCGCGCCACGCCGCCCAGGTGAGCCCGGAGCAGTCGAACGCACCCGGGCCCTCGGCGCCCCACAGGTACGGCTTGCCGAGCTGGGAGCGGGCGTAGGCGACCGCCTTGGCCGCCACCGGCTCCACCGCCCGGGCCGCGTGGTGGCGCGGCTTGGGGGCGGTAGAGCCGGTGGCCTGCTGCGGCTTGGCGTTGGCGGCCACCAGCAGGGCGAGGATCGCCACCACCCAGATGGCCCTGCTGCCCCGCCGCTGCGGCTGGTCGTCGCGCATCGGGCTACCGGCCCCGCCGGCCGAGCGCGTCGCGCTGGCGGTTGTACCAGTCCAGCACGACCTTGCAGAGGTCGACCTTGGCGCACGCGGTCGCGGTCGAGCCCTTGATCGCCGGGAGGGTGAACCCGGCCTCGGAGCGACCGGCCTGGGCGTGCTGGCCGTCGCTCTGCTGCGGCGCGGCGCCGACGCCGGCCAGGGTGAGCGCCAGGGTGGCGACGATCCCCCACTCCAGCGCCACGGTCAGCCAGTGGCGGCCCTCCCGGCGGTGGACGCCGAGGAACGCCAGCAGCGCGACGCTGGTCGCCCCGGCGATGACCATGCGGGTCTGGCTCATCGGGTGGCCGAGGAACCACCAGGCCCCGGCGCCGAGCGCCAGGACCAGGCCGGCCGCCTTCAGGGCGACGTGCTGGGAGCGGCCGAGACGGCGGGACGGGGAGATGGTGGGCGCGAACGCTTCCGCGCCGTTGCGGGTTCTCATGCTGCCGGGTCCTCCTTGCGGGTCGAGGTGACGGCGTGGATCGGGTCGATGGGCCAGTGGCGGTTGACGAGCCGCTGGGCGTAGGTGCGCTCCAGCCCGTACTCATCGCGGATGCGCAGGTGCAGCCCCTCGGGCCGCGCTCCCCCACCGGCCCGCAGCGCCGCGATGAGCTGCACGGCCTCGTCGGTGCGCTCACCGCGCTTGGCGGCGGCCTTGCGGCCCTGACGGCGGGGCGCGGCCGGCGGCGCCGTGGCGGTGCCGCCGGCCTGGGGCGAGCTGGAGGCACCCTGGGGGTCGCCAGCCGGGGCGGCGGCCGCAAGGGCGTCCTCCAGCCCCAGCCGCAACGCCATGCGCTCCTCGGCCGGAGCCAGCGCCCACCAGAAGAACCCGTGGCGGGTCCAGCCCCACTTCTTGCGCAGCCGCGCCTTGACCAGCAGCCGCCGACGATCCAGCGCGATCGCCTCGGCGTAGCTGGTGACGTTCCACAGGCAGCGCGCCCGCCACATCCGGAACGTGGCGACCGGCGCGAGCAGCCAGCGCCACCGCCGCAGCCTGCGGTCGGTGCCCTGACCGGTCGCCATCTGCGTGCGGGTCCGCACGGCGTGACGAATGGCCTCGATCCACACCACCACCACCAGCAGCGGCGCGGCGGCGTGCATCGCCATGCCGAGCACGTTGCCGGCGCTGGCGGCGGCGTTCCACCAGATGGTGGCGCCGACCAGCGCCCAGGCTCCCCATCGCAGCGGCGGAAACGGCATGTCCAGCCACGCCAGCAGCAGCTCCGCCAGGAACAGGGCGACCACGGCAGTGTCGACCCCCAGCGGGAACACCGATGGGTGAGCGAAGCCGTGCGCCACCGCGACCTGGCGGACGGCACCGTAGGACTCAAAGCCACCGAGCGCCGCCAGCGCGGTGCCAGCGGTGCCAGCCCCAACCGCCAGCCACTTCTGCGATTTCCTGAGCGGCTGCACCGCTGGCGTCTCGGCGGGCGTCTCGCTCACCAGGCTCGCCTCCCTCCGGTGCGGCAGCGCCGCGGCGGCGGCCAGACGCGGCAGGGCTGGTCGGTGGGCGGCTCCGGCGGCTCGATGCCTGCCGCGTCGAGCTCGGCGCGGGCCGCCTCGGTCACCTCCAGGAGACGGTCCAGCAGTGCCCGCAGCGCCTCGTTCTCGGCCCGGAGGTCCTGGGCGGTCGGGTCGGCGCTCACGCGGCCCACCCCCCGTCGTCGCCGTCCTCGACCTCGACGACCAGGCCATCGCAGGCGGCCTGGACCAGGACGGCGGTCACGCCGCGCTGGCTGCGGGCGCGCAACAGCCGCTCCAGCATCAGGTCGCGGGCGGTCAGCAGCTCGTCGAAGCCAAGCTCATCCGGCTCGACGTAGCTGGCGAAGGCGAGGTCGGCGCCAACGCGGCGGGTCTTGGGATGGGACACGGGTGGATCACCTGACCTTTGGGGTCTTGTGGCGCTTGGGGGTGGTGAGCTGGTCCCAGAGGCAGCACAGGGTCAGGCCGGTGACGTAGACGCCCATCGGCCAGGCCAGCAGCAGCCATGGGGTGAACGGCGAACGGGCCATGCCCCGCAGCAACAGGGCCTCGACGATCAGCAGCCCCAGCAGCAACGGCACGGGGTCGCCTCCTTTCGGGTTGGTGGCGGGGCCGCGTCCGGGGAGTCGAGCCGGGTGGCACCCGCAACGGGCGGGGTCAACCGGCCGGAGGGGCACCTGGCCGTGGTCACCGCCCTTCACCGCCCTCGGTGGGAGGGCCCCCGGCCGGTGCGTCGCCGGCCGCTATCAGGGCCAGGTGGTCGTAGCGCTCCCGCGCCTCGGTGACGCTGGAGCGCAGCGCATCAGCGAGCTGCTCCCAGGTCGCACCGGCGCGCAGCGCCGCGGCGACCGGCACGTCGGAGGCCAGCGCCAGGCCCTGCTCCAGCCAGGCGACGAAGCCGAGCCGGTCGAGGCCGACCCGCAACTCCTCCTCCGAGGGCACCGCGACGCAGGGCGCGGGAGGCTTGTCGAGGTCGGGCCGGCGCTCCAGCAGCCGGTCCATCGCGTAGGCGTCCGCGCTGTCGTGGATCTTGGTCGCCAGGGCCGCCAGCGTTTCGGCGCTATAGGTCGAGCCCGGCATCAGAGGCCACCGCCCCCAGCGGCCGAGCCGTCCGCTGCTGCGGTCACGGGCCGCAGCCGACCGGTCAGGTAGAACCGGACCAGCTCGGGAGTCTGGCGGCTGGGACAAGGGCCGTTCAGGCGGTCAAGGGTGAACAGCTCACCCAGCCGCACGACGGCCTGTGCGGCGACCTCCGGCTCGCCAATCACGCGAACCTCCACCAGGTCGCTCACGACGCCTCACCGCCCTGGCGGCGCGGCACAGCAGGGATGCCGAGCCCGAACTGGTAGGCCAGCAGCCAGCAGCGCGCGGCCGCCTCGGTGGGCAAGCCGACCGGCCCGCCGTCCTGGCCCACCGGCAGCGTGCCGCTGCTGGTGCCGTCGCGGTGCAGCCAGCCCCAGCCGCCCCAGATGCGTTCGATGACCGTGCCGACAGCCGGGATGTCGATGAGCCGGATGGTCGGCATGCGGGCGGTGGTCATGGCGCCTCACCGACCTCGGCGGGAGGCAGCATCCGGGCGAACCGCTCACCCATCGCCAGCTCCAGCTCGCGGCGCCGCACCGCAGCCCGCCGTGTGCGCTGCTCCGGGGTGGCGTCCCAGCAGCCGTGCTCGGCTCGCACGCCAAAGCTGGGGTTGAGCCGGTCGAACGCCCCGGTCAGGTCCGCCAGCACAGCCACATCGGACCCAGAGATCAGCAGCGCAGAAGCGCTAGTATTGACGCGCATCGTTTGGGGCCTACCTTTCGATGCTTCGCCCGGGCGGGTGCTTCCGACACCCCCCGGGCCTTCCTACGCAGGAACCCGGTCTGCCTCAGCGGTCTTGGCGGTCTCGGCCAGTCCATCGCTGTCGAACCGGACGCCAAGCTTCTCCTCGATCGCCGAAGCTGGAACGAGCCAGCGGCCATCCCAGCGCACGGCGCGGAGCGTGCCGCGCCGGATCATGTTGCGGACGCCGGACTCCGACATGCCGACCATTGCGGCCACCTCACTTGGCCTGTAGGCCAAGCGCTTGAACGGCGTCTTACCGGGCTTCTCGTCCAATGGGCTTACCCTTTCGATCCATCGCCCTGCGGTGCTTCCGACACCACGGACGACCTGAGAACCACCTGTGACGCCCTCCCTCTTCCTCGCTGCTGCGGTTCGTACCGGCATTGTCTACTAAACTCGATACTGCGTCAAGTTCTGTAATCACCATGGTCTCCGGCCTCTCCAGCCTTCTGGACGACATCCAGCGCATGAGGCATGCTCGGCCACAGAGAGCGACCGATCGGAGACCGGCCACATGGCAACTGACTTCCAGAAGAAGGTCTTCGCAGAGACGCTGCGAAATGCGCTTGAGAAGCGCGGCATGTCGGGACGTGGTCTTGCCCGAGCAGTCGGTGTAAGCCCCGGCGCGGCGTCGCACTGGCTGCAAGGACGCTCGGTGCCCGGTTTCGAGATGGTTGAATCGATCGAGCAGGCCGTGGGCTTGGAAGAAGGAACGTTGAGCCGCCTCGTCGGCTACATCCCCACCAGCGTGCAAGACCGCGCTATGGCGAACGTCCTTGCTGGTCTCGAGGACGACCCCCGTCTGGACGATCGCGGCCGGCGCCTGCTTGCCAGCATGCGCCGCGAGCTGGTCCGCCAGCGGGAAGTCGAGGCTGCGTACGCGACGCTGCGCGCGGCCGCTGAGCGGCTCATTACCATCCCACCCGACCGCACCAAAGGCGTTGCCGCAGAGGTCGCCGAGGCCTTGGAGGACCTGCGTGGAACCCTGCAAGCAACCCCGCCTGCAAGGCCATCCCCTCGTCCACAAGACGCCACGCACGACGACTCACCGCACTCCCGCACCCAGGAAGGCGAGCAGCGCGCGTAGCTCGGCGACTTGCCCCTCCAGACCGGCACACCACGCCCGAGTCTGATCGAGTTCGACCCGAAGGCGATCAAGCTGCTGTTGGCGCTCAATGTCTTCGCCAGCCACGTTGTTCGCCGCAGTCACGGTGCCCACCCTCTTTGGTCCTGGCGTTGCTTGGGCATTGCGTCCATGCACTGAGAATGCGGCTGCTGCGGGCAGGAATCGACGGCGGGCAGACATCTCGATGTCGCCTCCCTGACGGCTTGCTTTGCTCCCACGGACCCGGCAAGCCGGTCGAACAGGGCGGTAGGATCAACGCACGCTTCCCTGCACGGAAGGGACCGCAATGGGGGCGAAACGGAAACGAGGTCTACCGCGCAACAGGCTGATCCAAGCCCGGCTGGAACGCGGGCTGGCACACCGAGAGCGCGCCGTCGAGGAACTCAACCGGTTCGCCGCGACCCTGCGCACCACAGCGCCGGCGGGCAGCATACTGGCAACGCTCTCAACCGAATTGGAGGCCAACACGCTCGGCCGGTGGGAACGGGGCGAGGTGAACCCTACCCCACTGAACATCGAGTTGCTCTGCCGCTTCCACAACAAGAGCCCAGCGGAACTGGATCTGCTTGAGGCGCTCGAGCACTTCCAAGCAGGGGGTTGGAACTTCGACCCAGCCGCCCGCGTAGCTCCCCAGCGCCGACACCCACCACTCCATGTATCCAGCGCCGCCGATCGCACCAGCACGGATGAGGGGCAGGATGCTAGTGAGCCAGCCGGGGATGCTGGAGTTGGCGAGGATGGCCTAACCGCTCCCGTCCGAGCCAGCCAAGAGGAGTGGCGGCTCGTCCGCCGCCACCTCAACCAACACCGTGCGGAGCTTGCACGGATGGCGGCGCGGCTCTACAAGGCCGATCTTCTCGTCGATCGGGCGCCGCTGCTCACCCGGCCGGGTTGGCTGCCGGCCCAGCCGGTCGACCTCGACCAGATCGACATCGAGTGGACCAAGGACCCTCAACCGCAGCCTATCGATGGCACCGAACCCCAGGCACAGATCCTTTGCCCGCTGCGTGGCCCTGGCCTGTGCTACGACCGGTATACGTCGGCGGTCCGCTATCTTGAGCCCCCAGCACTATTCGAGAACCGCCCGAGTTATCGACTCCTGGGACTGTCATGGTCCACACCAGGCCATGGGCAGCTTCGCTTCGGCCTGGCCAACTATTTCGATAAGCTCGACATCTCCGAGGCGATCGGCCACGAATTCGCCGCTGCTTGGCTCCACGCAGGTAGGCAGGGACGCCAGGCCAGAACGGTCCCTTGGCACCGGCTACCGTTTCGGGCTTTGCTGGACGACCCGTTCGACATGACTCGGCGCGCGGTCATCCCTGCGGTTACGACCCTGACCCTGCGGCGGCGGAGGGCTGACGGGACGGCGGCGTTCCTGCTGCACTGGCGCGATCCAGGCAGCGTCGCCACCGCCGGCGGCATGTACGATGTCGTTCCCGCTGGTGAGTTCCAACCATCGAGCGTCGCGCCGTGGGACCTGGCCAACGATCTGGATCTGTGGCGCAACGTCGTGCGGGAGTTCAGCGAGGAGCTGCTTGGGACTCCAGAACACGACGGCAGCCGAAGTGCCCCCATCGACTATGCCGCCTGGCCGCTCTTCCGCGCGCTCGGTCGGGCGCGCGCCGAAGGCAATCTCCGCCCTGTCTGTCTCGGCGTTGGCCTCGACGCTCTCACTCTCGCAGCCACGATCCTCACCGCCGTCGTCATCGATGACGAGGCGTTCGACGAGGTCTTTGGTGATGTGGTCGAAACCAACGCGGAGGGGGTCATCGTGGCGGTCGGCGGTCGACGGGCAGCCGAGGGAATCCCATTCACCGAGGAGAACGTCACGCGGCTCCTGACCTCCGAGCCGATGGCGCCGCCAGGCGCGGCGTGCCTCGCCCTCGCCTGGAAGCATCGCGCTGTGCTCCTTGGCACCGAGGTGACCTGCTAGGGTGTCAGATTGCAGCGCATGACCCTGACCCGGAGACATCGTGACGGCAGCCAGACGCGAAGAGACGCCGATCGAAAGCCAGCGGCAGTGGCGGATAGTTCGCAGCTTCCTCAACGAGCATCGCTATGACCTTGCGGGCATCGCTATCGGGCTCTACCACGAGCACCACACTGCAGGGCGGCTGTTGACTCAGCCGGAGTGGCTTCCTGCGCGACCGGTGGCCCTCGACGCGATCAAGCTGACCTGGATCGCCCAGGCCCCTGAACCGAGCATCGATGGGACTGAGCCCGAGTCGTACCTCGCGCGGCCGCTCCGCACACCTGGGCAGCGGTATGCCTGCTACGCCGATGCGCTAGGTGCGCTTGACCGGCCAAAGCTACTTGAGGACCGCTCCAGTTACCGGCTGCTCGCCGTTGACTGGTCCGACCATCGCGATGGCGGTGCGCATCTGTCGTTTGGGCGCGGCTCGTACTTCCAGATCCTCAACATCTGCGAGGCTGCAGCCCACGAGACGGCCGCCGTCGTGCTGGAACTCCCCGAACCGAAGCGCGCCGAGACCCAACGGCTCTGCGGCCGCCTGCCATTCCGCGGCCTCATACGCGATCCATTTGACCTGCACTTGCGGCCGGTCCTACCGGCGATCAGCACGCTGACTCTGCGGTGCGACGCCGCGGCCGGGACGGCCACCTGGCTCGCGCACTGGCGCGACCCGGCGAAGGTGGCCAGCGGCGGTGGCCTGTATCAGGTCATGCCGGTCGGGGTCTTCCAGCCATCGACCAACAGCGCCGCGGCTGAGGCCAATGACTTCGGTCTGTGGCGGTGCATGGCACGCGAGTTCAACGAGGAACTCCTTGGCGCTCCGGAGCCCGCAAGCCACGACACCGCGCTGCTCGACTACGCCAACTGGCCTTTCTTCCAGGCACTCGAGCAGGCCCGCGATCAAGGCAGGCTGCGCGTGTACTGCCTTGGCCTCGGCGTCGATCCGCTCACGCTGGTCACCGACATCCTGATGGTCTGTGTGTTCGACGACGAGGTCTTCGACGCCATCTTCGAGGGTCTGGTCACCACCAACGCCGAAGGTGACATCGTCGGTGACGACGGTGGGGTCCCTGCTGTGGCCGGCGTGCCGTTCACCCAGCAGGCCGTCGAGCGGTTTTCGACCACTAAGCCGATGCAGCCTGCCGGGGCTGCCCTGCTGCAGCTGGCCTGGCAGCACCGCGCCACGCTCCTCAGCCCCTGACTAACGATGCGTAGCACCGCCAAGGAACCCGATCGAAGCCGCCAGCTCAGCGCGATCATTTGGGACATGGACGGCACGCTGATCGACTCCGCCGACATCGTCCCGGAGGCTTTCATCGCCACCGTCCAGGCGCGCAGCGGAATCTGCTACACCCACGAGCAGATCATCGACCTGTACCCCCTCGGCCCCCCGTCGATCATGCTGAGCTGCCTCCTCGGCCGTCCCGCCACCACGGCCGACCTCGACGACTACCACGCCCGGTTGGAGGCGATGGCGCACCGGGTGCGACCCTACCCGGGGGTCGCCCCGCTGCTCCGGGTGCTGCAGCAGCGCCTGCCGATGGCGGTCTTCACGGGCGCGAGCGCCCGGGCTGCCCGCCTCCTGCTCAAGGTGACCGGCCTGCTGGATGCGTTCACGGCGGTGGTGGCAGGTGATGAGATTCCTCGCCAGAAGCCCCATCCGGACGGGATCCTTCGGGCCTGTGAGCAGCTCGGGGTTGCCGCACAGGCGGCAGCGTATGTGTGTGATGCGCCGATTGACCTGGAGGCGGCTCGGCGCGCGGGCGCGCTGCCCGTCGCGGCCGGCTGGGGCCACCTACACGAGAAGACCACGCCGGCCCAAGTCGTCCTGAGCCAGCCGGCGGACCTGCTGTCCCTCGTAGCGTGACCGAGATCGCGGCGCGGAGACCTCCTATTCAGACCCTCATGGTCTGTGGCCGCCGCGACGGATGAGAATCGGGCATGCCCGGCCAAGCTCGGCTTTCCTTGGTGCGTGAGAGCCCGTTATTCAGACTGATGCGGGGACCTTCCCGGCACCGCGAACTGTTCGCTGCGAGCACGCCTTTCAGCATCGTTGACTCGGTTGGTCCTGCCGGGCACCTCACCGACACGAGGAGGTGTCCACGGTGACAACCCCGGCCGGCTCCGCAGCGACGCCTGCTTCTCAATGCTGTGCGGTGCCTCCCCGATCCAGGCATCCTCCGGCAAGACCACCCGCCACCGGCTCAACCGCGGCGGTGACCGCCAGGCCAACGCCGCGCTGTATCGGATCGTGCTGGTGCGGTTGTGCCACGACCAGCAGACCAAGGACTACATGGCGCGGCGTCTCAAGCAAGGCAAGTCCAAGAAAGAGATCATCCGCTGTTTGAAGCGCTACGTGGCCCGGGAGGTGTTCGCCGCGCTGAACCAGATGGGCCAAGACGCCCTCACCGCAGCCGCTTGACATCTATACGATCGTCAGTTTTCGACGATATCTCCAAGCGCGCCGCCGTTCGCGCGCACCTCCTCGATGTCGCCATCGTCGTCGTCACCATCCCCTTCGCCCCGGCGCTGCTGGCGTCGCTGCGCCTGGCTCGTCTGTTGCGGCTCCTGCGCCTGCTGCGCCTGGCAGCACTTGGGAGCAGGGCGATCGCCGCCGAGCGGGTGCTGACCACGCGACGAGGCTTCCGCTACGTGGCGCTGCTGACCGTGCTGCTCGTGGTGATTGCCGGCGTCGCCGCCTCGGTCGCCGACGCCGAGGACATCTCCAGCCCCTGGATCGGCGTGTGGTGGGCGGTCACCACCGTCACCACCGTTGGCTACGGCGACATCGTCCCGCACACTGCCATCGGCAGGACCATTGCAGCCGCGCTCATGCTGGTTGGCATCGGCTTCGTCTCCATGCTGACCGCAGTGATCGCGTCCACCTTCGTCGCCCACGACTCGGGCCAGCAGAGCGACAGCGAGCAGATCCTGGCCGAGCTGCAAAAGATCAACCAGCGGCTCGATCAGCTCGAAGCCACGCAGCGGCCCGACCCTGACGGGCTGGGAGCGGCGACCCGAGGTACGGCTCGGTCGAGGTGAGCCCCTGCTCGAGGCGGAGCCGGATGCCGGGCGGATCTGGGCGAGGCGAGGTCGGCCGGCTCCACCGCGACGCAGGAGCGCCAGCGTCAGTAGGCGCTCGGTCGTACCTACCAGCGGGTCGAGATCGCTGGTCCGTTCGAGGTGCCATAGTCCCGGACGCCACGTGGCGTGGCGGCTGCTTACGGGCACGCCATGGGCTGCCTACCCACCTCCATGCTGATGCAGGCCCGCGATCCTCGCGGCAAATCGCAGTTCGTGGCGGGCAGTGAGCCCGCCAGCCCCTGGTAAGGGCCGGGCGGCACATCGCAGTCACCACCCCGCGTCCTCCGACGCGGTGAGCCTGTCCTTGAAGGTGAGGAAGATCTGCATTGCTCCCGAAACGAAGCCAGACCGGCGGACGTACGGCAACGGACGGGGGCGGGAGTATGCCGCCTGGTCTCAACCGAGACACTCAGGCCGGAGCACCGTCTCGCGCAACAGGCAGATCAGCTCGCCGGTGTCCACGTTGTGCCCGGTTCGGCGGCGCAGCTCCTTGCGGATCTCCTCGGCAACCGGCGCAGCAACCAGGACCTGCGCGAGCGACTGTGGCGCGGTGGCCCGCTTGGCCTTCCAAAGCTCATCGATCTGCCGGCGCTTCAACGACTCCCGGGTCAGGTAGAAGAGCTGGTTGACCTTCTGACCGGCGCTCTGTTCACCGAGCAGGTTCACATCAAGCGCCAGGTCGATCACGACAGGGAGCCCGCCGGTCAGGTGGTACACCTGCCAGACCGCCCCGTTGGTCAGCAGCACCCATTCCACGCCCTCGTTGACCGCGTACATCTCGACCTGACGGAGATGCTTGGGCGCCAGCTTAGTCGCGATCCGTTTTACCTCGATGAACGCGATCAACTCCCGATCGATGCGCACCCCATAGTCCGCGAACTCCCCTTTGACCTGGTATTCGGTGGTCAGGTCGGCGTACTTGTCGAACCCGAGCGCGTCGCACAGGAAGTCGGTGACCAGCAGGCGCGTGTCGCCCTCGTTGGCGTCGCGGGCAGCAAGGTCGGCAAGCGGTTTGCTGAAGCGGCGCAGCCCGGCGCGCAAGCGGTCACGCGCCTCGGCCTCCCACTTGGGCCCGGCACGCGAGGCTGGCTTCTTCCCAGGCTTCGCGTCCTTGGCCTCGGCTAGCACGGCGCCGTCCGACCCGGCCATGTCCTTCTCCGGCATCCCGCCCCCTCGCCTCAGCCTGCACCGACCGACACGTAACCGGTGAAGTCTATGAACAGCACTATCTACGCGTCTAGGCGACTCGCACCGTCCGGCATCAGTCTTGAAGTGAAGCTGCTCACCCCTCGCAGCCCACGCCGTCGCCGTCGCGGTCCAAATCGAACGGGTCGGGAGGCAACACCCGGATCGGACCCTCCACATAGTTGGGCCCGTTCCCCGAACCCCCAGCGCAGTCGTAGTCCCCGATCCCGTCGTGGAGGCACGCGTCCGGGTAGGCCGGATCGCAGTTCTTGGCTGGTGGCTTGGTGGTGGGCGGCTTGGTGGTCGGTGGGTGGGTCGCTGGTGCTGCGGTGGTCGGTGGGTGGGTCGTGATCGGCCGAGCCGTCGTCGGTGGGACGGTGGTCGGTGGCAGGGTGGTGGTCGGCGGGAAGGTAACCTCACTGGTCGGCGCGGCCACGACAGCAGCAGTCGTTGGCGTTGTCTTCTTGGGGGTGGTCGGGCTGGCCAACGCGGCGACGACCCCCACGAACACGAACAGGCCCACCAGGGCAGCCGCGACGATGAACCACCGCTGCTTGTACCAAGGTCGGGGTCCATCGGGAGACCCGGGTGGTGGTTGCGTCCCCCACGGCTCGGTGGGCGGTCCGCCACCCTGATGTGGTGGCTCGTGGCGAGGCGGTGGTCCCCAACCCTCGTTGGGCGGCTGCGAGGACATGATCTCCCCCCTGTTGATGGCAATTCTGGACAAGCTCCTTGAGATGAGCAGATCTCCTAAACGGGTATCAGCCCATGATCACGCGCCTATCGTTTCAACGCTCCATAACGGGACGATCACAGACCAATGAGCCGCAGGTAACAACCTGTTCGGCCAGATCGGCGAGGATGCTTTCGGTCCCTTACAACAAACCGGCCACAGAGCGCCCGCCGCCAACCGAGTGCATCCGTCTCGCCTTGGCTCCCGGTTTCCGCAGGGTCGGTGAGAGGGTAGAGCGCCTGCCTCCGGAGCCCGGCTCGCATGGTCGTGCTTGCCGGCCAGTCTCCGGTGCTCCTCCCTCCGTGGCCGGGTCTCGGCGCAGACCACCACGCGGGCAGCAGACGGGCAGCAACCGGTCGTCGATGCGATCCCGGGTGGGGTTACTTCCACTTGCGGGTGCGGCTTGACCCCGTTCCGCAGTGACCTCGAGCACGACCAGCGGCATGCTTGCGAGCCTCGCCTCTACCTCGGCAAGATGCCTGGGGCGGGCGCTCTGATTCTCGGCCGGCAGGAGGCTACGCGGAGGCTCGAACGATGGTGGCGCGCTTGCGGCTGACGCTCGTGTCGGTGCGCTGCACCCCGCCTCGGCCGACGCCGAGGAAGTGCGCGACCGCGTCGGTCAAATCGTCCAGCCACTCCCCGGTGTGCGATCGTCCCAGCCCGCCCTCGGCACATCATCCCGAGGGCGGGCTGGGGAAATGCTGGGCTCCTCGGACCGCTCGGTCATGAAGCGACGCGGGCGATCACTGGGCGACCAGGCCGCCGTCCACCACCATCGCGTGGCCGGTCACAAACGACGCGGCGTCCGAGCACAGCCACACCACAGCCTCGGCGATCTCCTGCGGCAGACCCAGCCGCCCGACCGGCTCCATCGCCACGAACTGGGCCTCGGCCTCCGCGGACCCGCCGAGGAACCGATCGATCATCGGGGTCTGGATCACCCCAGGGCACACCGCGTTCACCCGGATGCCCTGCGTGGCGTACTCAAGGGCGGCTGTCTTGGTCAGCTGGATCACCCCGCCCTTGGAGGCGTTGTAGGCGGGGATGTTCGGGAAGCCGACCAGGCCGGCCACCGAGGCGGTGTTGACGATCACCCCTCCCCCCTGCTCGACCATGATGGGGATCTCGTACTTCATGCACAGCCACGCGCCCTTGAGGTTGATGGTCAGAACCCGGTCCCAGTTCTCTTCGGTGCACTCGGCCGTCGGCGCCTGGAACCCTTCGATGCCAGCGTTGTTGAAGGCGCAGTCGAGCCGGCCGTAGTGCTCAACGGCCGCCTCGACGATCGTGCGCACGTCCCCCGCGATCGAGACATCCCCTTCGATAAAGAAGCCGTCCCCGCCTGCCTCCTCGATCAGGCGCAGTGTCTCCTTGCCACTGTCGGCCACAACATCGGCGACCACCACCTTGGCGCCTTCCCGCACAAAGGCCAGCGCGGCAGCACGGCCGATGCCAGACCCGGCTCCGGTGACCAGCGCGACCTTCCCTTCCAGCGTCCCGCTCATAGCAAGCCCTCCTTGCTGATAACGCTCCCCGAGCGACGCTTGAACCCTTGTGCCACCGAAGAGAGCGCCACGGTAGAGTCCTTCGTCCCGAAGACTTCGAGACAGATGCCGGAACGCCCAGAGTGGACTGCGACACCGCAGGCGTCCCCGAGTGTGGAGAGCACGCGCGCCGCCCGCCGGCCGTCGCTACCCGGCCCAGGCCAGTTCCAGCAGCATGACCGTGGCGGCGCGCTCGCTGATCACGTAGACGACGATCCCCACTCGCCGAACGCCAGCATGCGGTACTCGCGAGGCTCCGCGACGACCCCTGGCAGGGCGCGCCTTTTGGGAGCCCCGCGTGCCGAGGGAGCTGGTCAGGTATGAACTCGCCGACGATTACGGCCGCCCTAACTCTGAGTCTGACGGGGCGCTATGAGCGCCAAGGGACCGACGCCGCGGATGGAGCCCGGCTCTAGGCGGAGGAGGCCGGGGTCCGCTTGACGATTGTCGATGACCGGGGGTCGAGGCAGGCCGCGATCGAGGCGTACCGCCCGTGGCTCGACACCGTGGACTTGCTGATCGGCCCGTATGCCAGCGGACTGGTGCGGGCGATCGCTCCGTTGGTGCGTCCTACGGGCCGGGTGCTCTGGAACCACGGCGGCTCTGCTGACGACCTCGCCCAGCCTGGCATAGCGTCCCTCCCCGCCCCTGCGTCGTCGTATTTCGATGGCGTCGTCGACGAGGCAGCCGACCGCAAGGTCAGTCGGGTGATCGTCGTCCAGGCTCCCGGCCCGTTTGCACGCGCGGTCGCTGACGGTGCCAGAGCGCGGGCCTCCGAACGTGGGATCAAGAGTCAGGCGATAGCGGCAGCGGCGGTCGAGGCGGAAGACCTTGCTGGGGCGGCGCTCCTTGTCGCCGGTCCGTTCGAGCATGACGCCGCTGTGGTGCAGGGACTCCGCGACCGTGGTCGTGGGCGACCGGCAGCCATGCCGCCATCTCGGTCGGGGTGGTCAGCACGGCCACCAGGTCCTAGTACGCCACGGCGCCGGCGGCCTGGCCGGGGCCGCCCGCCGCCAACCCTCGAGGACCGCGGCGGCGGCAGGCAGGCCAAACATGATCGCCGCGTCGCAGCGCAGCGTCCCAAGGTCGATGCCGGGCTGGCCCGCGCCCGCCGCATCCCAGTCGACCATGCCCACACAGCGCTCCCCAGCCCACAGGGTGTTGCCCTGCCACAGATCGCCGTGGACGAAGACGGTCGGCCCCGGCGGCATCGGCAGCACGTGCAGCCGTTCCTCGGCGGCATCCAGCCACGGCGACGACCCTGTCGCCCGGCGCTGTGCCGCGAAATCCACGTCGGCGAGTGGCCGCACCCGCAGCGGCAGGTCGGGACGTGGCACCAGCGCCAGCCCGCAACTCCTTGACCGCCACAACCCTCGCACCAGCGCCAACCGCCTGGGCTACCCAGCTCAGCACCCTCCCCATCGACCTCGACACGCGCAGAGCCTAGCCGACCCGTCAATCCCACCCTGGAGCGGGCCGTACCTGGGTCGTGCCACCGGAGCGCAGCCTGCGCGTCGATGCCAAGCATGTCAGGCGACCACCGACGCATGCCTTTTCTGAGGCTGCCACGATCGCCCACCAGCGCGACGGTCGCCATCACTTCCTTGGCCTTGCCGCTGGCCGGCTACGCTCGTGCCATCACAACCAGCACGGAGGTCATCGTGATCGTCAGAGCCTGGCACGCCACCGCCACCCCGAGGGCGCCGACGCTTACCAGGAGCACTTCACCCGCGCGGTCCTGCCCGCCCTGCAGCCGATCCGTGGCTACCACGGCGCCTACCTGCTGCGGCGCGACCACGACGGCCACGTCGAGTTGCAGGTCCTCACCGTCTGGGACTCCCTGGAGGCGATCCGGCGGTTCTCCGGCGCCAACCTGGACCGCGCCGTCGTCGAACCCGACGCCCAAGCGGTGCTGGCCAGCTACGACACTACCGTCACTCACCACAGCGTCGTCGTGGACACCGTGAGCGCCGGCGCCAACGCCGGCACTGACCAGTGAGCCAGCCGTAGCACGCCGCTCCGTCACGGAAAGCGCGCCAGAGCCGAATAACGTGATCGCCACAATCGGTGATCCTGGTCGTTCCTCGTCTGGGCCGCTCCAGCAGACCGGCCTGTGCCAGGTAGACGGCGGCCCAGTTGACCCGGTTGTGGAACGTCGGCTGGCGACCGCTGGGAAGGAGCTGCTCGGGGTCCTGCGACATGAGGTGGAAGTGCCCGGCTGGTGCTGTGCGAATCGCGACCTGATCGTGTTCAGCCCCGTCAGCGTGGAGTGCCAGCATCGGGCGAAACAGCGTTTCGTATGCGGGTATGGTCGTACTTTCGTCCAAGGCAAGCGTCAGAAGCCGGCCCGGATCCTACATGCTCACCCGGCGGCTCGTTCACCTCTACGAGGCGCCAGAGTCGAGGCGTCAAGCCGAGGCAGGACGCAAGGAGGTCGGTACCTGTGGTGACGGCATACATCCTCATCCAGACCGAGGTCGGCAAGGCGGCCCAGGTTGCCAGGGACATCGTCGAGATCAAGGGCGTGCAGCAGGCCGAAGACGTGACCGGCCCCTACGACGTGATCGTCCGCGCCGAGGCGCGCAGCATCGACGAGCTCGGCAGGCTGGTGGTGGCGCGCGTGCAGGCGGTTGACGGCATCACCAGGACCCTCACCTGTCCGGTGGTGCACCTCTAGCTGAAGGTTGAGACCAGCCAGGGCTGAACCAGTCCCAAGGCGGCGAACCTTGGCCCGCGTCTGAGCCGCGAACCTCCAGAGTTCAGCGGATAGCTGTGGTCCCTACCAAATACGACGGGCATGGCCATCCCGCCTCCAATGATCAGGCTCTGCTGCACGGTCAGTGGGTCTGGAAAGGGACGCGGTGCCGGCCAGCACCGGCCCTGCTGGGCGGACAGCACCCGCTCGGCCCGAGCGCAGCGCCGAGTTGGCCCGCAGGCGTGGTCGCCGTGGGGAACACTCCCCCGCGTGCAGGCCAACTGGCCAACCATGCGGGCCCGCCGCCTCGCCGAACTCCCAGCCCAGTGGGCGGCAAGCCGCCACGCAACCGCCGCGCTCGACCTGGACAGGGGGCCCTCGTGAGGATCAGCGTCTGCTACTCGACCGGCCGGCAGGGGTCAACGTGATCCGGACACTCGATGGGCAGCGCCGCTCGCTGATGATCATGTGCCCGTGGGGGCCAGTCCCGCGCCGAGACGCTCTGCCACGTCCGCCCGCAGCTCACCGACACCGAGGCGGCCGAGGTTCTGGAGGCGTTCGGCCTGGAGGGTGCCGTACGCTGCTCAACCGCCCGCACAGCTGGAGCCGCGCTGGCGGCCGTTCCGGACGCCAGCCACCCCCGGGGGGGGACACCTGTTCGGCCCTCTCCGGGCCCCAGAGGCCGCTTCTCGCGCCAGCAACCGCCCGCCCTCGCCAGCCCCTCGAACCCACGTTCGGCATCTGCGCGCACGCAGCAGACCGGCCTGGTCGTACACTGATGCCATGACGGCCCACCTTGACCCCGGCTCCAGCAGGGTCGTGCAGCCGGAGCGCAGCCCGGCAGCGATCCGCGCCGAGCTGCCTGAGGAGCTGCGCGCCGAGTTCGACGCTGAGTACCACGCCGCACTGGATGAGGCGCGGTCGACGTTCCGGCTCGACCGGCTCGAGGCGACGATCCGGAGCTGGTGGCTGTTCGTCTGGGTCCGTCGCAGCCCCGGCCACCAGCAGGCGATGGAGACCGGCCGCCGCATCCTCGCCGGCGAGCCGGTCGAAACGTTCCCGGTCGACCTCGACGCGCTGCGCAACGCGCGGTAGCAGCCAGCGGGCGCGGCGGGCGTGTACCGGGTTCGAGTTCAGCCGGCAGGCGCAGGTGGCGGCCAACGACCTTCCAGCGGCCGGCAAGCGGGCACTCGCCGATGCGGTCGACCGGCTCCGCAGCGACCCCTGGCAGGGCGACCCGTACCGGCGCGGCTACCCGCCTGAGTACCGGATGCTCTGGTTCGGGGAGTGGGGCGTGCTCGTCTACGTGATCATCGAGCGGGTCGTCACCGTGACGGTCCTTGAGACCGTGTGGGCCGGATAGCAGGACGCGCGACGCCGACCCCAGCACCGGCCTGGGACTGATCGCCTGAACCACCAGGCCGCCGAAGACAAACGACAGCGGCAGGAACAGGAACGATCCGAACTCGTCGACGGCGCTGACCCTGCCGAGTAGCCGGTCGGGCACGTGGTGTTGCAGGCCGGTGGTCCACAGCAGGTCGAACAGTTGCCATCCAAAGCCGAACGCCAGCCCGTTCACCACTGCGGCGACGATCCCGCGGGCAATGCCGAACCCGACGGTGGCGACGCCGAACAGCAGCACCCCGCCGTAGGCGAGGCGGCCTGGCTCCCGCGGCGGGCGGCGCCACCTTCGCTGACCAGTACTCTTGCTTCGGTTCGTGTGATCCCGAACGGCTTGATGGGCCGTCCAAGGCCGTGCCCGTCACACACCGTGGCGACCGCGCTGGTGATGAACGTCTGGCGGGCCCAGCTCGTCGAACGAGGGCGATCGGGCCGAACTTGGGTGACGCAACTTGTGGATGAAGCGCGGGGTGACGTTGTTCTGACAGGATGGCGGCCAACCTCGATACGGTAGGGCTGCATAGGCAATGAGCATGACCTGAGATAGGCAAGCCCTCTCATTGTGATGCCATGATGCCTATCAGTACGTTCGTCCGGGTACGTTAGATCTGCTACCCGCGAGTTGAGGGCTACGCTTCTTCCTTCTGGTATCCGTTCATGAGACGAGTGCGATGATTGGCGAGCCAGTCCCTCGCACCATCCTCGCGCTTGACATCGAAGGGTTCACGCGGCCGGAACGGATCGATCGTGACCGGCTCGAGTTGCGGGACGCGGTGTACCGGCTCTTGGGGCGGGCGTTGCGTCGCGCCGGGATCGGGCCCGGCGACTACTGGTCCGCCGACTAGGGCGACGGCGTCCTGGTTCTGCTGAACGCTGCGATACCGAAGACCAGGGTCTTGCCCTGGCCGATCCTGCGCCTGGCCGCCGGCCTGCAGCGCCACAACCGGACCGCGCCGGCGTCGCGCCAGCTTCGCTTGCGGGTGGCGATGCATGCCGGCGAGGTCGTCCGCGACGCGCACGGCTATACGGGCAAGGACCTCAACCTGGCCTTTCGGCTGCTGAACGCCCACTCGCTGCGCAGCCACCTGGCAGGCGCGCGTACCAGCCTGGTGCTGGTGATCTCCGATTCGATCTACAACGACATCGTGGTGCAGGGTCACGGCCACATCGGCCCGGACGCCTTCCAGCCGATCCCCATCACTGGCAAGAACGTCCACGCCCAGGCCTGGATGTACCTGCCGGGACGCCACCCGGGGCCGGCGGCCCGGCGGGGCGGTCCCACAGAGCCGATCGCGGCACCGACGGTCCCCCGGGAGCTTCCCACCGACGCCCACCATTTCACCGGCCGTGAGGTGGAACTCGAGTGGCTGCTGGCCACACTGCGTCAAACGGGCGGCGTGGCCACCACCGTGGTGGCACTCCACGGGGTCGGCGGGGTCGGCAAGTCCGCACTCGCAGTCCACGCAGCCCACCTGCTCGCCGCGGAATTCCCCGACGGGCAGTTGTACGTGAACCTCCAGGGTGCGACCGCCGGGCTGGACCCCTTGGCCACCGAGGTCGTGGTGGGACGGCTGCTGCGCGCGCTCGGCGTGGACGGCCGCGACATCCCCGCCGACCTCGACGAGGCCGCCACGCGGCTGCGGTCCCGGATGGCCGGCCGGCGGATCCTGCTGGTGCTCGACAACGCGGTCTCCGCCACGCAGGTCCGGCCGCGCTCCCGGCCAGCCCGACCTGCGCGGTGCTGATCACCAGCCGCGAGCGTCTCGGCACGCTCGACGCCGCCAACAGACGCTTGGACGCGCTTGCCTCGGAGGCTGCCATCCGGCTGCTCGGCGAACTCGCGGGCGCCGATCGGGCGAGCGCCGAGCCCCAGGCGATGGCCGAGGTGGCACGCCAGTGCGGCTACCTGCCGCTGGCGCTGCGGATCGCGGGCGCACGCCTGTCCGCACGCGATCCGCATCCGGGCCGGGTACAGGCGCTGGCCGACCGCCTCGCCGACGAGCGGACATGCCTGGACGAGCTGGAGCTGGCCGACCTGGCGGTCCGCTCCAGCTTCCAAGTCAGCTACCAGGCACTGGCGGCAAGCACCGACAAGCGGGAGCGGTCGGCGGCGGGCATGTTCCGCCTGCTGGGCCTGCACCAGGGCCCAGACATCGGCGTCCGGGCGGCCGCCGCGCTGCTGGATGCGTCCCCGTCCGCGGCGGAAGCGGCGCTTGAGCGGCTGGTCGACGCGCAACTGCTGGAGAGCCCTGCTCCCAGCCGCTACCGCATGCACGATCTTCTGCTGCTGTTCTCACGCGAACGTGCCGACCAGGATGAGCCTGCCGCCCAACGGGACGCGGCTTGCGGTCGCATGCTGCACTTCTACCTGGGCCCCGCGCAACGCCAACCGCCTTCTCCAACCAGCCGCCCTCGACGACGCCAAACCGCCACCTGCTCACTTGCACCTGCAGCCCCTGCTCGACCGCGCGGAGGCATTCGCCTGGTTCGAGGGCGAACACGCCAACCTGCTCGCCGCCGCACACCAGGCCGCCGACGGGCCCGGCGCCGTCGCCCAACTCGCCGCCGAATTCACCCTGGTGACCTATTGGTACTTCTGGATGCGGACCTACTGGCATGATCTCGAGTCGGTCGCAAGGCTCGGTCTGCGCGTGGCCAGGTGGCAGGCTGATCGTCGCGGCGTGGCGAGAGCGCTGAACAATCTCGGCTGGGCCTGTGTGCCGCTCGGCCGCTACGATCACGCGATCGGCTACTTGGAGACGAGCAGCACGATCTTCCGCGAACTCGGGGATCGCGGCTGGGAGGCCACCGCCCTCACCGGCGCTGGCGCCGCCTACCGCGAGCGCCATCGCCTCGACACGGCGGTGGACCGCCTGGAGCGAGCCTGCGGGTACGCGCGCGAGATCAACAGCGACTTCATTGAAGCCTTCGCGCTCAACGTCCTCGGCATCGTCTATCACGACCAGGGCCGATTCGACGACGCGATCGAATGCTTCAAACACAGCATCCGAATCCGCTCGGAGATCCACGACAACCATGGAGCAGCCACGACACTCGCCAATCTCGGCGAGGCGCACCACCGCGCCGGCCTTGCCAATGCGGCAATCCGGTTCTATGAGCAGAGCATGTGGATCTATCGCGGGATCGGCGACACCCGCCGGGAGGTGGAGATCCCCTGGCGCCTGGCACACGCGTTGGAAGCCGTCGGCTGGCATCGAGCGGCACGAGCACGCCGAACCGAGGCCAAAGCGATCTTCAAGGCCTTGGAACTACCCGAACCCACCAATGATCTCTTCGCGCCGAGCTCACGCATTTCCAGCAACCAACTCATCTGATGACCGATGGCGGCATGGGAGAACAGAACATCGCGGAAGGCGGCGCCAGCGACACCGGAGGCAAGCGCCCACCCGCCGGCCGGCGTCCCGCGTGGTCTGCATGGAAACCATGGACGTGCGCCTCGATCCGTTACCTCGGCCCTCTGCCGGTCAGCCCGCCTTCCTGACCGGATACGATCTCGCCCCGACCATGAAGGGAACCCGATGACCCAGCAGCCCCGACCGACCACCGACAACACCGACGCCGTGTCTGACCGGGAGCTGGACGAGGCCGTCAAGCTCGCCTACGAGTGGGGGCAGCTCAAGATGCTGCCGCGCACCGGCTGGCTGCGGGCCGGCATCGAGCATCCGGAGAGCGTGGCGGAGCACTCCCTACGCGCGGCCATGCTCGCGTGGATGCTGGCGGGGCTGGAAGGCGCCGACCCGGACCACGCGGCCACGATGGCGCTATTTCATGACAGCCAGGAGACCCGAACGACCGACCTCGACCACGTCGCCAGGCGCTACCTGCACGCGACCCCCAACGAGCAGATCACCGCCGACCAGACCGCAGCGCTCCCCCGCGCCCTGGCGTCAGGGCTGCGCGGGCTGGTCGCCGAGTACGAGGGACGCGCCTCCCTGGAGGCGAACTGCGCCCGCGACGCGGACAAGCTCGAGATGCTCCTGCAGGCGCTCGACTACCGGGCCCGGGGCCACCGCAACACGGAGCCGTTCATGGAGACCGCGCGGGCAGCGCTGCGCACCCGGTGGGGCCGGCGGCTCGGCGAGGCCGCGGTGCTCATCGATCCCACAGCATGGTGGCGCGCGTTCGCCCAGGCGGTGGCACCGGCCGAGCCGCCAAGCAACGGCAACGGGTCGTAGGGGAACGCCAAAGAGGCCCACCCGCGGTCATTCCCCAGGCGGGCTCTCCCCTTGCTGGTACCGCTCCCCCAGGCGCTCGTACCGCTCCTGGATGGCCTGCCGCGTCGGGGCGCCGAGCCGCCGGCCGATCTCCTCCCAGCCAAGGCGGTCGTCCTCGCGCATCTGGCGCACCATCAGCCACCATGCCCTGTCGACTTGGCGGCGGGCCTCGGTGAGTGCCTGGTGGGCCGCGCGGTAGTCGCCCCGGTCGGCCGCCTCGGCGGCCCTGCGGAGATGCTCGCGCACCGCCTGGACGGCGGCCCGGTCATAGCGCATGGCGCGCATCCTCCCACGGCGCGCCCGAGGTGCCCATTGCCGTCCCACTGTGGCGTCCGGGTGCTTTCTCCCCTTGCGACCTCAGCTGCCGCCGCCTACGGTTGCAAGGAAACCTTGCAACCGTACCGCCGTCCCCCCAGGTCAAGGGGTGCCATGGCCTACCGCTCGAAGCTGATGCCGCCGCGCGAGGTGCTGGTCTGGCTGTACGCCACCCGGCGCCTGTCGGACACCCAGATCGGCCAGCTGTGCGGCGGTGCGAGCCCCAGCACGGTGGCGAACTGGCGGCGGAAGCTCGACATCCACCGGTCACTGGAACCGCTTCCCCAGATCTCCAAGGCGGTGCTGGAAGACCTCTACGTCGCGCAGGGCCTGACCATCAAGCAGGTCGGCGAGAAGGTCGGCCGCTCGGCTTGGACGGTCCACCAGGCGCTCCGCGCCTACAGGATCCCGATCCGCCCGCGCGGCCACGGGCCGAGCCCGCGGCGACTACCTCCCGGCAGGATCCCGGATGACGAGGAGCTGGCCCGCATCTACGACGCAGGCCACGGCCTCGCGGAGCTGGCCCGCCGGTACGGCGTCAGCCAGGCGACGATCCGTGACCGCGTCATCGCCGGCGGCGGCCACATCCGGCCGAAGGGACGCCCCCCTGCACCTGCGGGGCCAGCGCACCGCCGATGCGGCGGCGCCGCCTGCACCTGGCGCGCCTGGCTGAGGTCACAGAGAGTGCTGCGCTGGGCGCTGCTCCCCGGCCGGACAGCAGCCACGGTGTACCACAGGTCCGCACATGCCTCGGCGTGACCCCGATGATCTCGATGTCCCGCGTCTCCGAGAGGTTGGTGACCTTCACGAAGTAGTGCGGCTCCGATCCGACGATCTTGCCCGTGGCGGGATCGCGCGACAGGAACACCGCCTCGTGGACCAGTAGCGCGACGCGGCGGCGTCGCTGATGCTGACCCACGGCCTTGTCGAGCGCCCAGACGACCAACCCAAGCCGCATTGTGGTCCGAGCCTACTACATGCTTCCTTCGCGCCGGCCCAAGGGGTTGTCGCAGTGACTAGCCCCGTGCGGCAGCCGCAGCCTTGACCTCTTCGAGCAGGTGCCGGGTCGCCTCGGCGTGGTCGCTCGCCGGGACGATGCGCAGCGACGCTGCGTTGGCGGTCAGCTCGGGGCAGAGCCGCAGCGCGGCCCCCAGGCACTCCGGATGCATCGGCGCCTGATGCCGGTAGGCGGGAACCTCGACGACGGTCCCCTGCTCGTCCACTCGAGCGAGGTAACAGTCCTCCTCGCCACGGAAGGGGACGACACAGAACCCGCACAGGCCGAACGTCAGGACGTGGCGGATGCGAACCCCGTCGACCCTGCCGAACTCCGGCGCGCCCGATTCCTTCCGCCACGCAATGAAGGGCACCCGACGACGCCGAGCATCGCGAAGGATCCGCCGGATCCGTCGGACTTTCTTCGGCATCCCTATCTGCACACTCCACCTCCGCTTGCGCGCGGTGCCCCTGTGCCGCCCACGAGCAGGAGAGCGAGCGTTAGCTATCATCCCCGGCTGGAGGGATGCGGTCAAGGTTGGTCCGGCTAAGCGCCTTGCCGGCCTGGGCCAGGGTCGAAGACCCGCCAGCGGACGACGCGGCGGCCCCATGAAGTCGCGGGCGGTCAGGCGTATGGCTACTTCCAGGCGCCGCTGTCGATCAGCGACCGGAGCGTCGCCACCAGTTCGCCGTAGGGGACCGTGATCTGGTCCAGCGCCGTCCACAGCGCCTCATCGTGCGGCTCCGGGCTGATGTCCTCGGCCTTTGATGCCACCTGGTGGCGGTGGACGGCCAGCGCGAGCCGGCACAGCGACACCCTGGCGCTCTGATTGTCACGGGGGTGTCGCTCCACGTTCCGCTGGATCCGAGCTTCCCGGTTGCGCTCCTTGGCGACCATCAGGCGGGCTTCCAGCGCCCGCTTCCACCCCAGCGCCCGCCCGCGCCAGACCTTGTGCTCTGCCTCGGCATCGAACCAGTCCCGCTTGCCAGCTTCCCCGCGCCGGTGGCAGTCCTGCCGGTACGCGTCCAGCTCCGCGGCTCGGGTGGTCAGCAGGTTGTCGGTCTCCCGGACCATCTCGACCAGCGTGGTGTAGGTCCGCCCGACACCGCCAGATCGAGCAGCGCCTTCCAGACGGTCCCGTCCGGATCGGACCGCCTCGGCACATGCCGGTTGACGGTCTCGCGGAACGCCGCGTCGTCGAGGCCGAGCAGTGCTTCCGGGTCCAACACCGCCAGCATGGGCGCCTCCCCTGCGCTCCGGCCAGGCAAGCCCGTCGTGGTACTCCTGCCTGGTCTGTCTTGTTTGTGCGGGTTTAGAGTGTAGACGGCGCTCGGGACAGTTCTCGGTGTGGGCCTTATGCGGCGCTGCGGCCGGCCAGCCGTGTGCCCTCCGACGCCGGTCCGTAGTGTTCGCCGGTGCGTCAAGCTCAGCGCCGCAGCCGGTATGGACGCAGTCGCCACCCGCGAAGACCTCGGAGCCGGGTCATCGTGACGGCCGGCGTTCTCTCGGCTGGCATCACGATGAGGTCGCGGACATCGCTGCGCTCGCCCGGCAAGCAGGCCACTCGGCCATGAGGTTCAGCTCGGGCCCACCGGACTCTTGGGTGCTTCGCGGGCGCTGGCGGCCATGGCATCCCCACAGGGGCATCCTGGTTTTCCAGGAGCGGGACGATGCTCGGCAGCAGGCGTCGACCGCGACCGTTGAAGCGACTATCAGACACCCTGAAGAGCAACCTGACCCGCAAAGGCTGGTCGCATTGGTCGCCCACATACTGAAGCCGGTATTGGAGCAGGTGAAAGTTCGCTGGGGTCCACAGCCCAGGTCGCGGGGCGAAGAAGACGACCCTGTTGTCAGGGGGCAGGCCCGCCGTGTAGTTGGGTGCATGGAGAGGTTCGGCATCTGGTGCAGCGGGTTGGCGCAGGTCAAAGCAGTCAGGAACCACAAAGTTGATGAGGGTGTCGCGGCCTGCCTTGTCCCCGGTGTTCTGCATCGCGGCAGCCACGAGGAATGGTTGCGTCGCCTTGATCTCAGGCACCTCGTCCGGTGACCAGTCGGCCAGGTGTGCCGGGTCGCCGTCCGGCGAGAGCCTCCAGGAGAACCGGATCTCCGGCCGGCGCCGCAGCTCCGCAGCCCACGCCAGGAATACAACGATTGCGGTGACAGCCGCAACGGCGGTGATGGCGTACAAAAGCCAGTCCCATACGTCCCGCTCGACAGTCACGACTCTGGCCATACGCCGCATTATGCCCTGCGAAGCAAGCGTACGGAGTCGGGGGTCAGGCCCGGGGCCCACTGCCGCCCCTGCACGCTCCTCGCCTGAGCGCGGGATGGCGGTCACGGGCCGAGCGTCACCAGCCATGGTAAGGGCCCGAACGAGACGGGCGTCGGCCCAAACCGTGGGGGCGACGACAAGAGTGGAAGTCTGTCAAGCACCTCTCACGCCGCCGGGGCCGGGGATCACCAAGGCGGTCACGCGATCTCCTCCATGAGGTCGAACAGCGTGGGTACCTGGGCCTTGCGAGCTGCCGCCTGGACGTAGGCGACCCCGTCACGCCAGTAGTCAGGGTTCAGCTCCACGCCGACACCGCGGCGGCCGAGCTTCACCGCGCAGTACGGCACGGTGCCCAGCCCAGCAAACGGGTCGAAGACCGTCTCGCCTGGCATGGAGTACTGGGTGATAGCCCGGTCGACGATGTCGAACTGGAGCGGGCACAGGTGCATCTGCCGGCCGCCCCGCTCCTGGAGCATGTTGAGGGTGCGCATGCGAGCCACATCGGTCCACACGTCCGGATGCCAGGAGGGCGGCTGCAGGAGCATGAACGTGGTCGGCAGGCGCCCCTTGGCCTCCAGCGCCTCGCCGAGGGCGACGTGGGCCTCGAAGTCGTAGACCTCGGTGAGGCTGTGGTCGCGGAACAGCTTGAAGATCCGCTCGTGCGGCAGGTCGACGAGGTCCTCGGGCGCCAGCGGCCGGTCGCCATTGCTGCGGGTGAAGCCGTGCGCGTCGATCTGCCACCGTGTCCGCGAGTAGGCCTCCTTGCTCTTGACCACCGGTGTGTCGGCGTAGCCGTCGCTGGAGTCTGTGGGCGGCTTGCGGAAGATCAGGAGGTACTCGGGCATGCCGCAGCCCATCCGCGAGCCGTCCTTGCATTGCTCGGTCCAGCTGAGCCGGTAGGTCTGGTTGTTCTCGCGGACCACGTCGGTGACCACGGTCCTCATGCCGAGGTAGGCGAACCCGTGGCGCTGGTAGTGGCTGATCGCCTCGGCATGGAAGGGCTGAACCGTCTGAAAGCCGAGCCCGGTCATCCCGCCAGGCACGATCCGGTCCTTGACGTGGATCACTGCCACCCGGCCGGGCTTGAGGACGCGGAGCAGCTCGGGGGTGAGGTAGTCCATCTGCGCCCAGAAGTGGGCGTTGTCTTCTGTGTGGCCGAAGTCGTTGTAGCTCGGCGAGTACTCGTACTGGGTGGCGAATGGGATCGAGGAGATCAGCAGGTCGACCGAGTCGGAGGCCATCGTGCGGGTCTCCTCGACGGCGTCGTTGTTGACCAGCAGCCAGCCATCACCACGGGCCTCCTGCCGCTCCACTCCGATCGAGCGGCGCAGGTGCCGCAGCATCGCGGCGTGCGACAGGCCGTAGTCGCGGATGATTTCCCCCATGCGCGCCACCAGCTCCTCGTGCTGGGCCCACTTGCGTTCGAGCTGCCGGCGGATCCCGCGCTCGGCCGAGGTGTAGATCAAGTCGATCCGGACCGGCCGGTCTTGGAGGAATCGGTGGATGCGGTGGACCGCCTGGATGAGCTGCTCGAACTTGAACCCGATCCCGACGAAGACCGCCCGGTGGCAGTGGCGCTGGAGATTGCACCCTGATCCCGCGATCACAGGTTTCGTGGCAAGGTACTGGATCTTCCCGTCGCTGAAGTCGACGATGCGGCGCTCCCGCTCCTCCAGGTCCTGGGTGCCCCACGCCGCGACCGCCTCGGGCAGCGCGGCCGCGATCGCGTGCCGCTCGGCCTCCAGGTCGTGCCAGAGCAGCATGTGGTCCTCGGGGCTCTCCTGGACGAGCTCGGCGAGCTTGGCGACCCGTGCCGGCAGGCTGTCGCGGCGTTCCCTGGCGGCCTGGGTCACGCCGAGTGAGGCGTCGCGGAACAGCGGCGCCCGGCCGGTGCGGTCGATCTCGCGGTCCGCCGAGGCCTCGACAGAGGGGACCTCGTGCCAGCGGATCTCCAGCGGCGGCAGCTCGTAACCCTCATCGGAGTAGCCGAGATCGCTCGGACGCTGGAGGAACAGGGCCCAGGACGCGATCCACAGCCAGAACTCGCGCTCCATGTGCGGCAGCAGCATGAGCCGGTCAGCGTGGGCGGAGTCGCGCTTGAAGAAGCGCGTCTTGGCCTGGCCCACGTCCATGATGTCGAGGAATGCGGCGTAGGCGAGCAGCTCGACATAGTCGTTCGGCGAGGGTGTGGCGGTGGCCACGAATCGGTAGTTGGCGCTGCCCTCGTACAGGCGCATCAGCTCGCGGAACGTCTTGGTCCCACCGAAGCCGCGGAGGATCGCGGCCTCGTCCAGCGACACGACCTGGAAGCCCCGCGGGTCGAGCTTGCCGTCCCGGACGCTCTCGTAGTTGGTCAAGTAGATCCCCTCGGCCGAGGCCTCGGCGACGGTGCGGATGAACATCGGCGTCAGGCCGAGCAGGCGCGCGTCGCGGATAAACTCCTGCCGGACGCCCAGCGGCAGCACGATGAGCCCGCGGCCGCCCCCGATCTTGGCGAGGACCAGCCGCACGATCTCGAGCTGGATGAGGGTCTTACCGAGCCCGAAGCTGGCGAAGATGGCTCGCCGGCCGCCGCGCACGGCCCAGCAGACCGCGTCACGCTGATGCGGCTTGAGAGCAGGGTGGACCTCGCCCGGGTCGACCTCCAGGCCGGAGGCGGCTGCAAGCTGCGCCTTGACGGCCAGAAAGTCGGCGTAGGTGGCGCTCACCGGACAACCCGCCGCTGGAAGGTCCGGGCACGGCGCCGGGTCGGCGCGCCGCCGCTCTTGGCCTTATGGAACCGCTCCGGGTGCAGCTCCCGCTCGATCAGAAACAGGCTCCACACCGGGTAGCCGTCGGCGTGCCGGTAGGGCTCGATGCTCGCAGCGGCCCGCCGGACCTCCGCTTCGGGGTCGCCGAGGACGCGAGCACACTCCTCCAGCGTGGCGGCGATCGGGCGGCCGTAGTACTGCCGCTCGCTGACTTTCCACGGGTCGTTTTCGTAGGTGACGGTGACCGTGCTCGTCAGGGCGTCCTTGGTGGTCATGCGGCGATCTCCAGGGCGAGCTGGTGGTGGCCGAGCGGCCGGCGGACGACCCGCTCCCGCCAGGCGAGCGCCCAGGTGAGGCAGTTGGCGCAGTTGGCATGCGAGTGACCGGGCAGCGGCGGCTCCCGGCGGGCGGCGTAGCTCCACGCAAGCGAGTCGGCGCTCGCGAGCGCCCACCCGTAGCGGCCAAGGCCGGCGGTCTTCACCCCGAAGCCGTGCAGCCGCAGGCCCTGGCCGGCGAGGGTGGTGACGATGCGGTCGATCTCGCTGGTCGCCTGGCGACGGCACACACTCCCGATGCCGACCAGCGGCTCGGCGGTCAGGTCAACACCGGCCTGGTCGTAGGCGTCAACGTGGCGGCTGTGTGTTGACCGGACCAACAGAGCCGGCTCGGGTTGCTTTCCCCCCAGCTCCGCCTGGTTGGATACGGCGCCATGTCCAAGGAAGAGGGCGTTCCGGCAGCTCGCGAGGTGACTGCGCTCCAGGTGGCACGAGTCGGCCGGGTGAAGCCCGGCCCGGACCCATCGCTGCCCTGGCAGATCGTCGACGAGCACGGCAACGAGGTGCTGGAGGTCAGGGACTACCTGCGCCACCTCACCGCTGGCGACTTCAGCCCTGCCAGCGTCAAGTCCTACGCGCAGGCGTTGCTGCGCTGGCTGCGCTTCCTGCGGGCGATCGAGGTCGCCTGGGATCGAGCCGACCGAGTCGAGGTGCGCGATTTCGTGTTGTGGATGCGGACGACGGCCAAGCCGGCGCGTCGCCGCCGGCCCGGGGGGCCGGTGCCGGGCAGTGTCAATCGGCGCACCGGCAAGCGCCACCTCGGGTCGGGCTTCGCGCCGGCGACCATCAACCACACC
>WNGB01000871.1_pt1 | contig 49181 bp, 34 predicted proteins | sample 5400681 | NCBI WGS metagenome assembly WNGB01 (sample SAMN13153367, study PRJNA577476) | soil metagenome | isolation source: 115 cm soil or saprolite under grassland replicate 2 | place: USA:California | collected 2016-06-15
TATCGTGCCACGTTGTATGCCGATTACGAGAACCAGGACTGGCAGTCGTTCAACGTCGACGCCGATCAGATTCTGCGCACTGCCCAGGGCGGCGGATTGTTGGCGCGCGACGTGAATCGTTTGTCGAGCTACCACGATGTCAACGCCGACGCCGGCGGCTACGTGAAACGCGACGTCCTGTGGTGGTACGGATCGATACGCGATCAGGACGTCTCCGCTCGCGCGGTGAACTTTCCCGTTCGGCCGCGCCAGACGCGGATCACGAGCTATTCCGGCAAAACCACCTATCAGCCGATCCGCAACAACACGTTCATCGCCTTCGCGCAACTGGGGGGAAACCATCAGCCGGACATCCTCAGCGGCTTCACGCTCGGCCCGACGACGGGGATTCATCTCTCGGAAGACTCAACGGCGGAGCAACGAGCGTGGGGCTGGCTCTGGAAGGGCGAGTGGAACGCGGTCGTCAACGATCGAATTTTCATCGAGCTGCGCGCCGGACGATTCGGCGCCGATCGTCCGGAGACGCCAAACGGCACGTCACCGCGTTTCGAGGACGTGAGCACACTCCTTGTGACAGGTGGCAATCGGAACTGGGAGTCGACCCTGCGGCGGGAACAATTGCTCGGATCGACCAACTACTTCAAGGACGGCTGGTTCGGAAATCACCAGTTCAAGATCGGCGGCGAGATCTTCCGGAGGGTTCAGGCGGAGATCTGGAACAGCGCGTACCCGGGCGACGTGCTCCACGTGTTGCGCGACCGCCAGCCCAGCGAGGTCGTTCTCTTCCAGACGCCGTCGAAATCGGAGAACGGCGACTGGACGTACACGGCCTACGCCAGCGATTCGTGGCGCGTCAACAACCGCCTCACGATCAATGCTGGCACCCGCGTCGATCGCTACCGCGTGTTCCTGCCGGCACAGGAACATCCGGCGGGCCGATTCAATCCGACCGCGCAGCGCTTTCCGGCCGTCGACGAGGTGATCGCCTGGAATCTGTTCGCTCCCAGGATCGGGGTCGTCCACGATGTTCGCGGTAACGGCAGGACGATTCTGAAACTGAGCTACGGACGCTATTGGGTCCCTCCTGGCACCGACGTCGGCGCGACCGCCAATTCGAACTCGCCGCAGTGGTGGACGCGCCATCCGTGGAAGGACCTCAATGGCAATGGCGTCTGGGATCCGGACGAAGAAGGTCCGCCGACGAGCAGGCGCGGGGGCGCGACGACCGAATCGCTCGACCGTGCACTGCGGCTGCCATACGTCGATGAGATGGCCGCGTGGGTGGAACGCGAGCTTTCCGCAAACTTCGGCATCCGAACCGGTGTGGTCTGGCGTGGGGAGCGGCAGCACCGGCTGCGGCAGAATACGAGCTGGCCGATCGGTGCATTCAGCGTCCCGGTGATGGTGCCCGATCCGGGCCCTGACGGTCAGCGGGGGACGGCGGACGATCCACCGGCGATCGTCGCCTACAACCTGCGGGACGATCTGCTGAGCGCGCAGCAGTACATCGTTCGCAACGTGCCGCAGTCCGATACGCATTACTGGTCGTGGGACGTCACGGCCACGAAGCGTTACAGCGATCGCTGGTCGCTCGTCGCCGGTTTTGTGCACACCTGGAACAGCGATCACGCGAACGCGTACCTCGGTCAGCCGGTTCGCCAGAATGCGTTTCCGTTGACCCCGAACGATCTCACGAATGCCGGCGCCGAAGGACGCTATGACTTCCGAATGTGGTCCGCAAAAGTGTATGGCACCTATGTGGCGCCATGGGGGCTGCGCGTCACGCCCCTGCTGCGGCATCAATCGGGACAGCCGTTCGGCCGCACTGTCGTGGCACGACTCAACTATGCCTCGAACGTGACGATTCTTGCGGAACCTATCGGCACGCGGCGGATGGACAACGTCACACTCTTCGATGTCCGCGTTGAGAAGCGATTCCATCTGCCAAGGCGCATTCAGGTCGCGGGCCTCGTCGACGTCTTCAATCTGTTCAACGGCAACCCGGAGGACAGCACGAGCTGGTCGTCAGGCGCGTTTCTGCGCCCGCTCGACATCGTCGCGCCGCGGATCGTGAGGATTGGCACGAAGCTGGAGTGGTGACTCCGGGTCAGCGCAGGGAGCGATCAGCGGGTTCCGGCAGACCGAACCGCTTGCGAAACACCGCCAGACGCGGATCCCCGCGCAGCACCGCGGTCTCCGGATTCACGAGAATGTAGCCGACGCGCTGCGGCTCGACGACGGCGGCGCGATCCAGCGCTTCGAACGCGTGATCCTTGTCGCCGAGCGCCGAATACATCACGAGCTGCCGGTAGGGGTATCGATCATCGCCGAGCGGCATCTTCTCGACGTCGGCGCGCCGTCCGGTCATGACCAACGGGTAGGCGAGCCAATACATCGCGCCGGGCTTGCCCTGCCACTTCGCTTCGAATTCCGCCAGCGCCTCGGCGGGCCTGCCGCCGAACGTCAGCGCTCTCGCGATCTGCAGATCGACGAACGGGTAGTTCGGATCGACGCTGCGGACGGACCGTGCGTTCTTCAGCGCTTCCTCGTACTTGCCCGACGCGATCTGCGCCGTGGCCATCTCGCGACGGACGTCCAGCGAAAGAGGATCGGTCCGGAGGGCCTGTTCGAGCAGACGCTCCGCTTCCGTCAGCTTGCCGAGCGGAATCAGCGTCGAGATGGAGTATTGCGTGTACGTCTGCGTCAGACTCGGATTCAGTTCGATGGCGCGCTGAAATGACTGCTCGGAATGCTCCCAGTCGCGCTCACGGGAGTACAGGGCGCCCATTGCCGCGTGCGCTTCGGCGAGCAAGGGATCGAGCTCGAGCGCTTTGGTCGCCGCCGGCCGCATCCGCGAGAGGCCCTCCGCATACGGCAGACCAAAGTAGTTGTACGACCAGAACGAATACGCAAGCGCGAGACCCGCGTACGCAGGAGCAAACCCGGCGTCCTTGGCGATGACCTGCTTGAACAGGGCCACGGCCTCCTTGGCGCTGATTTCGCCGCGGCGTTCGAGTACGGTCCGCGCCTTCAGATACAGATCGTAGGCTTCGAGATTCGTCTCGTAGCGACGTTGTCCCCTGCCCAGCGTCAGCCGCAGCTTGTTCACAATTGCCCGCGAGATTTCGTCCTCGATGGCGAACACATCCTTGAGGTCGCGATCGAAGCGCTCGGACCAGAGCGGCACGTCGCCGGCGGCCTTCACGAGCTGCGCATTCACTCGAAGCCTGCCGCCGGTTCGCAGCACCGATCCCTCGATGATGAGGTTCACATCCAGCTGTCCCGCGATCTCGGCGAGGTTGCGAGGCTTGTCCTTGAAGAAGAACGACGAAGTTCGCGATCGGATCTCCAGCCCCTTGACCTCGGCCAGGTTTCGGATGATTTCATCGGTCAGACCGTCGACGAAGTAGTCGCTGTCGGCTTCGGCGCTGAGATTCTTCAGCGGCAGGACGGCGATGATCGGGTGCTCGAAGGGATTGGCGGTCGCCGCGGCCGCAGCCGCGAAGGACGCGCCTCGCCTGGTGCCGCCCGACGAGCGCCGGCCGCTCAGCTGCCATGCGACGACGGCCACCAGCACGACGAGCGCCGCCGCCGCGTAGGCCATCGGCACCATCTTGCGTCGGGCCTTCAGCCTCGCGAGATCGATCTCGAGATCGCGAACGCTGTGATGGCGCCGCTCCGGATCCGGATCGATCGCGCGCTCGATGATGCGCGCCAGTCTCACGGGCAGATCGGGCCGCGCCGTTCTCACGTCGGTGCGCTGCCCGCTGTTGTGGACCTCGCGGAGCTGCTCCAGGCTGTCGCCTCGTACTGGATAGGAGCCGGTTACGAGGTGAAACAGCAGCACGCCCAGGCTGTAGATCTCGCTGCGGACCGACGCACTCCCGCCGCGAAGAACCTCTGGGGCCAGGTACAACGGAGTGCCGGCGGCACGGGCGGATCTGTCATCGAACTCGCGGCCCGTCCCGAAGTCCATCAGCACGACGCGTCCGTCCTCGGCGAGCATCACGTTGTGCGTCTTGATGTCGCGGTGCAGCAGGCCCGCTTCGTGCACGGCCGAAATCGCACGGCAAAGCTCGATGCCGATGTCGATCGCCTCGGCTGGCGTGAATACTTTGCCGCGATCGAGCACCTGTTCGAGCGTGCTCCCGCGCACGAGCTCCATCCACAGGCCGATCCGCTCGCCAATCCGCTCCGCACCGTAGATGGTGACGACATTGGGATGACGGACGCGTGCCAGCAGCCGTCCTTCCTCGATGATCGACGCGTCGCGCGTGTTATTGGACGTTGAACGCGCAGGCAGCAGCTTCAGCGCGACTTCACGATCGAGGCGTGTATCCCAGGCGCGGTAGACGTCGCCGAACGCGCCGCGGCCGATGCGCTCGAGCAGGCGGAGGTGACCCCAGTTCTGGAGCCGTTCGTCGCGCTGACCGGGAGCGGCCGCCGGCGGCTCGCGGTGCACCTCGGCAAGCCGCGCGAGCCGGCGCAGCTGAGTGACGACGGCGCGATCGGTCTCGTCCGCGGTCGACTCCGCGACCGCCCAGTCGATCGGCGTACCATCGATGATTGCTCCCGCGAGCCGATCGACCAGGGCTTCGCTCACACCTCTCTCTCCATTCCATTAAACGTCGGACGCACCTGTTCCGGACAACCCATGTCCGGATTCTGGTCCAACCACGTTTACCCGGGTGGAGTTAGTCATGCGAACACACATTGCCATCGGGCTATGCACGAGCTTCATGCTGCTGGCGGCCTGCGACTTTGGGACGAGGCTGCCGACGCACCCCACCGAAACAGGGCCGGTGGCTCCGGCGCCTCTTCCGCCATTCGTCCCTTCGTCGACGATCGACCGCGATATCACCGTGGGCGAGGTGGTGACCGATACCGTCACCGAATCGCAGCCGGCCTGCGCGCGAATCGACGGCTGGTGGATTCCCTGCCGCCAGTATCGCCTGACGGCAACCGCCACGGGTACTCTCGTCGTGCGGTTGACGTGGGACCCGTTTCACAACGGCGTGCTGCTGATGCTGAGACTGGACTCGCACGACCTCACAGGCTCGGCACCACCATGGTCGCCCATCATCGGCCGCTTGCCGGTAACTGCGGGCCAGAGCTATGTCATCGGCGTCGAGCTCGCCGGCCAGGATTGGTTCGGCGGCGACAGCTTCGTGCTGGAAACCGCCATGGAATGACTACCCGCTGTCGCGCTTCATTTCCTCGGCCAGCCGCACGAGCGCCCGCTGCGCCGCCTTGCGCGCCGCTTCCGGCGAGGGTTTGCCGAGGGCGTCGGCGAGCTCGTCGTAGTCGTAGCCCATCTCCACCCGCGCGATGATCGCTTCGCGCTCCTCCGGCTTCAGCCGCTCGAGCGCGCGTTCGTACGACTCCACGGCTTCACGTCCAATCGCTTCTTCGAGGGGCGAATCGGCCGCCTCCAGGGCGACATTCTCCAGATCCGTGGCCGCCGGCTGCCGTGCCTTTCTCCGCAGCTCGTCGCGCAGGCGATTCATCACCGCCTGCCGCAGGTAGGCCTGCAGCGCGCCGACACGACGCGGCTCGAAATTGTCGATGCGCTTGAACGTCTGGAGCAGCGTGTCCTGCACGAGATCGTCCGTGTCGGCGAGATCGCGGGCCCATCGCGGCAGCCGTCCCGTGGCCCACCGTTGCAGCGGCTTCAGGTGTCGCGCGAACAACCGCTCGATGGCGTCCTGATCGCCCTCACGCGCCCGGCTGATGAGCTGGAACGTCGATTCGAGATCCGACATACAAGTGCGTTTCGAACCTGGCGAATTCTACTGCGAAGCCCCGCCGCGAGGTTGCGCCCGCCTGTCCGGCCTCGAGAGCCACAACGTCGCGATGCTCGATCTCCTGGCGTGATGCCGCGTCGGCTGATCCGACGTCAAACTGGTCACCCAATTGGTCACCAATACGCCCGGAACTAGCACGATCCAGCACCACCAGCGAACCGGCGTGAGCAGCGATTTGTCTATGACAGACCTCTTCCTGCATATCGCTGGATCCTTGTTCTTGGTAAGTTCTTCTTAAGATGCAGATCAGCTTCGGTCCGTTCGCCTTCGATCGTCAGAGCGGGCTGCTCTGGCGTGACGGCGCCGAGATCGCGCTGCCGCCGCGGGTCCTGGGTGTCCTGGAGCTGCTCGTCGATCGCGCCGGCCAGGTCGTCGCCCGCCAGGATCTGCTCGACGCCGTCTGGAAGGACGCGTTCGTCACCGACACCTCTCTCGCCGAAGCGGTCAGCTTCCTGCGCCAGGCGCTCGGCGACGACCCGCAGGCCCCCCGCTACATCCAGACCGTCCATCGCCGCGGCTACCGATTCCTCGCTCCCGTTATCCCCGATGCCGCGCGGCCTCTGAGTCCGAATCAGGCGGCGGAGATCGATTCCGGTGCCAGACTCGTTTCTGCCACTTCGGAAAGTGCAAAAGCTGCGATCTCGTGGGAATTAGTGCCGTGGTCGGTTGCGGTACTGTGCGCCGCGCTCGCCGCCGCGGCGGTTTGGGGAATTTCGCGGCAGCCGGGACCGGAAGCGCCGCCAATCGCGCGATTCGAGGTGCACCCCGCGCCCGGGACGACATTTCATCGCAGCACACCCGCGATCGCCGTCTCCGCGGATGGCCGCACGATCGCGTGGGCAGCATGCACGCAGACCTCGGGCGCCTGCTCTCTCTACACGCGCGGCATCGATCGGCTCGAGAGCGTCGCGATCTCCGGCAGCGAAGGGGCCAGCGCGCCGTTCTTCTCGCCGGACGGACGATGGATAGGCTTCTTCGCGGATGGAAAGCTGAAGAAGATCGCCGTCTCGGGTGGATCTGCCTCGAACCTCGCGGATGCCCCCTCGCCCGGTGGCGCGACGTGGGGGCCGAACGGCCAAATTGCCTTTGCAGGCAACGCCGCTGGAGGGATCTCGCTCCTCTCGGACGAGGGAGGCATCGTCAGCGCGTTGACGATGCCACGCGCGGACCGCGGTGAAGTGCGGCATCTCTATCCCGCCTGGTTGCCGTCGGGCGGATTGATCTTCACGGCGACGTCGACCACGTTGCCCGGCGCGCCCGGCGAGCTGACTGCGCTTGCGCCGCGTGGACGCGAGTGGAGGACGCTGCGTTCCGGCGTGACGCGCGCGGCACCGGCCGGTGGCGCGTATCTGCTGCTCTCGTCCGGCAACGACCTCCAGGCGGCGACCTTCGACGAGCGCACTCTGACGCTCACAGGTGTATCCGACTCCGTCCTCTCGTCCGCGAGTGGCGGACGCGGAATCGCCGACTTCGCGATCGGCGGCGACACGCTGGCGTCGACGGCCGCGGCCTCTCCGGAACGCACCGCGTGGGCGGACGGCGCGGACGCCGGCGCGCTGGCGCGCTGGTCGTCGATCGCCATTTCACCCGACTCGCGCCGTGCCGCGGGAGTGGTCGCGGATGGCGCGGGATCGGATATCTGGATGCTCGACATCCCCTCGGGCGCGGTCACGCGGATGACGTACGGCGGCTCGAATGTTTCCCCCGCGTGGTCCGCTGACAGCACGCGCCTCTATTTCGCTAGGCGCACGTCGCGCGCCTTTTCTCTCGTGTCGCGCCGGATCGACGATCGAGACATCACCCCCGTGCCGATCGACGCTGCGAGCCCGCACGTCTTCCCCGCGTCTGTCGCGTCTGACGGCCGCATCGCGGTGACGACGCTCGTCGCATCCGCCCACACCGCGGTGGCCATCGTCCCCGCAGCGGGCGGCTCGCTGCAGGTGCTGGCTTCCGGCCCGTTCGACGAAGCGTCTCCTGCGTTCTCGCCTGATTCGCACTGGCTCGCGGTGGAATCGGCGGAATCCGGTCGCACGGAAGTCGTCGTCCGCGATTTCCGCGACGGCCGCAGAATCCCGATCTCGACGAACGGCGGGGCGCATCCGCGATGGAGCGCGGACGCACGCTGGATTTACTACGACGCCGGACCGCGGTTCATGCGCGCCCCGTTCGATCCAGACAGAGCGGCGACAGGCACGCCGGAAACCTTGCACGACGGCACAAGCGGTCGCGTCGTGGCGGTGACGCCATCCGGCCGCATGCTCATCGCCAGCTCCTCGGACGGGACAGATCGGGCATTCGTCATCCTTCAATGGCTGCGGGAACTGAGGCAGCGGCTGCCGCTGCCAGTCAGCTCACCGCGCTGATTCCGGCAGATAGGTTGCAGTTCGCACGCACATGAAAGAACCTCAGCTCGAGCGCATTGCGCGCGACGCCATGGTGTCGCACGGTCTGGAACCAGATCTCCCTTCGTCTGCGCGATCGCAGCTCGCGCACCTGGTGCGGCCTCGGGTCGATGGACTCCGCGACCTGCGGGAGCTGCCGTGGTCGTCGATCGACAACGACGACTCGCGCGATCTCGACCAGCTCGAAGTCTGCATCGACGGCGGGAACGGGCACACGCGCGTGCTGGTCGCCATTGCTGACGTGGACGCACTCGTAGCGAGAAACACGCCGATCGACGCGCACGCGGCGCTCAACACGACGTCCGTCTATACGCCTGCCGTCATCTTTCCGATGCTGCCGCCCGAGCTGTCGACGGATCTCACTTCGCTGAATCCTGAGGTGGACCGGTTCGCAATGGTCGTGGACATGACGATCGATGCAGGCTGCGCGATCGCGGCGTCCGACATTTATCGCGCGATCGTGCGCAACAAGGCGAAGCTCACCTACAACGGGACCGCGGCATGGCTCGAAGGATCCGGACCCGCGCCTGCCACGTTCGCGCGTGTGCCCGGCCTCGAGGCGCAGGTGCGCATGCAGGACGCCGTTGCGGATCGCCTGCGCGCGTGCCGTGAGGCCGAGGGCGCACTGGAATTCGCGCGCACCGAGCTGCGCCCTGTCGTCGAGGGAGATGCCGTCAAAGATCTCCGCGCCGACGTTCCGAACCGCGCGAAGACCGTAATCGAAAACTTCATGGTCGCCGCGAACGGGGTCACGGCGCGATTCCTGCGCGCACGCGGCTTCGCCTCGATGCGGCGCGTTGTCAAATCGCCCGAACGGTGGTCCCGCATCGTGGATCTCGCGGCGCAGCACGGTGGGTCGCTGCCAGGGTCGCCGGATGCGCACGCGCTGCAGGCGTTCCTGCGTCAACAGCGCGCGGCGCAGCCGGACACGTTCGAGGATCTCTCGCTCGCCATCATCAAGCTCCTGGGCCGCGGCGAGTACGTCGCCGAAAGCGCCGACCAACCCAGCCTCCATTTCGCGCTGGCGACGAAAAGCTACACGCATTCGACCGCGCCGAACCGGCGGTTTCCGGATTTGATCACGCAGCGTCTGCTGAAGGCGGCGATCGAACGTCGGCCCGCGCCGTACGCGCTGCCGGAACTCGCGCGACTGGCCGAGCACTGTACGCGGCAGGAAGACGCGGCGAACAAGGTGGAGCGGCTTACGGCGAAAGCGGCCGCCGCGCTGTGGCTGACCCCGCAGATCGGCCGGACGTTCGACGCGATCGTGACGGGCGCCGGACCGAAAGGCACGTGGGTGCGTATCGCGCCAAGGCCGGTCGAAGGACGGCTCGAACGCGGAGCCGAGGGACTGGATGTCGGCGATCGCCTTCGCGTGCGGCTGATCGGCACGGACCCGCGGCGGGGCTTCATCGACTTCGCGCGCGACTGAACCGCCTGAATTGTGTTAGAACGGTGCCACCGCAGGAAGGGGCAGATGGCTTGACGAATCCACTGCTGCATCCGGTCACGAGCATCACGCTCTTCGTCATCGTCGCTCCTTTACTTTCCGTTGTTGCCATTCCTGGAACGTCCGGTCCGCGAGGGCATACTCACCGCGCCGTTCGGGCTGTCCCGTGTCGAGATTAATGTTGGGTAGCTGCAGCGAGCCTCGACGCAGTTCGCGCAGCTCCACGCCGAAACGCTCGCGGGTCCGCGTCAGGCTGTCGAGGAACAAACGCTCCGCCTCCGGCGTCGGCACCTTGAACGCCAGCGGACGAAACGGCCCGATCTTGGGCAGCAGGCGATAGAGAAACCCCATCACGCGTGCGATGCCGCGCGGCCTGCGATAGTTCGTGCCGTACTCGCGTTCGTAGGCGGCTCTCGGCAGCGACAGCACGAACTGCTCGCGTAGCGCGCCTGGCGTGTGCTTCTGAATCTGCTCCTGCTTCTTCTCCCAGGCAGTCTTCGTCACGTTCGGGATGGTTGTTCCCACCGCGTGACGGAACGTTCCGATCGCCAGATCCTCGTCCAGGAACAGACTCTTCATCTCGATGCCGTACGTCTTCAGGAACGCGCGCTCGAGCAGATCCTTCGAGACCCTGAAGCCAATGAAGTCGTGGTACGCCTGCAGCTTGTACGCGCCGTTCGCGACGAGCAGCACGTCGAAGGCGAACTCGACGAGGATGTGCTCCCTCGGCGCCTTTTCATACGGCACCGAGTCGCCGAACTTGCGACGCAGCTTCGGATAAATGAGCGGGATGGCTTTGTTGACGGCCAGCGTATGGCCTGAGTTGTCGGACGCGTAGTGGCTCAGCACGCCGAGCGCGAACGCGTACTCGTTGACATCCGAACCGTCGCGGAGCAGCGTCTCCACGAAATCGCCGCTCTTCACGTAGTGCACAAGGTTCGTGAAGAAATGACTGCCGAACGGGTAGTAGCCAAGGTCCATCACGACTGATCCGCCGTACGCAAACGCACGGGCCCCCTGCAGCGCGTTCGCAGAGGTGCGCGGATACTTCGCCAGAAGAAGTGGACGGATCTGCGCGTCCCACAACGCATCGATGTTCGACTCGTGTGCCAGGACCGAGTACGCCTGCACGGGCCGCGTCGCCGTCAGCAGGATGCCGAGGGCGAAAGCGAGCGCGAGCCGTGCGCGACCGCCTCTCATCTCTCGGTGCGTGCTGATGTCGACGCTGCGAGGGCCGCGTTGAAGAGGACCTTGAACGTGCCGAACGGCTGGCCGCGCCACTCGGGACGGAAGCCAAGCAGGATCACGTGTCCCGCGTCGAGCTGAATATCGATCGCGGCCGCCTTCCCCGCCATGAGCTTTTCGCCAATCAGATAGCCGGATAGCAGCGGCGACGCCGTGTCGGAATACTTCGCAAGCACCCGCCCCTTGAACCCATCCAGCGTGTCGAACACCGGGCTATTGTCCGCGAACACAGCGGCCTTCTCCGGGAGTCCGGCCATCACCTGGCTCACGGGATCCGGCGAGATCTCGACGATTGTGCCGTGCAGGAAGAATTCCTCGGGCCGCAGACCCGCGACGACATTCTTCACCGGCAACTTGAATTGCTGGATCGCGAACGTCGACGCTGTGTTCAGGCACAGCAGTGTTCCGCCCTGCCGGACAAACTGTTCGAAGCTGGCGAGGTCCGCGGCTGACAGCCGATCGGCATACTCAGGGCGCACGGCGCCGCCGACGCGCCCCGCCTGCCCTGCGCCTGTCGAAGGGCTACGCCCTGCCGCCGCGCCTTCAATCGGCAGCCGCGCATCGTCTGCCAGGATCACGACGTCGACTTTTCCCGCAAGCGGTGTCTTCAAGTCGGCGGGATGAAGCGTTATGTACTCGAATCCGTACTGCTCCAGGACCCAGCGCGTCCAGCCTTCGTCCATGCTGGCGGTCCACGGCTGGAAGAGGCCGATGCGTGGTCTCTTCACAGCAGCGCCGATCGCATTGCCCCGCTCGGCGACGAGCGCGAGCGACGTGACGAGTTCGGATTGCTGCGCATCCGAGAGGCCGGACACGAGGTAGTTGCCGTTGGCAAACTGCACGGTCGCGCCGCTCTTCCAGGCGCGGTTGATGGCTCGATACGAATTGTTCTGCGCCGCATCCACAGCAAGCACGGGACCGCTGCCCGTGATCCGCCCTGCCGGCGGAACGATCGCCGCCGCCGCCGGTGAAATATCGAATCCCGCACCCGGCACGCTGTCGAACGGCGCCGCGTCTTCCGTTGCCGCGCTGTACGGCGTCGGTTTGATCTTGAACTCCTGCGCCGGGCCGAGGAGCTTCATCTTCGCCCGTGCTGAGGCATCGAGTGGATTCGCGAGCGCGACAACGTCGACGCCCATCTGTAGCGGGAGTGTCCAGCCGGCTGCGTCATACGGACGCTCGGGCGGGCCGCCCGGATACTGGCGCAGATCCGGATAGCGCTGGACGTCGAGCACTTCGCGCGCCATCGCGGCGAACTCCTGATCCGTGGGGACGATCCACGTGCCCGTGGGATATGCCGTCCCCTCGATCGATACCGCATCGGTGAGCTGCGAAACCCTGACGCCGCCAAACGCGAGACGCCGCAGCAATTCCACCGCTGCCTCAGGATCGCGCTGCCCTTGCGGAACCAGATACGCGTAAGGCGCGTTCGTGGCGCCGAACGCGATCTGCTCGCGTCCGGCGCGGTAGCGGTTCATGAGCAGTGAATCCTTGTATTTCGCTGCGTACTCGATCGTCGCGAGCGATGCGGTCTCCATGTAGTCCACGGCGTCGCGCAGGCGCCACCATCCGGGCTTCCACGGACTCGAGTACAGACTCTGCGGCCGCAGGTCGCGCATGTTCTGCGGGAAATCGTTGATGGTGTACTCGTGCGGTGTCGCATACGAGAACAGCGCCGTCTCGGTCCAGTAGGCGGCAATGTTCTTGAAGATCGGCGCGTAGTCGATGTATCCGGGATACCACGCGTCGAACGACGTCCCCATGTGCGTCGCGCCGCGCTGTCCCTTCTCGTCCAGCGCCTTCGCCATCGCCATCCCGAGCATGTTCACTTCGCGCGCAATCACGGCTGGCGCCTCGAGGCCAACAGGCTCGGAGAACGGCGGCAGCCAGATGCGTGTCGGAAAGGGACCGACCTGGTGGTGCACGTACACGATCTGCGGCTCCCACTGGCGCCAGGCGTACTCGATCACGCGCGATTCGATCATGTTGAGCATGTAGGCGTCGCGATTGTTATCGTGCCCGACGTACTCCTGGTAGAGACGCGGCAGGCCTGAGAGCTCGTACGGCGTGCCGACGTTCTTCATGTACCACTCAGCGACCATCTGCTGGCCGTCGGGATTGATCGTCGGCCACAACATCAGCACGACGTTCTCGAGCATTGCCTTCGTCGCCGGCTCGTTCGCCTTGCTCAACAAGTCGTAGGCGAGGAGCGGCGTGTGCTGCGCGCCTGCCACTTCCGTTGCATGAAGGCCGCCGTCGATGTGGACGAGCGCCTTGCCTTCGGCCGAGAGGCGCTGCGCTTCCGCCTCGCTGAGCCCTGCAGGATGCGCGAGACGCTGCCAGATCTCGCGATAGCGATCCAGCTTCGCGAGGTTCTCGGGCGTCGAGATCAGCGCGAAGTACATCGTCCTGCCCTGCGACGTCTTGCCCGCTTCGACGAGCTTGATGTGGCGGTTCGACGCCGCAAGCTTCTTGAAATAGTCGATGGACTGGTCGTACGTCGCCAGTTTGTAGTCGGCGCCGGCGGTGAAGCCGAACACGGACTCCGGCGCAGGAACCGATGAACGCGACTGGGCAAACGGGGCGCCCGATAGAAGGATGGAAAGAAGCAGCGCGACGACAGGCCTTCGCATGAGTGCCCTGATTCTATGGCAATATCCCTCACCACCATCCACGGAGGCCCCTTGATGTTGATGCGCCGCAGCCGCCTGCTTCTATTCGCCGTTATCGTGACGACACTCGCCGCGGTGATTCCTCTGCGTGGGCAAACGCAGAAGCGCCCGCTGGCCATCGAGGATTTCTACCGCGTCCTCACGATTACCAATCCGCAGATCTCCGATGATGGAAAGACGGTTCGCTTTTCGGTAACGACGCGCGTCGAGAGCGACAACAGCAGCAAGACGGAGACGTTCACGGTAGGCACGGACGGAACGGGCGTTCCGGAGAAGCTCGCGAGTACCACCGGCGATGGCCGTGAAGCGCCGCCCGAGAGTGGCGGCGGACGCGGAAGCGCGATCAGGACGCGGCATCGACTACGTGATCAAGCACTATCCCGTCGATCCGAGACGCGTCGGCCACGAGGGACATTCGTACGGCGGATTCATGACCAATTGGCTGATCACGCAGTATCCGGATCGCCTCGCCGCGGCGATCGCGGGCGCCGGTATCTCCGACTGGATCAGCGACTACGGTACGGCCGACATTTACCGGACGAAGGAAACCGAGTTCTTCGGGACGCCGTGGGAGAAGGAGCCGCGTGACCGCATGATTCGCCAGTCCCCACTCACTTACGCCGGCAACGTCAAGACGCCGACGATGTTCGTGCACGGCGAAATCGATCAGCGCGTGCCGTACGAACAAGCTGAGCAGATGTATTTCGCGCTGAAGCACCGCGGTATTCCCGCGAAGATGGTCCGCTACGCCGGCCAGTACCACAACATCGCCGGGCACTGGAACAACGTGCACCGCATGATGGGCGACGTGCACTGGTGGGACACGTATCTCAAGCCCGCGGCGAAGAAGACCGCGACGAGCAATCAGGCAGGGCGCTGATGACTACTGCGACATGGCTGCAGACGCGAAGAGCGCGTTGAAGAGCAGCTTGAACGTGCCGTGAGGCTGCGCGCGCTGGAGGATTTCGCCGCCATAAAGGACGACGCGTCCTTTCCCCATCTTTGCCTCGACGGCCAGCACGCCGCCGTCGAGGTACTTCTGGCCCCATGCCCACCCGCTGCGCAACGGCGCCGGTGAATCGAACCAGGCAAATGCCGTCACGCCGGCAGCCGCGGCGCCGGGTGCGAGCTTGAACACCGGGCTGTTGTCGAAGAAAAAGTCGGTGCGCTCGGTCATTCCGGCGGCGAGCGGATGGTTGATATCAACCTTCGCGACAAGGATGGATCCCGGCACGAAGAACTTCGATCGGGGAATCGCTGTGCCGTTCTCGACGAGATGATTCTCGATCGGCAGCGATAACTGTTGCGCGAGATTCATCGCCGAGTCGCTCAGCGCGACGACAGTGCCGCCACTCTCGATGAAGCGGCGGAGCTGCGGCATCGTGCGCTCGGCCGTCACGCGCCCGAGCTGCGACCGGTATTCGGCCGGGATCTCGTCGGGCGCCGGGCCGCCGGCACCAGCTCCGCGGCCACTCCGCCCGCCGCCTCCAAGCACGGGAGGCACCGCGCCGCTCGGCAGGATCAGCACGTCGTACTTGGCGTTTAAATTTCCGGCGTCGAGTTCCGGCGCATAGACGCGCGTGAACGGAAACTCGAACTGCTCCAGGATCCATCGCGTCCACCCTGATTCAATCGAGCCGCCGTATTGATCCCAGAGACCGATCCTGGCCGGACGGATAGGCGACGTGAGGACTTCGAGCTCCGGGCGGATGGCGACGCCGAGCGGTGCGATCGACCGAAGGGTCGCAGGGTCAGCCGCGAGATCGAATCCCGCGCTGTTCGCACCGACCTTGCCGCGTTTGGCGAGAACCCGATTGACGGCTATGACTGCGTCGTTCGCATTGCGATCGATGAAGACGGACGCGCCGGCCGGAATCGTGGTCGGCGGTGGTTTCACGTTCCAATCCGTGACTTTCTCGAACGGACCGCTGAAGCCCTCGAGCACGCGATCGAACTGCACGCCCATCTGGAATGCGAGCGTCCAGCCGGCGTTGTCGTACGGCGGCGTTGGCGGCGCGCCCGGGTACGGGATGACGTTCGGGTGGTCCTGCGGCTCGAACATGTCCATCACGTGTGGACGAAATGCCTGGTTCGTAAAGACAACGAACGATCCCGCGGGATAGGTCTTGCCGTTCGCCTGAAACTCACGTGTCGCGCGATGCACCGCCACGTTCACCTCGCGCAGCGCGTTGATGAACTTGATCGCCGTGGGGAAGTCGCGCTGGTTCGACGGAATGATGAACGCGCGCGGATCGCGCAGTTCGGGCTTCCGCAACGACGCGAGCGCCGCTTCTTCGGCTGCCGCATTGCCCCCTCGTCCTCCGGTCTCCGGAAGCGCGTTGATCCGTGACGGCGACGGCGTCCAGTAGTCGTGGCTGCCGCGATCGATCGAGCGCTGTCCCATCCGGTAGCTGTTGAACAGCAGGTTCTCGCGGTTCCGCGAGGCGTAGTCCAGTACTCCGCGGTCGAACGACAGCGAATAGTCGATCGACTGCTTGAAGTGCCACTCCTGCGGCGCGATCGGATACGGCAGATCGCGATTCGGAATCAGCCGCTGCGGCGTCAGCGGGACGCGCATCGGCGTCGGACTGCCGATCGTCTCGGTCAGGATCGCAATGATGTTGTGAAAGTTCCCGGTGTTGCGGATCCCGCCGTTCCACCAGCCGTCATACGCGCCGCCCGAGGCCATCGTCACACCCGGCTTCCCTTCCGTCGCCAGCCGCTGGTGCATGTGCGTCCCGAGCGCCTGCAGCCCGAGGATCAGCAGCGGATCGAGGTTGTAGTTGTAGGGATCGCGCTGCGGCGACGACCACGCGATCGTACCCGCGGGGCCGCTCTGGTGATGGTTGTAGAGAATCTCCGGGAACCAGTCGTGGTACAGCGCGCGGTTGATGTTCTCGGTCTCAGCCTGGGTGGAAGCGAAGAAGTCGCGATTGTTGTCGTGACCGATGTATTTCTGGTACAGCCGGGGCAGGTTGTTGAGGGAGCGCTGCTGCGGATTCGCATTGCGCATGTACCAGTCCGCGACGAGATCGTTTCCGTCCGGGTTCGCGTGCACGAAGAGGATGATGCAGTCGTTCAGAAACCGGCGCGTCTCCTCGTCGTCTTTGCTGACCATTTCGTAGACCATCTGCGCCAGCTGCTGCGCGCCGAGCGTCTCGCTTGCGTGCAGGCCGCCGTCGATCCAGACAACTGCCTTTCCTTCTTTCGCCAGCGCGCGCGCCTGCTCGTCGCTCAGCCCTTCCGCGAGCGCGAGCCTTCTAGCGATGTCGCGGTAGCGTGCGAGATTGCGGTGGTTCTCCGCCGAGGTGACGACCGCCATCCACTGTGTTCGTCCTTCGGCGGTTTTCCCCATGTCATGGAGGGTCATGCGGTCCGACTCGCGATCGAGCGTCTTCCAGTAGCCCTCGATCTGCGTGTAGTTCGCGAGCTGGTAGTCATCGCCGATGTCGAACCCGAATGCTTCTCTGGGGCTCGTCACGTGCGGCCGCGGCTGCTGCTGCGCTCGTGGCGTGGAAATCGAGATTCCGAGCAGCACCGCGGCAACGATCAGTCTGCGCATGCTGCGCATATTACGTGTTTTCGGTATTGGTCTGTGTTGGTCTGTGGCTCGCGGCCGCGATGCGTTCCTCGATGGTCGGGTGCGTGTGGAAGAACCAGACGATGGGCGTCGACGGACGCTCCTCGGCGAGGTTCTGCGCGCCGAGGCGGCGCATCGCCGTCACGAACGCGGAAGATCGGCCGGTCAGCTTCAGCGCATAGCGGTCGGCGCGGCGCTCGTTGTGGCGTGACCAGGCGTTGGCGAACGGCGTGAGGATGAGAGACACGGCGGCCGCTGCAAGCACCAAGAGCGGCAGCCCGGCGAGATCGGCCGGCGCATAACCCGCGCGCCGGAGCGTGATGGCGGCGCCCCACAGCGCCGCGGCCACGATCAGGGTCTCCAATGTCAGCGCGGTCCACATGTCGTGGTGCACGTGGTGCGCGATCTCGTGCGCGAGGATGACCTCGATCTCGTCGTCCGAGTAGTCCTTGAGCAGCGTATCGGACACGAGGATCCGGCGCGTCCGCCCGGCGCCGACGAGCGCGGCATTCGCGCGGGTCGTCTTTTCACCCAGTCCCCACTCGAATGCCCCGAGGACCGGCACACCCGCGCGCTGCGACAGGGTCAGGAGCCGCTCCCGCAGCGCGTCTCTGGTGAGCGGCCGGAACCGGTAGAACAGCGGCATCAGCAGCACGGGCGCCACGCGTGACAGTACGAGTCCGAACGCCGCGAAAAGGCCCGACGCAATCAACCACCAGTTATCCGGCCACAGGTGGATGGTGCCGTAGACAGCCAGACCCGCGAGGATCGAGAGCGGCAGGCCAAGGGCGAGCGCCTTGATGTGATCGAGAAGCCACGTGGTCAGCGGCTCGGACGACAGCCCGTACTTCCGCTCGATCAAAAAGCTGCGATAGAACACGAAGGGGAACGACAGAATCTCCCAGCCGGACGCCACTACGGCGACTGCGATGATGACGACGACCGGGCGCGGCGCCGCCAGCCGCGCAATCGCCGCGGACCAGCCGGATGCGAGAAGGATGATGAGCCACGCGGCGCCCGCAAGCGTGGACGCGATCGTGGCCTGCCGCCGCAGGCGGTGGTATCGAGCTGCGCGGTCTTCGTTCAGTTCAACTGAACCGAGATCAGCTTGGAAACTCCCGGTTCCTCCATCGTGATGCCGTAGAGGCGATCAGCGATTTCCATCGTCTTGCGGTTGTGCGTGATGAGGATGAACTGCGTGTGATCGTTCATGCCCTGCAGCATCTCGACGAACCGTCCGATGTTCGCGTCGTCCAGCGGCGCGTCTATCTCGTCGAGGAGGCAGAACGGGCTCGGGCGGTACTTGAAGATGGCGAACATGAGGGCCATCGCGGTGAGCGCCTTTTCGCCGCCGGAGAGCAGCTGGATGCTCTGGAGGCGCTTGCCCGGGGGAGACGCGATGATGTCGATGCCGCTTTCGAGCGCATCGCTCTCGTCGAGCAGGACGAGCCCCGCCTTGCCGCCACCGAACAGCGTCGTGAAGGTGCCCGCGAAGTTCTGATTGATGATCGTGAACGCTTCCTGGAAGCGCTCGCGCGTCGTCTTGTCGATCTTGCGGATCGCGTCGTTGGTCGCCGCGATCGAATCGACGAGGTCCTTGCGCTGCGCGGTGAGGAACGTGTGGCGCGACTCGAGGTCGTCGAACTGGTCGATCGCCATCATGTTGACCGCGCCCATTTTCTCGATCTTCACGCGGAGGTCGGCGACCATTTCGTCAGGGGTCAGCGTCCGGGTGGTGATCGCCGCCGCGGCTTCCGCGGGCGCCGCTTCGGCCCCCTCTTCGAGCTCCGCGGCTTCCGGCGCGTCTTCGACTGCCTTCGGGCTCGCGAGGATCCCGTCTGCTTCCATCTGCGCGACTTCCGCCGCGACCTCGTCGAGCGTGCACTGGACGGTGTCGCTGCAGCTCGTTGACAGATGCGACAGGTCCGATTCCGCCGTCGCGCGCTGGACTTCGAGCTGCGCGGCCTCTTCCCGAACGGCTTCCAGCGAGCGGCGCGCCTCGCGGATGCGCCCTTCCTGTGATTCGAACTGTCCGCGCAGCTCCTGAGACGTTTCATCCGCGGTCCGGACCTGTTCCTTCAGGTCATCGAAGGTGCGCAGGTCTTCGTCAAGCTGCCGCTCCGACTCGACGATCGCGGCGCGCCGTTCCTCGCGGCGCGCGATGTTGCGCTGCAATTCCTCGGTGCGTGCCGCGACACGCTGCTCGAGCTCGCGACCAGCTTCCTCGAGGCGAGTGACCTCGATTGCGAGTGCGCTGCTGCGCTCGACGAGCGCGGCGTGCGACGCCTTCGCTTCGGCCGTAACCCGCGCCTGGTTGCCGGAGGACTCGCGGGCTTCGAAGAGCTTCCGTTGCGCAGCCGACAGCTGCTCGTCCGCGGCGCGCTGCTCGGTTTCGATCCGCTGGATCGAGTGGCGCGCTTCGTCCTCGCGCTGCTCCTGCGACCGCAGCTCTTCTTCGGCGGTGCGGCGTTCGACGGCGATTTGATCCTGCTTTCGCGCGACGCGCTCGGACGCATCCCCCGCCGCCGTCAGCTGCAGCTCGAACCCGACGATCGCTTTTTCCTGCCGGTGAATCTCTCCCTGCATCGATGCGATCGCGGACTCCGCCGCGGCAATCGCGACATCGAGGCCGCGCGCTTCCTCGCGCTTGCGACCGAGCGTGGCCTCCTCAGCCTCGGCTCGCTCGCGCAATTCCTTGATCTCGCGCTTCGTCGCGAGAATGCTGCGCGCCTCGCCACGCACGCCCCCTTCGACTGTGTGCGCACCGCGGAACACTTCGCCGTCGGGTGTCGCCGCCGTTCGGCCTGTCTGCAGCGCGACCGACTTGGCTTCTTCACGCGTCGCCGCCATGTGGACGTCGGCAATCAACGCGCGGACCGCATCGGCGGGTGAATCGCCGACAACGAGGAATCCCACCCGGCCTGCGGCGCGCTCGCGTGCGAACGCCAGGCCGGCGTCCGCGTCTTCGTGGGTGCGCACGACAACGTATTGAAGAAGGTCACCGAACGCGCCGTCGAGCGCACGCTCGTAGCGCTGGTCGACCTCGACGTAGTCGGCGACGGATCCCAGGTGCGAAACCGCGCCGGCGGATTCGGCGAGGATCATGCGCGCCCCTTCGCCGTACTCGGCGCGCGCTTCGTCGAGCTCCTCGAGCGATTTCAGCCGCGCGGCGACACCAGCCAGCTCATTTTCGCGCGTCCGCAGATCGCGTCCGAGCGACTCCCGGCTGCTGCGCGCCACGGCCAGCTCTGAATCGCGCGCCGCGCGATCGACGTGGAGCGATTCCATCGCCCCGCGGGAACGGCGCAGCGCTTCTTCGGCCACCGCGCGTTCGTCGGCAGCCCGCTGCCCCTCGACCTCCAGGTCGTTGCGTTCGACATCGAGCTTGGCAAGCTGCTCGCCGATGCGCGCGCGCGCCGCGCGGGCATGCTCCATCGCGTGACGCAGCGCCGTGGCGGCGTTGACGGCTGCGTAGACCTCGCTCCGCGCCGCCTCGACGTCCGCTTCGAGCCCCTCGATCGTCCGGTTCGCGATCGCGTAGGTCTCTTCCTCCTGCGCGAGGACCTCGGCTGCGTGGTCACGCTCCCCCACCGCGCGCTCGGCCGCCTCACGCCGCTGCGCGAGCTCAATCCGCGCGGGATCCCGGCGCGCTTCGAGCGCCGTGATTTCTCCTTCGAGCGCCGTCGCGGACGCCCCGAGCGTCTCGACCTGCTGCTTGTCGAACGAGACCTGCTGCTGCAGTCGCCCGATCGACAGCTCGCGCGCATGCGCTGCTTCGCGCGCGGCCGTCGTGCGCGAATCCGCGTTCGTGAGCTCCAGTCGCAGCCGCTCGAGGGTGTTCTCGACCTGCGCAAGGTGCCCCGCGGCGGCGGTCTCGCGGGCTCTGGCATCCGCCAGGCGCGAACGCGTAGCCTCGATGGCTTCGCCAAGCTGCCGGTAGCGCTGCGCGAACTGCACCTTTTCCCAGCGGCGCAGCTCCTCGCGCAGCCGCTTGTAGCGGCGCGCTTTCGCGGCCTGGCGCTTCAACGCGCCGCGCTGCTTTTCGACCTCGAAAATAATGTCGTCGACGCGCGTGAGATTCTGCTGCGCCGCCTCGAGCTTCAGCTCCGCGGCGCGGCGGCGGCTTTTGTACTTCGTGATGCCCGCCGCTTCTTCGATCAGCTGCCGGCGATCCGTGGGACGCGCGCTGAGAATCTGTCCGATCTTCCCCTGCTCGATGACCGCGTAGGCCTTGATCCCGAGGCCCGCATCCATCAGCAGGTCCTGCACGTCCTTCAATCGCACGACTTCGCCGTCGATCAGATATTCGCTTTCACCGGACCGATAGAGACGACGCGAAAGCTCCACGTCGCGGACGATCAACGGCTCGTCGAAATCTGCGGGCACCGGCTCCGCGACTGCGGATGGTGTGGACGCGCCCTCGTGGACAATCTCGCCTGCGGCCGCAGCGACGATGGCTTCGCCGCGCGTCAGCGGCGGCGCTTTCACCGAACCATTCCCCGGCACGCGCGACGCGACACCGCTCAAGCGCAGTCGGACTTCCGCCGTCGACGTCGGCTTGCGCGCATCGCTTCCCTGGAAGATGACGTCCTGCATGTGATCGCCACGCAGGCTCTTGGCGCTCTGCTCGCCGAGCACCCACGTGATCGCATCAACGACGTTGCTTTTCCCGCAGCCATTGGGACCGACAATGGCCGTGACGCCCTGATCGAAGGCAAGCTCGGACCGGTCCGGAAAGCTCTTGAAGCCGGCGATTTCGAGACGATTCAAACGCATAAGAGGACAGACCCCTGCCCGGAAGCGGCTGGGTTCGCTTCGAAAGAATGGTTTGTTGAAAACGACGACCGAACGGCCGTCAGTCTAACAAGCCCCCATACCTAGGGGCAAGCACAAACGAAAGCCACAACTAATAGGGTTAACTGACCTAACCCTATTGGCCCCCCTTGGTGGCTGTCCGGTTGCGCGCGAGCTCGGTCAACTTCACGGCTTCACTGAACTGGGTGACCGCGAACTGGGACTGCGGATCGTGCGTCACGAGGTTCTTCTGCGCTTCGGCGACGCCGAACAGCGCAACGTCGATCTCGAAGTGCAACATCGCCTTGACGAAGTCGATGTCCTTCGCGAACGCCGCCTCGTCGAGCTTCACGCGTTCCGACTGCAGGAACGCCTTGAAGTCCGCGATCATCGCATCATCGATCTGGAATCCACGCGTGAGGCGCTTCTTGCCTTCCGAGGCCGCGCTCATGCGGGTGTCGCCGGCCGCGGCGAACCGCTCGGCATAATTCGCGAACGCCGCGCGCGCGTTGAGCGATCGGCTGAAGCGGGACGGATTGAAGCCCTGCACCGGACCGGCGAAGAACTTGTCCGGCTCGATGCCGCCGCCTGCGTAGACCTTGCGCCCGGCGTCGGTGTACTTCAACTGCGCCGGCGAGTGCTCGCGCTTTTCGTTCTGCTCCCGCAGCGTGTAGGTGAGGTACTCGTCGAAGGCGTTGTCCCACGGCCGCTGAATCATGCGGCCGCTGGGCGTGAAATAGCGTCCGGTGGTCAGCGCGAGCCCCGCGCCCTCGCTGATGCGATACACCGACTGCACCAGCGCCTTCCCGAATGTCGTTTCGCCGACGACGAGCGCGCGATCGTGATCCTGCAGCGCGCCGCTGACGATCTCCGACGCGCTCGCGCTGTTGCGGTTCACGAGCACCATCATCGGGCCGGTGAAATCCGGCTCGTCGGTGCCGCGGTAATCCTGATCCGCGTTGGGCACGCGGCCGCGCGTGTAGACGATCATGTCGCCGCGCGGCAGGAAACGATTCGCGATGTGGATCGCCGCGTCGAGCAGCCCGCCAGGGTTGTCGCGCAGATCGAACACCAGGCGCTTCATGCCCTGCGCCTTCAGCTTCTCGAGCGCGTCGCCCACTTCCTTGTCGGATGTCTCGCCGAAATCTCCCAGCTTGATGTAGCCGGTCGTCGGGTCAATCATGAACACGCCGCGCACCGTGACGATGTTCACTTCGTCGCGCTCGACTTCCATGTCGATCAGCTTGTCGTAGCCCGGACGCTTGATCGAGATATTGACCTTGGTCCCCTTCGGCCCCTTGAGCTGCTTCGCCGTCTGTTCCGTCGTCCAGCCTTTTGCGTCCTCGCCCTTCACGCGCGCAATGATGTCACCGCGGCGCATGCCGGCACGGTAGGCCGGGGACCCTTCGAACACAGAGGCCACCGTAACATCGCCGTCGATCGTCGAAATGCGAAGGCCGATTCCGTAGTACTTCCCCTCCTGCTGCTCGCGCATCTGCGCGTAGTCGCGCGGTGTGAAAAAGCTCGAGTGCGGATCGAGGGTCTGGAGCATCCCGCCGACAGCGTCGTAAATCAGCCGATCCGAGGGGAGGCTTTCGACATACTCCCGGTCGATGGCGGCGAGGGCAGCCGTAAAGACGCGGTATTGCTGCGCGACCTGGTCCTGCGTGGCCTGCGCAGAACTGCCGAAAAACCCGCCTGCGAGGGCTGAGAGGAGCACCGCGAGAGCCGTCACGGACAAAAACCGGCGAGTACGCATGGATCGCAATCGTAGCAGCTTTTCGGGGTGTATAATCCGCGTATGTTTGGCTCCGTCGGGTTCCCGGAACTCATCATTATTTTCACGATTGCCCTGATCATTTTCGGGCCGCGCAAGCTGCCGGAACTCGGAAAATCGCTCGGCAAAAGCCTCGCCGAGTTCAAGCGGGCCTCGAACGAGCTGAAGAGTACGCTGGACGAAGAAATCCGCATGGAAGAGCGCCGCAGCGCCGAGCGCCAGGAAGCTCCGCGCGACACGACGCCGAGCCATGACGACGATGCCGCGCCGCCCGCCACCGGCACGGATCACAGCATCGGGAACGTCCCCCGCCAGAACGGCAGCGCGTAAGCGTCCCCATGGCGCTCGTGCCTTTCCCCAGCGCCACACCCGGCGACGATCAGGATCAAGAACCGCTTGAAGATTCCAGCTCCAAGATGTCGTTTCTGGAGCATCTCGATGAGCTCCGGAAACGGCTGATTTACGTCGTCTACTCGCTGATCGCCGGCTGCGTCGTTTCGTACATTTTCATCGGAAAGATCTTCGACTTCATCATGAAGCCGATGCAGAAAGTGCTGCCTTCGGGTGGGTACCTGCAGTTCACGAGCGGCTCGGAGCCGTTCATGCTCTACGTGAAGATTGGCTTCCTCGCCGGCATCTTCATTTCATCGCCGCTCATCCTCTGGCAGATCTGGAAATTCATTGCACCGGGGCTCTACACTCACGAGAAGAAGTTCGCGATTCCGTTCGTGCTGATGTCGACGATCTTCTTCGTGTCGGGCGGCCTGTTCGCGCACTTCATCGCGTTCCCCGTTACCTGGCAGTTCTTTGCCGGGTTCGCGACTGACTACATGCGCTTCGTGCCAAAGATCGACGAGGCATTCTCTCTCTACACGAAAATGCTTCTCGGGTTCGGCGCGATCTTCGAGATGCCGACGCTGGTCCTCTTCCTCGCTCGCATGGGCGTTGTCACGGGCGGCATGCTCGTGAAGTACTTCAAGTACGCGTTTCTGCTGATCTTCATCGTCGCGGCAGTCATCAGTCCCGGCACCGACATGATGTCGCAGGTAGTTATGGCCATTCCGATGTTGGGCCTGTACATCGTCAGCATCGCCATCGCGTACATCTTCCAGAAGCGCCGGATCCCCGCAACCGACTGAAAATACGGGATTTTTAACCAGCCGCTTTGACATGGCCTGGCGGTAGCTCTACCATTGATATAGATGAGGTGTCGAACTATGAAACGGTCCCTGGTCCCTGGGTCATTGGTCCTTGGGTTCTTGGGTTTTACGGTGGTCATGGCCTCGGCGCAACCGCCCCCTCCAGCACCGCCGGCTCCCACGACGACGGAAACGCGGCCGGCGATGACGACGTTCCTCGGTGATACAGGCCTCTGGTACGTGCCGACGGCCGAAATCCTGCCGGCACGAAAGTGGTCTGTAAGCGGCTACCGTGTCAACTTCGATGACAACCAGGGCTTCACGGACGTGTCGAACTGGCCGGTCACGTTTGCGTTCGGGGTGAAGGACCACGCGGAGCTGTTCGGCTCCTTCGCTGTGGTCAACCGGATCGATCGTGACGTGCGCCCGTTGTATCTTGCGACGGCAAGCGGCGCCGCGCTCGACCTGAATAAGCGCGCCGGCGGATTCGTTCCACAGAACCCCCTCGCGCTCAAACCGTGGAGCGGCAACAACGTTGGCGACCTGTGGCTCGGCGCCAAGTTCAAGTTGTGGTCGCAGTGGCGGCAGCAGCCGGCGGCCTTCGCGATTCGCGCGATGGTGAAAGCGCCCACGGGCGACACCGGGAGCGGCGCGAGCACCGGCAAGGCGGACTTCGCTATCGATGCCATCCTCAGCAAGGAAGTGAACCGGCGCGTCGAGCTTTCCGGCTACGGCGGCTTCATCGTTCGCGGCGAGCCGGACGAAGTGGAGGAAACGAATGGCTTCCGGTGGGGCTTCGGCGCCGCGGTCCCGGCGCGGAAGTCGCTCCGATTGACCGCGGAAGTCGACGGCGAGGCCTACTCGAACAAGACACTCAAAACGAAGGCGCTCCTGCTCGCGGCGGATGGATCGTTCGCGCCGCCAGGGTTCGCGTACGAAATGAAATCTCCGGTCAACGTGAACCTTGGACTTACCTGGCAGCACCGCAACGGATTCTTCGCGGGCGCAGGATGGACGTGGCGCGCAAACATGAACTCGCGCGACGAGTTCCTCAGCTCATTCACGAACGGGGCGGGGGACAAGATGGACGTGGTCGGAAGGATCGGGTACCACCCGGGCGTGCGCGTTTACGTCCCGCCTCCTCCGCCGCCCCCTCAGCCACCACCCATCGTGGCGCAGAACCGGCCGCCAGCCGTCCGCGCGCGCTGCGAGCCGTGCACCGTGTACCTCGGCAAGACCTCTACCGTCACAGCCGATGGCCAGGATGCGGATGGCGACACCCTGACCTACACGTGGAGCGCGCCGGCAGGATCGCTCACGAATCCGTCCGCGCGGCAGACGCCGTGGACGGCGCCGATGGTCGAAGGACCGGTGCCGGTCACCGTCCGCGTCGAGGATGGCAAGGGAGGAACCGCGTCGGACGTCGTCACGATTCAAGTGATCAAGGAAGCGGTCAAGGAGATCGTCTTCGAGGACGTGCACTTCGATTTCGATCGGTACAGCCTGCGCCCGGAGGCGGTGCGCGCCCTCGACGAGGCCGTTCGGTCGCTGCAGGAGAACCTCAATCTGCGGATCGAGATCGAGGGGCATACGTGCAATATCGGCACGGCGGAATACAATCTCGCGCTCGGCGAGCGGCGGGCGAACGCCGTTCGGGATTACCTCGCCAGCCGGGGCGTCGGCGCGAACCGCCTGCGCACGATCAGCTACGGCGAGGAACGTCCGAAGTTCGACAACGCCCGCGAAGAGCCGAGGCGCCTGAACCGTCGCGCCGCGTTGATGGTGAGAATTCAGTAACGTTGGCGGTTAGCAGGCAGCGATCGACGGTTTGCGGTTCGCGGTTCGAACCCCGTAAACTGCGAACTGCAGACTGCGAACTGCAAACATGCCAATCCGCCGGTCATCCAGCGCCGAAGTTCGACAGCTAATCGAGGCGTTGGGCGCGGCGGACGAAGTTGCGCGCGAATGCGCCGTTGCGCGGCTCGCGGTCATCGGGCCGCGCGCAATCGAACATCTCATACAGGAATTCCCCGCGGCCACCGGCCGCACGCGGGCCGGCATGCTGCGCGCATTCGAAGCCTTTGCGGACCCCAGGACGCTGCCCGCAACGCATTCGGCGCTCGAGGACGCGTCCGCGGCCGTGCAGACGGCCGCCATCGGTGCCGTCCGCGCATTGCTCGGATCTGCGAAGGCCGACGTCGCTCGCGATGCACTGGATGCTCTGGTGGCCGTCGCGCTCGATCGGAAACGCATTGCCGCGGTGCGGATCGCGGCGCTCGACGCGCTCAAGGATCTTCCCCAGGACATCCGGAAACCGCTCGAGGCCAAGCTCGCATCGGATCCGGACGCGGCGGTGAGCGCGCGTGCCGGTTCAGCTACGAAAGCGGGCGACACCGCCTGGCGCGATGCGGTCGAAGGGCGGCTGCCCTCGAGCCCGGCGCCGCTAAAGAAAACGCTCGCGGGCGCGCGCACCACGGCGCGGCTGACGGAGTTGCAGCACCTGGTGGATCACATCCGCGCGCACGAGCGCCGGGTGGGCGATCCAATCGTGCGCGAAGAATGGCGCGCCGTCAGAGGCGCGGTGCACCAGGCGCTGGCCGCGAGGAACAGCCGCCTCGCGCTCTACGATCTGCGCGACAGCCTGATGGGATCGGATCGGCTGCCCGTCGCGTTTCTCGCGGCGCTGGAAGAGATTGGTGATGCGACCTGCCTCGAACCGCTCGCAGCCGCATACGACGCGTCATCCCGCAGCGGCGAGGCGTGGTGGCGCGAGCACGTCGCCGCGGCGTTCCGCGCGATCGTCCAGCGCGAGGGATTGACGCGCCGTCACGCGGCGGTGAAGCGGACGATGGCACGATGGCCTGAAGCCGCCGCGGACCTCATGGCCCGGCTCTAGTGGCACGCCCGCATGCCGGCAACGGCCGCGGGATGCTCCGGATGGAGGCGAAGGACTTCGCGATATTCGCCGATCGCGCGATCGCAGCGGTGGATCTCGCGCAGTAAATCCGCGTAGCCCAGATGCGCCTGCCATGCACCGGGCGCGCGTCGAACGGTGTCCTCCCACATCCCCATCAGATCCGACCAGCGCGCGTTCCGCGTGTAGGTCAGCACGATCAATACGGCAAGCAAGGCGGTGCCGATCCCGCGCGCGAGCCGCTTCGTCGCCAGCGGCCTTGCCAGGGCTGACGCGGTCGCGAGCAACAGTCCGGCGGCGGCGAGATACACGCGCTTCTCGACCATGACGTCGCGGACTGGAATGACACTCGACGTGGGCGCGAGCACCGCGACAAACCACAGGACGCCGAATGCGACGAGCGGATACGATCGTCGAATCCGGATCGCCGCGGCCACGCCGCCTGCCAGCAACGCGAGCGAGGCGAGACCCAAAGGATGCCACGGCACAACCCAGTGAACGTCGTGCACGAGCGCCAGCCCGCGTGGAATCAACAGCAGTCCGATGTAGCGCCAGGCGACGGTGGCTTCCACGACAAGGTTTTCGATCAGTCCGCGTGGCGGTACGCGATCGGCGCCGAGGATGGCGGGCAGCCGCAATGCGGCCGCAACCGCAATGAGGGCCGTCGCGGGAAGGTAAATACGCCACATCCTCCGCCGCCAACCATCGTCGCGCAGGATCCACGCGTCATAGGCGAGCGCGAGCAGCGGCAGCGCCGCGGCGGAAGAACTCGATCCGACGGCGGCAATGCCGAACGCAATTGCAAGAAGAGCCGCGGGCCTGCTGGCCGTCGCAATCGCGCGCCGTGCGAGCATGAGCGCGGCGAGCGATCCGATGGCGCACAACAGCTCGGACCGCGCGGAAACGTAGACGACCGTCGACGCGATCACGGGATGGAACGCGAAAATCGACGCCGCGAAGAACGCGGGCCATTCGGGCCATAGCGTGCCCAGGTGACGCGTGCGACTCGACTCGTCCGCGAGCGCGCGGGTGCACCATCCGTAGAACAGCGCCACCGCGATTATGTGGAGGATGCCGTTCGTTACGTGGAACCCGAAGGAGCTGAGCCCCCACACCACGCGGTCGGCGGCATACGACAGGTTTACGATGGGGCGCGCGAGGTTGTACAGGAGAACGCCTCGCAGGTTCCACGGGTCAGCCAGCGAAGCATTCAGAAGGACGGTGTCACGGTCGTCGAAAAGAAACGGGCTGTCGAGCGCGTTCTGATAGAGGAGCGCCGTGGCCGCGAAGGCGAGCAGACCGAGCGCGGTCCGTAACGCTCGCTCCCACGGGGAAACCTCAATACGCTTTGGCGAACCAGGCCTCCACGGGAGACGGCTTCCCGCATTTCACACACGTCCCCTTGACGTCGGCGCCGCCGAACGGAATGTTTCGCAGCGTCGCCTGCGTATCCGCCTTGATCTGCGCCTCGCACTCGGCGCTGCCGCACCAGCCGGCAATCACGAAGCCGGGCCGGCCTTCCATCGCATTCTTGAACTCGTCGTACGTGCTGACGCGCGTCGTGTGCTCCTCGCGGAACGTCAGCGCGCGCTGGAGCAGCGCCGCCTGGATCTCATCGAGCTTCGCGACCACCGCGGCTGCAAGGCCGTCCATGGGCATCGATTCCTTCGTCCGCGTGTCGCGCCGGGCGACCATCACGGCAGACTTCTCGAGGTCTTTGGGACCGATCTCCATCCGCAGAGGTACACCGCGCAGTTCCCATTCGGCGAACTTCCAGCCGGGCGTCTGCGAATCGCGGTCGTCGAGGAACACGCGCACGTCGCGCTCCCGCAGCGACGCCTGGAGCTCCTTCGCCTTCGGCAGCACGGTCTCCTGCCAGTTGCCGCGAGGGATGGGGACGATCACGACCTGGTAAGGGGCGATGCGCGGCGGGAGGATCAGGCCGTTGTCATCGCCATGCGTCATGATCACGCCGCCGATCAGCCGCGTCGACACACCCCACGACGTCGTCCACGCATGCTGCACCGTCTTGTCGCGTCCCTGGAACTGAATGCCGAATGCCTTCGCGAAGTTCTGCCCGAGGTTGTGCGACGTACCCGCCTGCAGCGCGCGACCGTCTCCCATAAGCGCTTCGATCGAGTACGTGCGCGACGCGCCCGCGAATTTCTCGCTCTCGCTCTTCGGGCCGTCCACGACGGGCATGGCCAGCTCGTTCTCCGCGCACTCTTTGTAAAGCGCGAGGATCTTCAGCGTTTCCTCCTGCGCTTCGTCGGCCGTTTCGTGCGCGGTGTGCCCTTCCTGCCAGAGAAACTCCGTCGTGCGCAGGAACGGACGCGTGACCTTTTCCCAGCGGACGACGTTGGCCCACTGGTTGATCAGCACGGGCAGGTCGCGCCAGGACTTGATCCACTTCGCGTAAAGCGTGCCGATGATGACTTCCGAAGTCGGACGGATCGCCAGCGGCTCGGCGAGATCCTCGTCCCCTCCCTTGGTGACCCACGCGACCTGCGGCGTGAACCCCTTGACGTGCTCCTTCTCTTTGTTGAGGAGTCCCGCAGGGATGAACAACGGGAAGTACGCGTTCACGTGTCCGGTGTCCTTGAATCGCTTGTCGAAGGCCTGCTGGATCAATTCCCAGATGGCGTATCCGTACGGACGGATCGCCATGCAGCCCTTGACCTCCGTGTAGTCCGCGAGCTCCGCGCGACGGACGACGTCCAGGTACCATTGGGAGAAGTTTTCGGACTGGGGCGTGATCTCGGTCACGCCCCCCTTTGCTTCGCCCTGTTTTTGTTCCGCTTTTTCTGCCATTTTCTTTTTCCGAACTCCGGACCATCAGAACTGCACGACGCCAGAATCCCAAGTTTCACCGATCCGCCGCTTCCAGCGCGAGTCGTTTCGTTCCGGATAGTCGAGCCGGAAGTGTCCGCCGCGGCTTTCCTCGCGGCGCAGCGCGGCGGACGCGATCAGCCGCCCGACGGTGATCACCGAGTCCTCCTCCGGTCGCGCGTCGCCGAACCTGTCGAGCGCCGTCTGCAACCCCTCTGCGGTCCTGAACAACCCCGCGTGCTCCCACATGAGCGCGCGGACTTGCCCGGGGGTCAGGTCTGCGAATCGCCCCTTCGGGGTGCCAGGTCGTGACCTGGCACCCTTGAAGGGGCGATTTGCAGACCTGACCCCCGAACGCATCGCCACGCCCGCGCGGGCGCCGAAAACGAGCCCTTCGAGCAGCGAGTTGCTCGCCAGGCGGTTCGCGCCGTGGACGCCGGTGCACGCCACCTCGCCCGCCGCGAACAGGTCCGGCAGCGTCGTCCGGCCGTCGACGTCCGCCAGGACGCCTCCCATCAGGTAGTGAGCCGCGGGACCGACGGGAATGCGGTCGGTCGCCAAATCGAGACCCGCGCGGCGGCATGCCGCCGAGATCAGCGGAAAACGGCGGTGCACGAACGCCGGATCGAGGTGATCGAGCGTCAGGAACACCTCTGCGCCGGTCCGCTGCGCTTCACGAACGATCCCTCGCGCGACGCGATCGCGCGGCGCGAGATCGCCCGCGGGATCGTAGCGCTCCATGAACGCCTCGCCCGCGGCGTTGACCAGCCTCGCGCCTTCGCCGCGCAAGGCCTCGGACAGCAGGAACCGCGGCTGCCCGGCCATCTTCAACGCGGTCGGATGAAACTGGACGAACTCGAGATCCGCCACGGCGGCGCCGGCACGGTACGCGATCGCCACGCCGTCGCCCGTCGCGACCGGCGGATTGGTCGTCTCGCTGAACACGTTGCCTGCGCCACCCGTCGCGAGGAGCGTGCAGCGCGCGCGCACAGATCCAGTCGCGTCTCCCTGTATGAAGTTGACGCCGGCGCAACGACCGTCTTCCACGATCACCGACACCGCGCACGCGTGATCGTGGACCTTTACGTTGGTGAGGGGCGCAACGTGCTCCCACAGCGCACGCCCGATCTCGCGCCCCGTCGCATCGCGCGCGTGCAGGACGCGGCGGCGACTGTGCGCCGCCTCCAGGGCGAGTGCCGGCGTACCGTCCGCGGCGCGATCGAACTCGGCGCCCCACTCCACCAGCTCGCGCACGTAGCGCGGCCCTTCTTCGACGAGGACCCTGACGGCCCTCTCGTTGCACAGGCCATCGCCCGCGGCGATCGTGTCGGCGAAGTGCATCGCGGGGCTGTCGTCCGGCCCGACAGCTGCGGCGATGCCGCCCTGCGCGTATCCGGTGTTTCCTGCGTGCGTGTCCGCCTTGGTGAGCACGATCACGTCGCCAGCGCCTTCGAGTGCCGCCGCGGCCCGCAACGCGGCGATACCGCTGCCGATAATCAGAAAATCGGCCTGCAAATCTTTGTTATCGTATCATCCGTGCTTCTCGATGTCGGCAGCCGCAGCGGACGCTACGCCGTTCACATAGAGCCCGGCGCGACGGCGCGACTCAACAAGCTGCTCGATGCCGCCCGCGTTCCGAGGCGACGCTTCGTCGTGTCCAACACGACGATCTGGCGAATCCATGAGGAAGCGTTCGCCGGTATCACTTCGGAAGAACCGATCCTGCTGCCCGACGGCGAACGCCACAAGCACCTGCAGACCGTCGCCCGCATCTACGACGCGCTGATTCGCGCGCGCGCGGATCGTTCGACCACCATCATCGCCGTCGGCGGCGGCGTCGTCGGCGACACCGCTGGATTCGCCGCGGCGACGTTTCTGCGCGGTGTGCCGGTCGTTCAGGTACCAACCACGCTGCTCGCGCAAGTCGACAGCGCAATCGGCGGCAAGGTCGGCGTGAACCACGCGCAAGGCAAGAATCTCATCGGCGCGTTCCATCCACCCGCGCTGGTGCTTGTCGATCCTGTGTTGCTGTCGACGCTTCCGCGCAGGGAATTCCGCGCCGGACTCTACGAAGTCATAAAGTACGGCGTGATCGCGAGCCCCGCTCTCTTCGAACGCGTTTCACGATCGCTCCCCGCGCTGTTCAAGCGCGACATCGACGCGCTGATGCCGGTTGTCACCGAGTCGTGCCGCATCAAGGCCGCGATCGTCGAACAGGACGAGCGCGAGACGGGACTGCGGCGCGCGCTGAACTTCGGCCACACGGCGGCGCACGCGCTGGAAGCCGTCACGAAATACCGGAGATTCCGGCACGGCGAAGCGGTCGCGTACGGAATGCTGATCGCCGCGGACATCGCGGTCGCGCGCGGCACCATGCCCGTCGCGCATCGACAGGCCCTGTCGACGCTCATCGCAAAAATGGGCCCACTTCCGGCCGTCGCAGATGTGGGCGTCGACGATGTGCTGGAGGCGATTACGCACGACAAGAAAATCATCGCCGGCCAGCTGCATTACGTGCTGCCCACGAAGATTGGCGCCTGCCAAGTTGTTTCGGACGTGACGAAGGACGAGATTGCCGCCGCGCTCGGCGGCGTCGGGATCAGGAGTCCGAGATCGCATGCTCCTTGATCTTCGCCAGGAGCATTTTGTAGCTGATCTGCAGTAATTCCGCCGTGCGCCCTTTGTTCCCGTTGGCCTCGCGCAGCACTTCTTCAATCTTCGCCTTTTCGACCTGCGACGTGACCCGTCGCGTCACCTCGGCCAGCGTACCCGTCAGGTCTACATGCGCCCAGGCCGACTCGGGATTCTCATCCTTGAGCGGAGCGGCGAACGATAGATTCAGGTGCCGCGGCATCAGCGTGTCGCCGTCCGCGAGAATCACCGCGCGCTCGATGCAGTTCTGCAGCTCACGAACGTTCCCCGGCCAGCGGTATGACTGCAGCTGTTCGAGGGCTGCCGGCGACAGCACCAGAGGTTTTTTCTTCAGATCCCGGCAGAAGCGCTCGACGAAGTACCGGGCGAGCACCGGGATGTCCCCCGGCCGCTCGCGCAAGGGCGGCACCGTGATCGGGAATACCGACAGGCGGAAGTACAGGTCTTCGCGGAAGCGGCGCGCCGCCACCGCGGCCCGCAATCCCTTGTTCGTGGCCGCCACGAGGCGGACATCCACCTGCACGGAAGACGTCCCGCCAACCCGCTCGAAACGCCTCTCTTCCAGAGCGCGCAGGATTTTCGCCTGGAGGCCGATCGGCAGATCGCCGATCTCGTCGAGAAACAGCGTGCCGCGGTGCGCCATCTCGAACTTTCCCGGCTTCCGCTGTACCGCGCCGGTGAACGCACCCTTCTCGTAGCCAAAGAGCTCCGTCTCGAGGAGATTCTCCGGAATCGCCGCGCAGTTGATCGCGACAAACGGCGAGTCCGCACGCGGACTCAGTGCATGCAGCGAGCGTGCAAACAGTTCCTTGCCCGTCCCGCTTTCTCCTTCGAGCAGCACGGTGGCGTCGGTTGCCGCCGCGCGCTGCAGCGACATGAACACCTTGCGCAGCGACGGATCCTCACCCACCAGCTGCGGCGCGCCACGGCGCACCGCGAGCTCCTCTTTCATCAGCAGGTTTTCGGTGACGATGCGGCGCTGTTCGAGCGCGCGTGTGACGAGAAGCAGCAGGTGATCGGGATCGACGGGCTTCGCCAGGAAGTCCATCGCTCCCTCCTTCATCGCGGCCACGGCGTCCTCGATGCTGCCGTACGCGGTCATCACGATGACCGGGATGTCGGAGTCGATCTCCTTCGCGGCGCGAAGCACGCCAAAGCCGTCTCCCTCCGGCAGGCGGAGATCGGACAGCACGACGGCGGGTTGCGCCTGCTGCAGCAGGCGAACCGCTTCTGGCTGATCGCGGGCTTCGAGGACGGCGTGATCCTGCCGCTCCAGGGCGTGCCGGAGCATGGTGCGGAGCGAGTCCTTGTCCTCGACGATGAGAATCTGGGCTTTCAGCGGATCCAGCCGGGAGGAACGCCAGCGCGCCGCGCCTCTTCCTCGATATCGGCAATCAACTTGTTGCCCTTGTCGATGTCTTCGGTCAGGCGCGCCATCTCGGCGAGCGCCTTCTGCCGATCGTCGGCGATCTTGGCGCGCTGGTATGGATCGTCGCGATTGGCAAAATCGGCGGACAAGGCGTTGACGCGTGTCTGCAGCGCTTCTTTGAACGCCTCGTTGCGGCGGAGATCCTCGCGCGCCGCGGTGATCCGCCCGCGCCAGTACGCTTCGTCCTTCGCCGGTTCGGCCGGCTTGGTGGAGTCGACTTTCTCTGGCTCCGCCTTCTCACCAGGCTTCGCCGCGGCGGCGGGTTTCGCGGAATCTTTCGCGTCGGCCGGCTTCGTCGCCGTGGCTGGCGGCGGCGGCATCTGCTTCAGATCGTCGTTGGTGTAAGTCTTGGCCGCGGGAGGGGCCGTCTTGCGGCGCTCCGCCTCGCGTTTGGCGAGCTCTCCCAGCGACTGCGCCGGCGCCGGCAGGGCAACCGTCAGCAGCACGCCCGCGAGCAAGGCGGTGGAAAGCGGCATCCTCATTTGGACCTTTCTCCTTCTGTGTCCGTAGTTTAGCACGTCATGAGCCCGGCCGGACCGTGAGGATCCTGACCCGATCGGGCCCGCCGGAGCTCGACGTCCGCTGCACCGAGACGTCGGTCGACGCGACCGCCTCCGACGGTCCCATCGCGACCGCCCGCAGGCTCAGGATGCCGTTGCTGTCGACGCAGGGATCTCCATCGATATCGGCGCGATCGTCCGCAATCCACACAGCGACATACCACGGGCCGGCGAGCGTGCCGGGTGCAGCCTGTTCCAGCGGCCCGTACGCAAAGAGCCGCCATACCTGCGGCGCGTCCGCCGCGCCGCGCGACGCGTCAGAGACCGATTGCCATCGATCGGTGACCGCTCCCAGGTCGATCGTCGAGCCATCCCACGGTGCCAACGGCGTCAACGTCGCATCCGCGAAGCGGCTCGCCACCGCGGACAATTGCGGTGCAGCGCCGGCGGCGATCACGCCGTTCCACGATGGCAGCGCTCGCAAATCCGCAACGGCCAGCTGCGCGGCCGCGGAGGAGGCGAGCCTCAGCGCCCTTGCCGTGCGCGCGTGCGACGCGAGCATGGACTCTTCGATGCCGAGCAGCGCGATCGCGACCCCGAGCGCCGTCAGAAGCGCGGTGAGAAGGATCGCCGACAATACCGCCACGACTAGCCGCCGGGCACGTTGGGCGGTGACATGTCGAGCGTGACCACGAAATCCGGCACTTGCAGCAGGGCGGATACGAACCGCAGCGCGATTCGAACGCGGCGGCCTGCGTCCAGGCACTCGATCGTGATCGCCGCCACATTCTCGAGAACGGGAAGCGTGCTTCCGGTCGCTTCATCGCGCCGCAGGAGTTGCCGCGCCGCGGGATCCACGCGATACGTGCGCACTTCCCCGCGCCCGATGGACGTCCCTGCGGCATACGCGCATCCACGAATCGCGGGGCGCACTGCAATTCCCGTGGAGGTCACGTCGTCCACCCGGATCACGTCGTGGCATCCGGAGATGTCGAAGAGAATCGCCGTGGTGTCCGGCGCGAAGGCACATGCGGCTTCCGACGAAGGGCACATCCCGCCCGAATCGATCGCCGCGTACGTGGCGGAAGGATCCAGCGGCGCCGCGAGCGTCGCCTGCGCACTCTGACTCGATACGTACCAGATGGTCACGCCGCCATCTGCCGATGGAACGATCGGCGCGAAGTACTGCGAGAGCGGTCCTGCGCGTGCACCACGATCCAATCCTGCTCCGGCGATCGCCAGTTCTGCGCCGAGCGTTTCGATTGCGGTCCGGGCACGCTGCTGCTGATCTGCCGCCTCAGGCTGACGACGGGCCATCGTCTGCCCGGCGATCACCAGCGAGAGACCCGCCGCGGCGCACGTTGTCGTTACTGCCATCGCGACCAGCAGCTCGATGATGCTGAACCCGCGGGATCTCATGGCGCACCCGAGGCACGAACCGTTACGACGCGGACGTCCCCGCCTCCCGTCGCCGGCAGCACGCGAACGGCGACGGCGAACGCGTCGCCGTACCCAGGAACCTGCGCGATGCGCCAGCGCCGCACATAAGTCCGGCCGGCGTCCAGCACCGTATCGGTGCTTCCGTCCAGACTACGCTCCAGTGCATCCGCGGTTGTCAGAACGACGGAGCCGGCGTCGATCGCAGACGACAGCTCGTCGAGCTTCGAAGACGCGAGCAGGCCCATCACCAGCTGCTGTCGCGCCACGAGATTCTGCGCAAGCGCAAAGCCGAAGAGTTGCGCGGTGCCGAGTGAAACGGCCACGAGGAGGCTGGCGGCGACAATCGCTTCGATCAGCGTGAAGCCGTCATCGTTGCGAGGCATGCGTCGCGCGAGTGCAATCCGCGAGCCGAAATGAATTGCGGGCGAATTCGCGAGATCGCGACACACGTGTCCGCGAGGATCGCAGATTCCGATCGCGCGATGGCGCGCCCGGATCGCAGTTTAAGCGATGGAGGATTCCGCGGCGAGTGGCAGCGTGATCGTGAACCGCGCCCCGGCGCCGGGCTCCGGCTGGACGAAGACGCGGCCGTTGTGCGAGACGACGATCTTCTGGACGACGGCGAGGCCGAGTCCGGTGCCGCGTGCACGCGTCGTCACGAACGGCTGGAAGATTTTCGTGGCGAGCGCGGGCTCGACGCCGGGCCCCGTGTCGATGACGGAAAGGCGCAGCACGCGCTGCGCGTTGTCCGGCGCGCCTTCTATCATGATGTGCGGCGTCATGTTCGCTTCGAGGCAGGCCTCGAGCGCGTTCCGGCACAAGTTGTTCAACGCCTGGCGCAGCATGACCTCATCGCCCAGAACCGGGACGAACTCGCCGGTGACGTGGACGCTGCCGCCATGTTGGTTGGCTTCGGCGCGAATATCCTCCGCCGCGCGATCGACGATTCCGCGTACGTCCACGGATCCAAGCACCAGCTCCGCGGGCTTCGCGAAATTCAGGAAGTTGCGCACCACCGCGCCGAGCGCATCGGTTTCCTCGCGGATGCCGGTGACGTACGGACGCATGTCCGTCGGCAGCCGCTCGAGATCCAGGAGCCGCCCGTAGCCGTGGATCGTCGCGAGGCCGTTGCGGAATTCGTGCGCAATGCCTGCCGTCAGCTCGCCGACCTGCGCGAGGCCGTCCTTCAGCCGCAGCTGCTCTTCGAGCTCCACGACGTCCGTCAGATCGCTGAACAGACAGATTGCACCGTGTTGCACGCCCGGCTCGGTACCGATCGGGGACACCGTCACGCCGAGATGCGTCGATCGATCCTGGTGCGGTTCGATTCGCACGGCACGACGGCGGATCGGCTGGCCTGAGTCCATGCACTCCTCGATGACGCGCGCCAGAGGAGCAGCGCTGAGCAGGACGTCATCCAGATCCCCCCTCCAGTCCGCGTCCGGCATGCCGAGCAGCCGGCGGCCGGCGGGATTGAGCGACTTCACGCGCCGATCTGCGCCAACGACGAGGAGGCCAGACGTGAGACTGGCGATGATCTCATCGCTGAGGCGCTCCGATGCTTCGGCGCGCGCGACCATCGCCTGCTCGCGCGAGCGAAGGTGCGCCACCGCCTCCTCCATGGCCGCGGCCATGAAGGCGGTTTCGGCGCCCGCGCCCTGCTGGGTGCGCCCGAGTTGCTTCGCCGCCGCGAACAGGCGCAGCACGACGAACGCCAGGCCCGCCACCAGCGCCGCAACGATCGCTGTGAGCGAGAGCAGGATCAGGGATGCGCGCGTCATATCAGAAGCTGGATAAGTACCACGCGACGAGCGGGCCGCCGTAAAGGCTCGCAATCAACGCCGCCATCGCCAGCATCGTCCCGAACGGTACCTTCGTCGCCATATCGGCGCGACGGGTCGCAATCAGCACGACGCCGAGAATGCCGCCCATGATCGACGACAGGACGAAGGTGAGCACGACCATCTTCACGCCCAGCCAGGCGCCGACCATCGCGAGCATCTTGACGTCGCCAAATCCCATGGCCTCTACCTTGCGCAGACGGAACCATGCCTCGGCGATCGCCCACAGCAGGCCGCCGCCGAGCAGGATGCCGAGCACCGATAGAACCGGCCCGGGCGGCAGGAAAAAGCTCGCGACGAGACCGACGACGATTCCGGGCAGCGTGATTACGTCGGGCAGGATCTGGTGCTCGAGATCGATCATGAAGAGCACGATCAGAGCGCAGCCCAGGACCAGACGTACAAGAAGCAGCGGCGTCAGCCCGAAGGCATACGAGTGCATGAGGAACACGATCGCCGTGACCAGCTCGACGATCGGGTATTGCATCGAGATCGGCCGCGAGCACGATCGGCAGCGTCCGCGAAGAAGCGCGTAGCTCACGACGGGGATGTTGTCGTACCAGCGCAGCGTGTAGCCGCAGTGGGGGCAGCGCGAGCGCGGGTGCACGACCGAGAGCTTCAGGGGCAGCCGATGGATGCAGACGTTCAGGAAGCTCCCGATACAAAGCCCGGCGAGCACCAGGACGATCTCCGGGAAGCCTGGAGGGAAGAGCATCAGCGTGGTGCCTGGATCTGTCCGGGAAGCGGAAAGAGCTTCGATTCCCGCGCGACGGTGATGTCGCCCGTTAATGGATCGATCGCGAACGGCGTGCCCGAGGGATCCAGCGGCAGGGGGGGCGTGACACCGCGTTGGCGACGGAAATTGCGCCACGCTTCCATGACTTCCATGGCATCGAGCTGCGCGAGGCGCAACGTTGCGGCGTCGCTCAACCACGGTTCTTCGGATTGCGCGAGCTGCTGCCAGAGCGCGCGTGACGCCTTTCGATTGCCACCTTCAGCCAGCGTTACCGCGGCAAGCGGTCGAAGCCAGCTCGGGGCGCCGGGCATATCCGCGGCGCGCTGAAATGCACTCGCCGCGGCGTTGAAGTCTCGCAGGTGCCAGTAGTAGACGAACCCGAGGTCCTGCATGTACTGCCACTTGGCGGGCTGCGCCGTGAGCCCCTTCTCGAGGAGCGCGACTGCCTCGTCTGGACGTCCAGGTCCACCGGGATACGGCTCGCCGAGAAAGATCGATCCGAATCGGTACGCAATGCTGAAGTACGGATCGAGCGTCGTCGTCAGATCGAGCAGTGGATACAGCAGCGCGTACGTACGGACGTGCTGCGGCGGCGACAACCGCTCTTCGCCAAAGTGCTGCAACGCCCGGATCCAGTAGACGTCTGCCACAATCGCGTCATATCCCAGCACCGCGCGCTTCACGACGGCTGGCGACCGGACGTAGAGCAGCTCGGGGCGATCGACGGAGGGCGGCGTCCAGCGGTCCTGCGCCGCGTGCAGCATGACCGCGCCACCGAGGCACATCGCCGCGGCGACGCCCGCGGTCACGCGCGTCACTTGAAGTCTCTCCGCGAAAAGATGACGACGGCCCCGCACAGCAGCGCCGCGACATAGAGAGCGGCGTACGCGGCCGTGGCGGCCATGTAGGTGCCCGAAACGGGAACGCCGTGGACGACGGCGAGCTTGACGTCGAACTTCGCGAAATCCGGCAGCACGTAATAACAGGCTTTCGCCACCGCAATCGCCGCAGGGGAATCCACGATGCGATCGAAATGCTTCAGATCGGCGTTGAACTGCCCGACGACGTATATGCCAAGGGTGAAGATTGCCGAGAGGATGGGACTCGAGTAGGTCGAGAAGAACAGCGCAACGGCGGTGACGACCGCAAGATTCAGATAAATGAGTGCGATCGCCTTGAGCAGCGCGGGATCGAGCGCCGGCGTGTCCCACGCACGCTGGAGCTGGGACGGGACGCCTCGCGCGAGGAAGAACAGCACCGCATATAGCGCGATCGCCATCACAATCACGTTCGCGAGCAGCGTCAGCAGGAGCCCGCAGTATTTACCGACGATGAACTCGGTGCGACGCACGGGCTTTGCGAGCAGCGGATAGACGCTGCGGCGATCGACCTCCTTCGACACGAGGCTGATGCCGACGAAGATGGCGATGAAAAGACCGAACAGCGACGTGGCCGCGAGTCCGAGGTCCTTGATGATCTTGACGTCCTGCCCCGCCGTGAGCTGTCCGATCAGGACGGAGGCGCCGACGAGGAGCACGGCGAACAGCACGAGGTTGTAAAACACCTTATCGCGTACCGACTCGCGGAAAACGGCGACGGCGACACAGCGTGCGGCGTTCACGGCCTGGCTCCATTGCCGACTTCCGCGACGCGGCGGACGAACAGCTCTTCGAGCGTCTCGCGCAGCGGGTTCAGCGACACCAGCGTCGCGCCTGCGGCGGTCAGCTCGCGCAGCATTTCCTCGGGCTTGCCGTCGGGCGGAAGATCGATCACGTAACGATCGCCTGCGATGGATTGCACGCGACGCGCCCGCGCGCGGATGCGATCCAGTGCGGCCGCGGGAACGCCGGACATCACCAGCTCCCAGCCGAGCACCGCGAAATGCTGCAGGTCGGCGAGGCGTCCGGCGGCGGCGAGCTGCCCTTTGGCGATGATCGCGACCTGGCTGCAGAGCGCCTCGGCATCCGACAGGATGTGGGAGCTGAAGAAGATCGTGCGGCCTTGATCGCGCAATTCGAGCATGAGCGCGCGCACGTCACGCCGGCCGAGCGGATCCAGTCCCGACATGGGTTCGTCGAGGAACAGGACCTCGGGATCGTTCAGCAGCGCCTGCGCGATGCCGACGCGCTGCAGCATGCCTTTGGAGAACTTTCTCAGCGCAAGACGCCGCTCCGGACCGATACCGACTCGCTCGAGCGTGGCGGAAATGCGCGCGCGGCGATGCGCGGCGGACATGCCGAAGAGGCGCCCATAGTAGTCGAGCAGTTCTTCGGCGGTCAGGTGGTCGTAAAAGTACGGATTCTCGGGGAGGTAGCCGATTCGGCGGCGGACGCCGACGTCACCAACCGGCCGTCCCAGAATCTCGGCGTCGCCGCTCGTCGGGAAGACGAGCTGCATCAGCAGTTTCAGCGTTGTCGTCTTGCCGGCACCGTTGGGGCCGAGAAAACCGAAGACGTCCCCCGGCGCCACGTCGATCGAGAGGTTGTCCAGCGCGCGGTAGGGGCGCGGGCGCCAGAAACCGACGTGGTAGTCCTTGCTGAGCGCGCGGGTGCGGATGGCGCTCACTTCGGGGCGCGCTTCAACTCCAGCTCGATGAGCGCGTCGAAGTACTGGGGCGCCATGCCCCCTCCCGGAATCCGCTTCCCGTTCACGAAGAACGACGGCGTGGAATCGACGCCGAGCGCGGAACCGATCGCGGCATCCGTCTTCACTTCCTGGATCGTCTTCGAGTACTGCGCGTCGAAGTCCTTGATGCCGCCGACGTCGGCCGCCGCGCGGCGAACGGTCGCCGGGCTCAGCTCCTCCTGGTGCGTGAAGAACCAGTCCTTCAGTTTGTCCGCCGTGCCCTTCGGTTTGGCCATGATGTACGCGGATGACGCCTCGCACGATGCCGCGAAGTGCACGCTCGGGACGCTCGCGTTGCAGTTGTTATTGAGCGGCCAGGTCTTGAAGACGAACTTCACGTCCTTCGGATTGGATGCCAGGTACTTGTCGAGGATCGCCTTGTAGCCGAAGTACATCTGCTTGCAGTGGGGGCACTGGAAATCGGCGAACTCGACGATCATCACCTTCGCGCCGTCGTTCGAAAACGGAAAGTTCGCCTTGACCGGCTGAAGCTCCCACCACTTTTCCAGCTCGCTGCGCTGATCCTGGTTGATCGGAGGGGCGAGGGGGACGACGGGCCGTTCCGCTTCGTGCGGGAACACGGACACGCTCCAGCCGGCGCTGGCCAGGAACACCAGCGTGATGACCAGCGCGAGCGGTGTCGCGACGAGCACCCGCATGTCGGTCAGGATGCGCTTCGGTAATGACGACATGGGCACGGAACTGGCTCCTCCCGAAACAATGAACACGCCGATCACCGCGACGTAGGTCGCGACGCACAGGGGACAGACTTCCTTGAGAATGAAGAAGGATGCGTAGGCGAGGTACAGCACGAATGCGAGTGCGAGCGTGGAACCCGCGAACAGATACGCCGGCGCGCTGTCCTTGATGCGGCTCTTGCCGGCCGAACCCCAGAGCATCAGCAGCACCCAGGCGAAGAAGATGACGCCGCCGACCGCGACGGGTACGCCCGCGATGGAACCGTAGCGACTCAGATACGCCGCCTTGCACGACACCGTGGCGTTGATGTCGCAGAAACTCGAGTAGTCCGGATTCCGAATCAGGTTGTAATGAACGTAGGTCGCCGCGCTCGAGGCGCCGAGGCCGAGCACGCCAAACAGAGTCAACAACTTGCGCGCCAGAGGTGACATGGGACGCAATATTCTACTTCACTTCCCCGCCGTGATTGGCCGCGCCTGACTCCCCGAGATTGCCCGTGTAGGTCTGCTGCTCGTCGACGTACAAGACCCGATCCGCGTTCACGCCATAGAAGAAATTTCCGCTCACACCGGGCTTCACCGGATCCGCCGTCGCCGCGTATCCCTCGGCCACCGCGGCGCCGTTGCACGCGGGCGGCGCCTGGTCCAGCGGCTTGGCGGCCATCTGGAACATGTAGCCCGACTTCTCGAACGCCTCTGCCGACGTGAGGTCGGGACTCAGAAACGCATGTCCAGTGACCGGCACCACCTGCCCCAGCCCCGGCAGCGTCGTCGCATACTTCCCGTTGGCGCACGTCGAGGCGAACTGCCACTGCGCCGTCGCGATCGCGCGCAAGGATCCAACCGCCGACGCATCATTCCCGCGCGCCTGCATGCCGCGATACTCAGTGAACGCAATGGCGAGCAGGATGCCGATGATCGCGAGCACAATCATCAGCTCAATCAGCGTGAACCCCGCCGACCCGTTTGAACCCCTTGAACCCTTTGAACCCTTTGAACTCACGACGATCAGCATCAATCCCGTCACCATCGAAATCATTAGACCGATGATGAACTCGCGCGGTCTGTAGGAGAACCTGATTATGTGCCGTCCGGGCGGCAGCGCCACGGCGCGGTAGAGCGCGTTGGCGCGGACCATGTCTCCAGGCACGCCGTCAACAGTGGCGTGCCACGATGGGTCGTAGGTGTCACGGAGAACCAGCACGCCCGCCGTTCGAAGCGTGGCGACAACCGTGACCGAATTCGCGCGGTCTTCGACGATCTGCACCGAGTCCGGACCGGGCGTTCCCGACGTACCTGACACGAGCGGCATTCGCTCGACACGCGCCGCGTCATCGCGGAGCGACAGATCGAAGAGCGCCTCGCGTTGCCACGAGAGGTCCGTCGCGTTCGACGCGACCGCCACGTTCGATGCGAGGTACGCGCGCGTTGCCCCGGCATTGCATTCGAAGACGCGCATGTTCCAGTCCCCCACGTCGGCCACGAGGCGGAACTGCCGCTGCTCCGTTTCCGGGTACACGCAGCGGCGCACGGCGCTTCGACGAAGGAACGCGGCGCGTTCCTCGGCGCTCGCCTGCTCGAAGCGGCGAACGGTCCCTTCGTACTCGGCGGGCCAGAGGTAGGGAAGGTCATAAGAAAGCGCCTCCCGCACGCGCCACCCGGACGGCGCCATGGGCAGAAGCGCGTTCAGTTCCATGCGCCCTTCGATGGCCGTCGCCTCTGCAGGGATCTGCCAGGTGGGAACACCGTCGCGATCCCCCCCATTCATGTAGCCGCGCATACGACCGCCGATATAGACCCGCTGGGAGCCTGCCGACGTGCGATACCAGGATGGGGGGGCGAGCTTCGCGGCGTCCATCATGATGTTGAGGGGCGCATTGGTAATCGCCAGGTCCGCGCAGACTGCCACGAACAGCACGGCGGCGACACGCCGCTGGCGCGCGGCCCCCGCGAGCAGTACGCAACCGCCCAGCAGAAGTCCGAAGAACCGCGCTGCAAGTGGCGGCGCGGATCGTGCGAGAAACGCGGCGCCGGCGGCGGGATCTTTCAAATGGCTGCTCACGGCGAGCCAGTGCGTGCGCCGCGTGACCAGCTCCGGCATCCGCAGTGTCGCGAGCGACAGAAGCAGTCCCAGGAGTGCAAGACCCCCTACCACAGGAAGCCACGAACCGACCGAGTGGCTTCCGCCTTTAGGCGGAAGGCCATTTCCTTTTGGCGGAAGGTCCTTTCCTTTTGGCGGAAGAATCGTGGACCACCCATGCGCGGCGAGCACCGCGCACGCGAATACCGCGAAGATGATGTACTTCACGGGGAAACGGAAGTACATCAGCGGCGGCACGAGTTTTCGAACCAGCGGATAGAGCGGCGTGTAGCCGCCGAGCGCGGCGATTACAGCGACAACAGCGACCACAACCCAGAACAAGCTCTTTGTCTTCTCGCGCCATGACAGCGCACCCGCAACGGCGAGCAGCAGCACCAGCGGGCCCACATAGATTGAGTAGAAAAATGGATCGCGCCCGAAGTTGAGCGCGCCCATCCAGGGCAGATCGGCGAGGAATGCGTCGTAGTAGTTGCCGAACAGGTTCGGCGCGATCGTCTCCCACAGGCTGGCTGGATGCAGTGACCAGAAATCCGGTGTCGCCAGCGCCGCGCGGTGCGCGCGGATGCCCGCAAGGAACGTCGGCACGAGTTGCGCCGACGCGAGCAGCGCGCCGGCGGCGAGGCCCGATAGCAGAAGAGTCCTCCGCCTGAAGGCGGAAGCTACAACGTTCGACTGAGTAGCTACAACGTTCGACTGAGTAGCTGCAAAGTTAGACTGAGTAGCTTCCGCCTTCAGGCGGAAGATCAAGAAAGCTGCCAGCAACCCCGTTGCCGTCCAGGTCACCGGCTCGCCGCACAGCGCCTGCAGCGCGAACATGAGAGCGACGAGCCCGGGACCCATCTCGCAGGCAAAAAGTACCCATGGCATCAGCGCCACGGACCACGCGAGATTGGGCAAATTGAGCATTGAGACGACGGGGCCGGACAGCGCAAAGATGCACGCACCCAACGCCGCCGCGGGGAGATCGAGCTGACGCCGCAGGAACGCAAACGTGCCGAGCGCGGCAATCGGCAGCGGCAGCGCGACCCACAGGTTGAACGAGACGACGTCTGACGGCAGGAGCCGCACCGCAAGCGTGAGCGGCATCACGAGCTGGTTCAACGCATCGGCAATCGCTGACTGCCCGCTTGCGACGTATGGATCCCACCACGGCATCTGGCCGCTGAAGATCGTGTCCCGCAGCCAGAGATGCCGCGACCAGAAAAAGAACGAGAGGTCGCGGACGAAAAAAATCCGGTGAGTCGTGAAAATCCCGAGAACGGGCAGGAGGGCGACGAAGGCGACGAAAAGGGACCAGGACCTCGCCCTAGTCACCCGGGCGCCTCCACGCACAGCAGATTGCGAGGAAGGCCGCCGTGGCGGTGCTGATAGCCGCGCCGATGTAGAACTTCCTCGGGCGATACGTGAACGTGACGGTGTGCTGCCCGGTCGCGATGTGGACCGCGCGGAACAGCCCGTTGGCGCGCATCAGCGCCGCCGGCTCGCCATCCACGGTGACGTGCCAGTCGGGGTCGTACGTGTCGAGCAGTGCGAGGTACGCGTCGTGCGGGGCGCCGGCGCGCAGGACCACGCGATTGAGTCCGTCTTCGACGAACGTCGCAAACGCGGGCACCGATGGCCCCGGCTTGCCCGCGGGCAGCGGCGGCGGTTCGCTGACGAGCACGCCGCGCGTCGGATCGAATCGCGCCAGGAACAGGCCGTGGATCTGCCAGTCCACATCCGGCCCCATGAGCGCGTCCGGCACGACATAGGCGCGGCGTGCGTCCGGGTTGTAGTCGTACAACTGCAACTGGTCGGCGCCGACCATGCGCGCGAGCGGGGTCGCTCCGGGATATGGCGGCGTCGGCAGGAGCACGAACCGCGTGCCCACGCGTGAAAGGAACCGCAGGCGATCCTCGCGCGGCGCGATCTTGAACCATCCGCCGGCGCGCGCGAAGTCGGTGGACCACAGCACGGGCAGATCGTATGACATCGACTCGCGGATCTGGTGACCGGATGTGTGAAAGACGAATTGCCCGACGATGATGTAGCGCTGCTCCAGTTCCGAGTATTCGTCGAGGTAGCGCGCGTATTTCGGCGCATCCACGTCCATCGTGTTGACGTAGCCCTCGAGACGACCGCCGACGTACACGCGCTCGTGCATGTCCTTGGGAATCAGTTCCGTCCACGCCGGATGCTGCAGGATCTTCGGATCCGTCGTCGGATTCACGCTCGAATTGGACGCGAGCAGATCCACGACGGCGAAGGCGGAAAACACGGCGAGCGCGAGGCGCCGCTCGCGCCGGGCCGAGGCCGCAAGCCACAGCAGGAATCCACCGCAGATCATTTTCAGAAGCAGTGACGTCAGGAGCGGACGCGCGCGATACAGGACGAACTCTGCTCCCTGGATCGGCGCCGGCACGTTCGCCCACACGGCCAGATGGAAGAAGCCCCTGATCGGAAGCGCGGGAGCGAGCAGCACCCACGCGACGGTGACGTAACTCAGTGCGGCGGCGACGCCGGTGACGATCAGGACGATGCGCAGCGCGCGGCGCGGCACGTCCGCGTGGAGCAACCACTCGAACGCCATGGCGGCGAGGGTCGCGATCCCGAACGCGGCCAGCGAGAAGTACTTCACCGGGAACCGGAAGCTCTTGAGCGGCGGCACCAGTTCCTGGAGCGCCGGGTAGATCGGTGTGTAGGGTCCGAGCGAGGCGATCGCGCAGCTGAGAATCACGACCGTCCAGAACCGCGTGCCCGGCCGCCCCGAAAATGTCGCGACGCCCGCAAGCAGCGCGATCGGCAACCCGACGTACATCGTGTAGTAGAAGGGATCGCGCTGGCTGTTCAGCGCGAGCATCCAGACGAGTTCTCGCAGGTTCGAGTGGAAGTAATCGCCGAAGAAGTGCGGCACCAGCAGCTCGATCAACGCGAGCGGATGGAACGCCCAGAAGTCGCTCGCTTCCATGGTGCCGCGCATCGAGCCGCGCGCCGCCGCCGCGAGCGGCACGTACTGGATCGCCGCGAGAAACAGCCCCGCGGCAAAGCCGGCGCCGACGAGGAGCACGAGCCGCCGGTCGCGCCAGCGTCCTTCCTGGAACACCGTATACGCGCCGGCGATGGCGAGCGTCGCCGCCAGCGACACGGGCTCCCCCGCCAGCGCCTGACAGCCGATCGTGATGGCTAGCAGCGCGACTGCACGCGGCGAACGCCGCTCGAACAGTCGTTCGAGCGCCCAGAACACGTACGGCACCGCCGCGACGGACCAGGACATGTTCGGAAAGTTCGTGGTGGAGATGATCGGCCCGGACACGGCGAACGCCACGGCGCCAAATGCGGACACGCGCTCACCGTGATGACGCCGCAGAAAGAAGTACATGCCCGCGGCGGCCAGCGGGATCGGCAACGCGACCCACACGTTGAACGCAGGAATTTCCGGAAGCAGCAACCGAATCAGCAGCGACGGCAGGTGGAACAGCTGGTACAGCGCGTCGTTCACGGCCGCCTGGCCATGCGCGGGGTACGGGTCCCACAGCGGGAACGTGCCGGAGTAAATGCTATGACGCAGAAACAGGAATCGCGACCGGAACGCCATCGTCAGGTCGCGGACGAAGAAGACTTTGGAAAGCGTGAAGACGTTGGCGACCGGAACGGTCGCGACGGCGAGCGCGAGAAGCAGCCAAAGGCCGGGACGGTGCTTCATGTAAGACGGAAGCAAGAAGACGGAAGCAAGAAGACGGAAGCAAGAAGACGGAAGACGGAAAAGAAAACGGAAGAAAGAAGAAGCGTACTTCTTTCTTCCGTCCTCCGTCTTCCGTTTTGGGCGCTACTGAATCGCCGTGCCGCCTGAGGGTGACGCGGTGTCGCTGCCGCCCGCGCCGATCGAGCTGGTCGCCTGCCAGATCGTGCCCGTCGTGTTGGTGAAGAAGTAGCGCGTGCCCGTGGACGACGAGAGCGGGTCCGCCCACGCATGGTAACCCGAGGACAGGTTCGTTGCGCCGTTGCAGGCGGTCGAACCAGCCACCGACGTTCCGGTCATCGAAACGCTGTAACGTGGACTGCGCGCTGCTGACGGCGCGCAGGGAGCCGATGGCCGACGCCTCATTGCCGGAGATGCGCGCCCGGAGCAGGCCCGGAACCGCGATCGCGGCGATGATGCCGATGATCGCAACGACGATCAACAGCTCGATGAGTGTGAAGCCTCGATGAGTGTGAAGCCCTTCTGATTCCGAACCTTCATTGCAGTCTCCTCAAAAGTTAACGGGTAGTCAGTTGCCGGTCGCGAAACAATTGAGCAACGAGGGTGCCACAGCCCAGCTGGTCGCAGTAATTCCCGTAAGGCACTTATCTGTCGCAACTTAGGAGAATTACAGGGCTGGTGCCGGTTGACAAGAATCGGCCAGTGACATTCCTTGTCACCCCCACGAAACGAAAAAAGGCCGGGTCCGCGTGAAGGGAACCCGGCCTGCTTCCTTTCGGTCTAAGGCGTGCTACTGGATCGCGGTTCCACCCGAGGGAGACGCGCTGTCGCTGCCGCCGGAGCCGATCGAGCTGGTCGCCTGCCAGATCGTGCC
>WNGB01000852.1_pt1 | contig 49111 bp, 42 predicted proteins | sample 5400681 | NCBI WGS metagenome assembly WNGB01 (sample SAMN13153367, study PRJNA577476) | soil metagenome | isolation source: 115 cm soil or saprolite under grassland replicate 2 | place: USA:California | collected 2016-06-15
TGCTCGCCTCGGCGCACCGGGCGGCGTACGGTCCGGTGGAGTTGACCGTGGACCCGGCCGTGCGGTCGGTTCCGCAGACCATCCAGATGACCGCGTACCGGCTGGTGCAGGAGGCGCTGACGAACGTGCGCAAGCATGCGCCTGGCTCACCCGCCCGGGTGTCGGTCAGCGCAGCCGACGGCATTGTGGTGGTGCAGGTCGACGACGACGGCCCGCGCCGCCTCGGCACGCCACCTTCCCACGGCAACGACGCGACCCAGGGGTACGGCCTGGCCGGTATGCACGAGCGCGTGGCGCTCTTCGACGGCCGGCTCCATGCCGGACCGTGCGCCGGCGGCGGGTTCCGGGTCCGGGCCGTCCTGCGCGCCCCGGCCCGAGAGGCCGCGGCGTGAGCAACGTGCTGCGGGTAGTCGTCGTGGACGACCAGGACCTGGTCCGGGCCGGATTCGTCTCCCTGCTGTCAGGCGCGCCCGATCTGCAGGTGGTGGGCCAGGCGGGACAAGGTGATGAGGCGGTACGGCTGGTGCGCGCCACGAAACCCGACGTGGTCCTGATGGACGTGCGGATGCCCGTGCTCGACGGCATCGAGGCCACCCGACGCATCACCACCGACGCTGCCTGCGCCGGCACCCGGATCGTCATCCTGACCACCTTCGGCCTCGACGAGTACGTGTTCGGGGCGCTGCGCGCCGGAGCGGTTGGCTTCCTGGTCAAAGACACCCCGCCGGAGGAACTGCTGCGCGCCGTGCGCGTGGCCGCCGCCGGCGACGCGCTGCTGTCGCCGTCGATCACCCGCAGGCTCATCGAGGTCTTCGCCACCACCCCGACCCCACCCCGCTCAGCGACCCAACCGCCACCCGAACTCACCCAACGCGAAACAGACGTGCTCACCCTCGTCGCCCAGGGCCTATCCAACGCAGACATCGCAACCCGGCTGCACATCGGACCCGCCACCGTCAAGACCTACATCAGCCGCCTACTCGCCAAGCTCGGCGTCGCCGCCCGGGTACACCTCGTCATCTACGCCTACGAATCCGGCCTCACAGGTAACCGCGCGGATAACGGCACACCAAACGCCAGCCAGTGACACGTCGGCGCGTACCCGAAGGCCCGCTCTCTACCCAGGTCAGCGCTGTGTGACACCGCCAGTGGGTGCTGACACTCCGGCTAACGGACGTCGTCCGTGCAAACGGCTGGCGGCCTCGGTTTGAGCCTGAAGGAGCTGGCGACCTTCTGACGGTAGACCTCCCGAGTATCGGCGTCCCAAGGGATGCACCAGCGTCCCGCGCGGGTGTTGGCGGGAACCTGCCCGAGGCGCAGCCAGTTGTAGATCGCGTCGGCGGGGATGTCGAGGATCTGGGCGGCCTGTTTGACGCTGATCTCCCCGTCCTGCACGGCCATCGTGCGCGGGGTGAAGATCTGATAGATGCCGCGGACCCCGGCGACGTGCCGTGGGGTGAAGCGCAGGTTCTTGCCTGTGCGCAGGCCGGCGTCGTTGAGCATCTTGGCGATCTGGACGTTGCTGTGACTCGCGCCGTACTCGCGAACGATGGCAAGCGCCTCTGGCGGCGTGCGGCCAGGACCGCGCCGTTCAACGACCAGCTCGTCGGTGGCGCCCGTGTGCCAGCGCACACCGATACGCACCGCGTGCGAATCCTGTTCCAGCAGCAGGGTCACGTCGGCGATCAGCGTGCGCAGCAGCCGTTTGCGGTCACGCGGACTCGTCGTCTCGGCGTCCCACAACCGGGGCAGGTCCGCCGCTAGCGCCAGCAGCGCGTCGTGGTCGGGCAGCGCGGGTTTCACCGCCCGCGCGGTCACCAACGCCGCCTCGGCCTCGGCCAACGTGGCCAGCGTCGTCTCCCACCGCGCCTCCAATGTTCGTGCCACCAAACGGTTTTCCGGCTCCACCTGGACGAACGCCCGCTCCGCACGGTCGGCCTCGTAACGGGCGCGTTCAGCCGCCAACTCGGCAGCGCGATGGGTACGCACCTGCCGGTCGGCGACCTCGGTGGCGGCGGCCAACGCGACCGCGATCTGTTGCGGCGTCATGGTTTGCAGAAACAGTGCGGCAACCGCGTCGTCAACCGTGTCGGCGGTGACCGTCCGGCACCCGGCTGTCGGCTCAGCACACTTGTAGGTCACCTTGCAATCCTTGCGGCTATAGCGGGTCCCGACCCGGCCACCGCACGCCCCGCACATGATGATCCCCTGACACAGCGCGGTGCCCTCTCGCACCGGGCGGGCGCCCCGCTTGGTGTTGTTCGCCGCCAGCTTGGCTTCGGTGGAAAGGAACTCCGGCCACGAGATGTAGGCGTCGTGGTGGTCCTCGATCAGGACCGTCCAGTCCTCCCGCGCCCGTCGCCGGCGCGTGGAGCGCACCGAACCGTCGGGCAGGACCGCGCGTACCTCCCGGGTCTTGCCGAAGGTGTAGACACCGGCGTAGGTCGGATTCTTCAACGCGTGCGCTACCCGGGCGTGTGTCAGCTTGCCCCACTTGATCGTGCCTGCCCACGCCCCGGCCCAGGCGCGCTGCGGGAACAGCCGACCAGTCTGCTCGAACGCGCGGACCACCTTCATGGCCGAACCGGTGCGCTGGAACTCGGCAAACAGGTCCTCGACGGCGCGGCGGACCTGCTCATCAGGGTCTTTGACGATCTCGCCGTCCTCGTCGTAGACGAATCCGACGGGAAGGGGATGGCGCAAATCACCGCGGCGGGCCGCGGCCAGCCTCGCCCCGTGTAACCGTCCTAATAGGAAGTGGAGTTCGATTTCCGACATCTGCCCCTTGAGGCCCAACAGAATCCGGTCGTTGACGTTCGCCAGGTCGTACACGCCGTCGGCGTCGATCAGCAACGTGTCGGTCAGCCGGGCCAGCTCCATCAGCCGGGCCAGGTCGGCGTTGGAGCGCCCGAACCGCGACACCTCCAGGCCGAACACCGCCCCGACCTCGCCCATGCACAACTTCGCGACGATCTCGCGGTAGCCGTCGCGTTCGGACCCGAACCGGCCCGACACGCCCAGGTCGGCGTCGACGATGACGATCTGCTCGGCCAGCCAGCCCAGTTCGGCGGCGGTGGTCGCCAGTCCGTACTGCCGGGCGGTGGACTCGGTGTTCTGGCGCACCTGAGCCATCGACGACTGCCGCAGGTACACGATCGCCAGACGCGATAGATGACTCGACGTGATCTTCGAGCTCGGCGTCATCGCTGCTTGCCCCGTGCAGCAGCGACTCGACCATGTTCGCCACGGCCATCACGGCCTGGCGCAAGTCCCACCCGCTCAACAGTCCCCGTTTCCGGCCCGCTCGGGCCGCCACTGTTCGCCTCACCGTCAGGAGCCTGTTCATGGGAATCCGCCACCGCCAGCGCTGGATCGATCTTGTCGAGCAGTACACGCGTCGCCGACAAACCCTCCACCGCCAGCCGATCCGACGACGCTGCGACACCACGATCGGTCCAGTCCTGAGCCACCGTGATGCGCCGCCTCCCGTCGACCTCACACACGAAGAACAGGCCATGCCGCCTGCGCTGCGTGAACAGCACGACAAGGCTCTGCCCCTTCAACGGATGGAAAGGATGAGTGATCACCAATGAGTCCGAAACCCGACGAAACTGACGGGCTGTATAGGACACGGATTCCCGCCGACATCGGCGCCCCCGACAAAATCGCCTGGGGGTTGTCATTCCGCCAGCTCGCCATCATCGGCACCGTCGCGTTGGCCGGGTGGCTGCTGTACTCCCGGTTCGGGCCGCTGCTGCCCCCGATGGTGTGGGTGATCGCGGCGATCCCGGTCGCCGCGGTGACCGTGGTGGTGGCGCTGGGCCGCCGCGACGGCCTGCCGCTGGACGTGTGGCTACGCCACGGGCTGGCGCTTCGCCGCGTGCCCAAGGTGCAGGCCCCGGGCCGCACCCGCACAGGGCAGGCGCTGGTGGAGACGGCGACACCGGTGAAGGTGCCGGCGCCGCTGCGTCAGGCGGCCACCACGATCGCCGCCGACGGCACGCTCACCGTCGACGGCAAGGCCCGCAGCGTGATCGCGTGCGGCACGACGAACGTCGCGTTACGCACCGGGGGCGAGCAGGCCGCGCTGTTGGGCGGCTTCGGGCAGTGGCTCAACGCGTTGACCGGCCCGGCGCAGATCGTCATCGCGGCGCAACGCCACGACCTGACCCCGTACGCCCAGGCCGTCCTCGACGCCACCGCCCGGCTGCCGCACGAGGCGTTACGCGCCGCCGCCGACGACTACGCCGCGTTCCTGCTGGAGCTGGACGCCAGCCGTGACCCGCTACGTCGGCAGGTGCTCGCGGTGGTCCCCGCCGGTCCGGCCCACGACGCCACGATCCGCGCGCTCGGCGCGCTCGGCGTGGCCGCCGACCCCCTCGACGGGCCGGCGGTCACCGCGGCCCTGGCAAGCGCGGTCGACCCGTACAACCCGCCGGTACCCGGGCCCCGAGCCGTGCCCGGAATTCCGATCACCACGCGGAGGACACCATGAAACGCCGCGCCACCACGGCGAAGACCCCGACCGGACAGGCGCCCACCCCGGCGGTGTTGGAGGTCACCCCGACCCACGTGCGGGTCGGCGACGGCTACGCCGCCACCTACTCCGTGTGCGGCTATCCGGCCGAGGTCGGCCCGGCGTGGCTGGGGCCGCTGCTGGCCTACCCGGGCCGGGTCACCGTCGCAGTGCACAAAGAGACGCTGCCGGCGCCGGTGGCCGCGCCGATGCTGCACAAGCAGCGGGCCCGGCTGGAGTCGACCCGACGCATCGACGCCGAGCGGGGCAAGCTGGGCGACCCGATGGTCGAGGCCGCCGCCGCGGACGCCGCCGACATGGCTGAACGGGTCGCTCGCGGCGCGTCCAAGCTGCACGACACCGGCGTCTACGTCACCGTCCACGGGCGCACCCTGGACGAGCTGCACGACACGGCGGCCGGGGTGCGCTCGGCGGCGGCGAGCATGCTGCTTGACCTGCAACCGGCGACGTTCCGCCACCATCTGGGCTACCTCACCACCCTGCCGCTCGGGGTTGACGCGCTAGGTATGCGCCGCATCTTCGACACGGAGAGTTTGGCGGCGGCGTTCCCGTTCGCCTCCGGCGACCTGGCCGCCCAAGCGCCGGGCCAGTACGCCAGCGCGGAGGCGGTCCTGTACGGGGTGAACACCACCTCGCAGGGGGTCGTGATGTGGAACCGGTGGGCGCAGGACAACCACAACTCCGTGGTGCTGGCCCGAAGCGGCGCGGGCAAGAGCTACTTCATCAAGGTGGAAATCCTGCGGTCGCTGTATCAGGGCGTCGTGGTGGACACGGTTGATCCCGAGGATGAGTACCCGGCGCTGGCCGAGCACGTGGGCGGCACTGTCATCCGCCTAGGTGCGCCGGGCGTGCGGATCAATCCCTTCGATCTGGGTGTCGACGCCGGTGCCACGACGCTGCGGGACCGGCAACTGGCGGTGCACACGATCATCGCCGTGATGCTCGGCGGCGCCGGTCGGGTGGCTGCGGTCAGCGACCTGGAGAAGGTGGCGTTGGACCGGGCGATCACCGCCACCTACACATCGGCCGGCATCACGCACGACCCGGCCACCTGGACCCGGCCCGCGCCGCTGCTGCGCGACCTGGCCGCCACCCTGATCGCCGACCCGGATCCGGCCGCCCAGCAGATGGCCGCCCGGCTGGCTCCGTGGCTGACGGGCAGTTTCAAGGATCTCTTCGACGGGCCGACCACGTCGCGCCCGGAGGGCCATCTGGTGGTGTGGAGCCTGCGGCACCTGCCCGACGAACTGCGCACCATTGGCACGCTGCTCGCGTTGGACGCGATCTGGCGGCGCATCGACACCCCGGCCGAAGGGACCCGTCGGCGTCGCCGCCTGGTCGTGGTCGACGAAGCCTGGCTGCTGATGCGCGACGGCCACGGCGCACGGTTCCTGTCCAACATGGCCAAGCAGGCCCGCAAGCGCGGGGCCGGGCTGACGGTGGTCACCCAGGACGCCGCCGATGTCCTTGGCACCGAGCTGGGCCTGGCGGTGGTGTCCAATGCGGCGACGCAGGTGTTGATGCGCCAGTCGACGCAGGCCATCGAGGCGGTCACCGACGCGTTCGGGCTCACCGGCGGCGAGGCCCGGCTGCTGCTGTCGGTGCCGCGCGGCGAGGGCCTATTGATCGCTGGCCGTTCGCGGGTGCCGTTTCGTTCGCTTGCGTCCGGCGCCGAGCATCGCCTGGCCGTCACGGGAATTGGGAGTGAGCAGCAGTGATGGAACTACATGTGCTTGATTGGCTGACCGCGCGGCCGTGGCTGGCCGTGGTCGCCGCGTTGTGCTTGGTCGGTTATGTGGTCGGCCGTGACCAGCTTCTGGCGTGGCGGCACCGCCGCTTCGTCGACGGTGCCCGGTGGGTCACCATCGCCGCGCCGCCAGAAGTCGACGCGCCGTCGGCTGCCGCGTTCTGGGCCACCATGACCGGGGTCCTCACCCCGTCGGTGTGGCGCCGCCGCTTGTACGGGACGCCGCACGTGGCGTGGGAGTACACCTGGACCGGTCGGACGTTGACGCTGCGGCTGTGGGTGCCCGGCACCATCCCGCCCGGCGCGGTCGAGGCGGCCGTGCGCGCCGCGTGGCCCGCCTGCACGGTCGCCACCGCCGAGGCCGGGCCGCCGATCCCGTCCACCGTCGGCGAGCAGGCCGGTGGGGCGTTGTGGCCGCAGGAGGCCGACACGTTGCCGCTGCGCACCGAGCACGACGCCGACCCGCTGCGGGCGCTGCTGTCCGCCGGGGCCGGGGTCCGCCACCGGGAGCACGCCTGCGTGCAGATCCTGGCCCGCCCAGCCTCGGCGCGGCGGGTCCGCCGCGCCCGCCGTGCCGCGTCGGCCGCCGCCAACCCCACCGCCGGCCCGGACGTCGCCACCAAGGCCGTGAACAGTATGGCCCGCCTCGCCATCGAGCCGATCCTGTGGATCCTGGAGGTGTTCCTGCCCGGCCCGTCCCGACGCCCCACCCGGAGCACAGGCGGCTCGCGGTACGACATCCGGCGCGATCCGGTGGCGGATGCGCACCAGCACGCGGTGGCGGACAAGGCGGTCCGGGTGCCGCACTTCGAGATCGCGGTGCGGTACGCGGTCGCCGCCGCGCAGGCCAGCACACCGGTCTCGGACGGGCGACGCCGGGAGATCCGGCAGCGGCTGGCCGGGCTCGCCCACACGGTGGCGTCGGCGGCGGCCACCTACACCCGCCCCAACCGGCTGCGGAGGATGAAGATGGCCCAACCGGTGGCCGTGGTGGCGGGGCGGCGGCTGCTGCGCGGGTTCCTGGCCACGGTGGAGGAGCTGGCCGTCCTGGCGGCCCTGCCGCAGGATCTGGCCGTGCCGGGCCTGGACCGGGCGCGAGCCAAGGCGATGCCGGCGCCGGCGGCGATCCCCTCCGGCGGGCGCAGCGTGAAGGTGCTCGGCAGAGCGCAGATCGGCGGGCACGCCGTGGGCCTGCAGGTGGTCGACGCCCGGCAGCACGTGCACCTGATCGGCAAGACCGGCGTCGGCAAGACCACGGTGCTGCTCAACATGATCCTGTCCGATGTGCACGCCGGGCGCGGCGCCGTGGTCCTCGACCCGCGCGGTGACCTCATCCTGGACATCCTGGACCGGCTGCCCGCCTCCTACGCCGACCGGATCGCGATCATCGACCCGGACCAGGACAACCCGGCCTGCTTCAACCCCCTCGACGACGCTGGGGATCCGCACCTGGCGGTGGACAACCTCGTTGGTGTGTTCTCCAAGATTTTCCAGCGGCATTGGGGGCCACGCATCGACGACACGTTGCGGGTGTCGTGCCTGACCCTGATGCGCCACGCCAACCCCACCTTGGGGCTGGTGCCGCCGCTGCTCAACGACCGCGCCTTCCGGGGCCGGTTCACCCACGACCTGTCCGACCCGGAAGGGCTCGGCGGGTTCTGGGCCTGGTACGACGCAATGAACGAAGGGCTACGCGCCCAGGTCATCGGACCGGTCCTGGCCCGACTGCGGGCGTTCCTGCTGCGCGACTTCGTCCGCAACGTCATCGGGTCAGCGCACACCTCGTTCCAGATGTCGCGGATCCTCGACGGTGGGCTGCTGCTGTGCCGGCTGCCCAAGGGTGTCCTCGGTGAGGAGACTGCCCGCATCCTCGGCTCGCTGATCGTCGCCCGGACGTGGCAGGCCGCCATTGCCCGTGCCGCACAACCGGAGGACCAGCGAAAAGACGCCACCATATACATCGATGAATGTCACAACTTCCTGAACCTGCCCGGCAGCGTCGACGACATGCTCGCCGAGGCCCGCGGGTTCCGGCTCGGGCTGGTGTTGGCGCACCAGAACCTGTCGCAACTGCCGAAGGAGACCGCTGACGCGGTATCCGCCAACGCCCGCTCGAAAATCTACTTCAACGTCGACCCGAACGACGCGCGGGAGCTGGCCAAGCACACCAGACCCGAACTCGACGACCACGACCTCGCGCACCTGGACGTCTACACCGCCTCGGCCCGGCTGCTGGTGAGCAACCGGGAGATGCCGGCGTTCACCTTCACCACCAACCCGCCCGCCGAGCCGGTCGGTGAGGCCACCGCGATCCGCCAAGCGGTCGCCGCGGCCCACGCCCGGCCGAGCGGGGAGCCGCCGATGCAGGAGGTCGCCCGTCGGGCGATGCGCCGGCGCGCCAACTCGAAGCCCTGACTCACCCAACAACCCGACCGGAGGTTCCCTGACCGGTCTCGTTTGGGTGCTCGGGCGGGTTCTCGGCCGTCCCCTCGTGCGGGGGCGTCAGCGAAACGAGGCCCCGCACGAGGCGGTTGCGGGGTGCCTGTCAGGTGGCCTACCAGCGGATCCGTATACCGGTCCGCAAGATCGGGTTGTCCAGACTCCCTACCGGGAGACCCTTCTCTACTACCGGGGGTGATGCCCTATGTCCACACGCACCTCGGCCGCGCATCTGCTGGCCCTCTACCCGCACCTGACGGTCCGGGACCGGACCCTGCTGGCCCTGCTGGACCAGCATCTGGTCCTGACCACCGGGCAGATCCACCGCCTGCACTACCGGGCGGTGCGGACCTGTCAGATCCGGCTGCGGGAGCTGCACCGCCTCGGGCTGCTGGAACGCTTCCGGTTCGCCCGCATGTACGGCGGCGCAGAACCGTGGCAATGGACCCTGGGTCTACATGGTGCCCGGTTCCGGGCCGGCGCCACCGGCCGAGCGGCCCCGACCGAACGTGCCCACCGCGAGCAGGTGCTTCGCCTGACCGCGCACCCACGGCTGGCGCATCTGCTGGCGACCAACGAGTTCTTCGTCCGGCTCGCGTGCACCGCCCGCGCCGACCCTGGTGTCGGGTTGGGCCGGTGGTGGTCCGAGCGCACGGCCACCGCCCGGTTCATCGGCGTCAGGCCGGACGGGCATGGGCTGTGGACCGCGCAGGGCCGCACGGTCGGCTGGTACCTGGAGTGCGATTTGGGCACCGAGCCATTGACGCGCGTCGTCGCGAAGTTGGAGGCGTACCAGCGGCTGGCCCGTTCCGGTGGGCCGCATTATCCGGTGCTGTTCTGGTTGCCCAGCGCGGAGCGTGAGGCGCACCTGCAGCAGGCGCTACGGCGTACGCCGCCGCCGGTGCCGGTGGCCACCGCCACCCACGACACCGACCCGGCGGGTGCGGTGTGGCTGCCCGCCGACGGGTGGCAGCGAGTACCCCTGGCGGAGCTGCCCAACAACCATGGCCGCGACAGCGCCAGTAACCCGAACTGGCGCGACGGGCAGCTCGACCTGTCAGACCAGGCCGACCTCGCCACCTGACCTGTCAGGCCCCTCTGAAGGTTCAAGCCCGACCTGACAGGACCTGTCAGCCGACGGCGCGTTTCTAACAGTGCAGGTCACCGCCCCGCCGGCCGTTGTCGGCGGGGCTGGTCCTGTCAGGCGACGAAGCTACGGTGCACAGCACATCTATTTTCTGCACCGTTCGTCGTCCACCCCGGACCCGCTCGCGCCTCGCGCGATCACCGATAGCCCACCCGTTTCTCGGGTCGGCTGTGATCGCCTTCGGCGTTGCCCATAGCGGTCCACCTTGGACGGCCCCGGTGCGCATCCCACCATCCCGCACGCCCTTGCGAAGGGAGCACCCTGCCGTGTCCGACTCTCGTACCGTCATCGTCTGCATGCCCGCCGACCGGGACCTCGACTGGTTCTCCGCCTCGGAGATCCTCGACTGGCACAACCTGCCCGCCGGCACTCCGCACACCATCTTCCCGGTCCGCCGGGGACGCCTCGTCGGCTGGGTCAGCCGCTGGTCTGGCCGCAACCTGGTCTAGACGGTTCGCCGCTTCGGCGCGGTGACCTACGCCGCTGGTGGCCGCAAGAGCCGACTCGACCTGACCGCCGCGGTCACCCGAGCCAACACCGCCGCCGTCTACCGGTGGCGCACCTGGGCTGCGGTGGTCCGCACCACCCCGGTCGCGAAGACCTGGGGCGACTTCCTCGCCCAGCACACGGCCAACCCCACCAAGGTCACCGTGGAGGAGGCCAAGCGCCGGTTCGAGGACCAGCCGCGGGTGCTGGCCATGCTGTCCTACAACACCCACCCCATGTCGCGGGTCGAACTGGACCCGTACGAGCTGGACGCCTACCAGGCGGGGGAAGCGACCTACGCGGTCGTGCACTGGCAGCAGGCCATCACCGGTGACGCGGTCGTCACCGACGACGGTCGACTCCTGCAACCCACCTCGGGCTCCCTCGCAGACAGGCTGCGCTACCTGGCCGAGGCCGGCGCGTATCTGAACCGGCTGCGTCGCAGCCACCAGATCCTCGCCGTCACGGTCGGCGCACAGCCCTAACCACCCACCCGTCCATCCACTCACCTTCTCCGACAGCCGGTCGCCTCCGCGACCGGCTGTTCGCCGTTGCGAGCCCTCCATAGCGGCCTTGACCGGCCCGGCGGATGGAGCGGCGATACGCCCCGGTCCACGCCCGGCCACCCCACCGGCCGCCCGTGGGCGGCCCCGCATCCGATGAGGAGGCACCATGCCCTACGACGCTGTGCTGACCGCCATCGCGGTCGCCACCAACGACGCGCTGAGCGACCACGTGTGGCGCTACGACACCGCCACCGCCGACAGCGGCGATCCCGTCGCCGACATCGCCGTCGCGCTGTGTCGCGTGGCCAACGACTTCATCACCACGAGCGGGTTGCTGACCCGGATCCTCACCCATGTCCGCGAGCACTGCGGCCGGCAGCTCGACAGCATCACCAGCTACGCCACCGTCGGCGTGCACTCGCTGGACGTCGACGCGTTCCGGCTGCTGCAACAGCTCGAACGCTTCGACACCCAACGTGAGGCGCTGCTGGCCTGGTATGCGATGTGGCGGCGGCACCGGCCAGTCTCCCGCGACCCGCGCGTGCGGCATCTGCTGGTGCAGCCCTACGACCCCAGCCGGGGCATGGTCGCCCTCGCCACGGACGAGCCCGGCCTGAGCTGGCTCGTCACGCCAGACCACCAGGCGGCCCACGCGCACGGGTTGCGCAGCCACGACGAGGTGACCGGCGAGATCCGCCTCGGCGACACCGGCTGGCAGGCCACCGCCTTCACCCATCCCGAACACCGGGCCACCTGTCCACACCTGGTCTACCCGCTGCCCGTCACCGACACCGACGACGCCGCCTGCCGCGCGCTGCTGCGCTGGTGGGCGCTGCGCGGGTCCGAGTACTGGCACGGCAGCACCCCGGCCCACCTCACCACCGCTGAACAGGCCGCCCTCACCGCCTGACCGCGCAGGCACCTGCCTTGCGAAACCAACCGATGCACCGCTGACCGACGGCCGTTGCCCGGCCGACACGCGCGCACGCGCACCCCGGGCATGGCCACGGCCATGCCCGGACTCCTGCCCTGTCGAAGGAGGAAACCGCCATGGCCTACAAGCCCAACCGACCGCCGGTGGCCCACCACCGCACTCGCCGGGTCGCCACCGCACTCGACGCCGACCTCGCCCGCCGCACCCGGGCCGGTGACCGGGAAGCGTTCGGCGAGCTGTACCGGTTGACCGTCGACCTCGTGACCCGCTACATCGCCGTGCGGATGCGCGACCGCGACCGCGACGCCATCGACGACCTCGTCCACGACGCCTACTGCGACGCCCTCGCCGACCCGGGCCTGATCCAGCCCGACATCGTCGGCTCGCTCCTGCGCCTCGCGGCGCGTGCCTGCACCCGCCACCAATGGTCGCGTAACCGGTACCTGCGAGCGGCGTACACGGTCTACGAGGACCAGCACCCGACCCGCGACACCGGCCCGTTCGACACCACGACGTCGGCGACCGTGCCGGCACGAGCGACGTTCGTCCACGCCATGGCCAGGCTCACCGCCGGCCAGCGCCGCGCCATCCAGCTCCGGCTGTTGGACGGCTACCCCCGTGACGCCGCCGCCCTCGCCATGGGCAAAAGCGTCGCGGCGGTCAAGTCGCTGGAACAGCGGGCATTGCGCCGCCTGCACACCCAGCTCGCCCGACCCGCCACCGCGCGAACTCGGGAGCTGGTAGCCGACCGCCGCCCCGACCCGCGGGCCGGCGCGGCGCTCGGCCGCTAGCGACGGCCACACAGACCAGCCCGACCCAGCCAATGGTCGGGCTTGCCCTATCCGCACCACCAGAAGGGAACCGTCCAGAATGGACAACCTCACACCCACCGCACGGCTGACGTTCGACGCCATCCGTGACGGCGGCCCCGGCAACGTGCACGAGCTACGCGAGCGCACCGGCCGCAGCCGCTCGGCCACCGACAAGGCCCTCGCCGAACTGGCCAAGGCCGACCTGATCGTCAAGGTCGACGACGGCGGCGACCCCGCCGACGGCGCCCCGGCACGCTGGCAGGTCGCCGACGCCACCGCGGCCGACGGCGAAGCCGCCGCCCCGACCGACGAGACCGCCACCGACGACAGCCCGGCAGAGTCGACGCCGGACCAGCCGCCCGGCCCAGGCGACTCAGCCGAGGCCGGCGCGACGGCGCCCGACGAGCCGACCGAGCCAGCGTCCGGCGGGGACGGGCAGCCGGGCGCGGACGGTGACCAGGCCGCCGAGCCCGAACCACCGAAGCTGTGTCGCGGATGCCAGGCCCAGATGCCGAAGATCTGCGAATGCTGCTGGCAGAAAACCCCCGCCTACTGCGGCAAGTGCCGCAGGACGATGCCGCAGGTCCGCAGGGGCGAGCCCGGCGACCCGGTCATCCTGTCCAACGGGCTGCCCAAGCTGCGCCCCGGCGAGCTGGAGGAACTCGTGGCACAGGTGTTGCGCGAGCACCCGGTGCCACACCACGTCGGAGTCACCGGCTGGACCGGCGGCCGAGTGGCGATCTTCCTCCCCGGCCGTAGCACCGGCGCCATCAACAACGCACTGGAGAAGCTGGAAAAGACCGGCGTGGCCGAGCTGATCGGGGACAGGCCGATGCGCTACCAGCTCAAAGGCAGTGGACCGACCGACGCCGACGAGGGCACCGACACCTCAGCCGACGCCGACACAAACGACGCCGGCCCAAGCGACGGCGGGCAGCCGGCGCAACCGGCCGAACCCGCCGGTGAGGCCACCGCCGCGCCGGAGGCCGACACGACCCCGTAAACCCACACCACGAGAACCCTGGGTTGGTGGGCCGCCCGCGAGGCGGCCCACCGGCCCTTTTTCGCTTCACGCAGAACGGGCGCCGCCATGAGAAAAATCATCGGTCTCGTTGTCGCGATCATCGCGGTGTGCGCCGCCATCCCGCTGCTCGGCGCCGCCGCGATCTTCGGTGGCGGCGCCACCTGTGCACCTGGCTCGGCTCCTACCGGCGTGCCGCCCTCCGCCGTGCCGAGTGCGGGACAGATGCCCGCGGTCGACGGCTGGGACGCCGAGCAGGTGTCGCACGTCGGCACCATCATCACGGTCGGCAACAGCAAGGGCGTCCCGCCGTGGGGGTGGGTGGTCGCGGTCGCCACCGCGATGCAGGAGTCGGGACTTCGCAACCCGCCCGCGGGTGACCGCGACTCGATCGGCCTGTTCCAGCAACGCCCCTCCCAAGGCTGGGGCACGCCCGAGCAGCTCACCGACCCGGCCTACCAGGCGGGCAAGTTCTTCGACAAGCTGCTCACCGTCGAAGGCTGGCAACAGATGCCCTTGACCGACGCCGCGCAGGCGGTCCAGCGATCCGCGTATCCCGATGCGTACCAAAAATGGACCGGCGACGCGACCCGCCTGGTATCCGCCGCCGTCGGCGCGGCACTCGGCCTGTCCACCGGGGGCATCAATGCGTGCAGCGGGATCTCGCCGCAGGGGTGGACCCAACCCGTGCACGCGCCGATCGTCTCCGGATTCCGCACCGCGAGCCGCCCGACGCACCAGGGTGTGGATCTCGGCGCCGCCCGCGGCACCCCCATCCAGGCCGCGTCGACCGGAGTCGTGTCGCGGGTGCGGTGCAACGCCGTGCACGTCTCCGACGGCAGCGACTGGGGCTGCGACCGTGACGGCGACCCCGTTCTCACTCGTGGCTGTGACCAGTTAACTGCACCTTCGTAACGCCCCAGCCCAGCAAGGGCAGGGCCCAGCTACGAGGTGGAGTCGATAGTGGACGTCCGGATGCAGTTGATGGAGGGCAAGCTCGGCCCGCCTCGTTTCGGCGAGGTCCGTGCAACAGAGAGCCCGTCGTTGCCGTTCGTCGTGGTTGATGCGGTGGGCTGCGAGGTTGAACCGGTCAGCCGGTCCCTGCGGGATCTGGTGCTCAGCGACCGCAGTGTGTTGACGTGCCGGTCGTATGCGGTGGATCTGCTGCGGTGGTGGCGGATTCTCGATGTGCTCGCCGTCGGGTGGGACCGGGCGACGACGGACGACGTGGCGGTGTTGGTGGGTTGGTTGCGTGCCGCGCCGAACCCACAGCGTGTCAGGCAGCCGGGGACGGCGGCAGTTAACGCGAAGACCGGCAAGGCGCATCTGACCCCGGGCTATGCGGCATCGACGATCAACCACGCGTTGTCGGTGCTGTACCGGTTCTACGAGTTCCACTCCCACCACGGGCGGGGGCCGGTGGTCAACCCGGTGCCGGTGGCGTCGCGGCGGCGGGCGGTGCTGGCGCACCGCAGCCCGCTCGAACCGGTGCCGCGCACAGCGCGGGCGCCGCTGCGGCAGAAGACGCCGGATGCGGCGCCGCGGGCGATCCCGGATCGGTTATGGGACGAGTTGTTCGCGGCGATGACCAACGATCGGGACCGGTCGCTGCTGGCGTTCTACGTCTCGTCCGGCGCCCGGGCCAGTGAGCTGTTGGGGGTTCGGCTGGAGCAGGTGGATTGGGCCGGGCAGCGGATCTGGGTGGTGTCCAAGGGCAGCCGCGTGCTGGAGGCGGTGCCGGCCTCACCGCAGGCGTTCACGCTACTGGCCCTATACCTGGACGGGGCTGGGCTACCGCAGCCGGGGCAGCCGGTGTGGCGGACGCTGCGAGGCGAGGCCCGGCCGTTGTCGTACTGGGCGATGCGCCGCGTATTGCAGCGGGCCAACGCTAGGTCGGGCACGAACTGGACGCTGCACGACATGAGACATACCGCGGCGACCCGGATGGTCAACGATCCCGGGTTGACGCTGCCGGAGGTGCAGACCGTGCTGCGGCATAAGCACCTGTCCACCACCCAGCGCTACCTCGGCGTCAACGTCGAGGAGCTGTTCGACAAGCTGCAGACCCACTTCCAGCGTCCCCGCACCGAACCGGTCAGGCTCGCAGCCGGCTACGACCCGGCCGACGTGGCGGCGGTGTTCGGTGGCTGACACCCCAACAACCGGACGGGTCCGCCGCTCTACGCCCGTAGTTGCGGCGGCGGAGGAATCCCTCGACCGCAGCAAGTACCGCCACGGCAGCATCGTGCCGGCCGCGCCGCAGCCGGCGGTGCCGCCCACACCGCACGGCGACCTGACCGCCGCCCATGCTGAGGCAATCGTCGAGATGGTCGGCCAGGTGTGGTCGGGGCCGGCCAAGACAGTGAGTGAACGCCGCCGGGCCGTACGTGCCCTGCTGACCTACCTGGCGCCGCTATCCGGCCAGACGTGGCAACAACGGTGGGACGTGAGCTCGTACGCTGACGGGTCGCTGTCCTACCGCGGCCTGCCGAACGACCCACAGGCCCGGGTCGGACTTGGGTTCAAGCTGCTGGCCTGCCTTCGGGTGGTACGGCCGAGCCTGCCAGGGATGCGGGCGGTCACCATGGTCGGCTACGCCGAGGCGTTCCGGGTCGCGCAGGCCGACCCAGACCTCGACGTGCTGCTGGCCCACATCGACGCCCTGCCGGCGCCGCGCAAGTACCGCGCGACGGCTGCGTTCGATGTGGCCTGCGCGTTGACCCTCTACGGCATCCGGTTCGCCGAGCTGACCCCGGCCGCGATGCTGCACTACGCCTGGCAGTGCCGCCGCTACGGGGTCGGCGCCTACAAGCGCGGCCAGCACGAAACCTTCTCCGGGCAGCTGGCCTGGCAGGCGCTGCGCGAGATCGGGCACTTCCCACCCGACACCCCACCCACCATCCACGCGGCTGGGCAACGCGGCCAACTGTCGGTAACCGAGCTGGTGGACCGCTACCCAATCGCCAACCCAGCCGTGCGGCAGCTGCTCATCGACTACCTACACCGACGGGCCACCGCAATGGACTACAGCAGCCTGACCAACCTGGCCCGCTGGGTGGCCGGGGTGTTCTGGTCCAGGATCGAACAGATCGCCCCCGGCCAGCCGGATCTACGCATCGCGGGCCACGTCTACGACCAGTGGCGGGTCGCGATCAACCTGCGGGACAACGGCAAACCGAGGCTTAGTATCGACCCGATCCTGCTGTCGGTGCGCAGCTTCTACCTCGACCTGCACACCTGGTCGGTGGCCGAACCGCAACGGTGGGCGCACTGGGTGGCGCCGTGCCCGATCAACCCGGGCGACTTCGTCGGCAGCGCCCGCCGGCACCGCCGCTCGCGGGAACGTGCGGCCGACCGGACCCGGGCCCGGCAGCCGCTGCTGCCCCTGCTGGTCGCGCACGTCACCGACCGGCTGGCCCACCTGCGGCAGATGCTGGCCACCACCGCGGACCTGCCGGTCGGCAAGCAGGCCGCGGTCGCCGGGCTTATCTACACCCGAATCTGGACCGGACAGGACGAGCAGTACCAGACGGCCAACGGCCACCCCCGCATCCGGGTGCGCGATGAGACCACCGGCGAGGTCGTCAACGTCGGCCGCGCCGAGCAGGCGGCGTTCTGGGACTGGGCCATCGTGGAAACGTTGCGGCTAACCGGCGTGCGCATCGAGGAACTGCTCGAACTGACCCAACTGTCCATCCGCCGCTACCTGCGGCCCAACGGCGAGACCGTCGGGTTGCTGGTGGTGGCGCCGTCGAAGACGGAGCGGGAACGGGTCATCCCGATGTCGGCCGAGCTGTTCGCCGTCATCGCCGCGATCATCCGCCGGCACACTGACACCAGCGGCGGCGTGCCGGCGATATCCCGCTACGACACGCACGAGCGGGTGCACACCCCGGCGTTGCCGTTCCTGTTCCAACGCCAACGCGGCGCCTCCCAAGCGGTGTTCGGTCAGGCGGTCGTGCTCGACATGCTGGGCCGCCGCTGCGCCGAACTGGTCGCCATTCATCCGGACTTCGGCCAGTCCCGGTTCACCCCCCACGACTTCCGAAGGTTGTTCGCCACCGACCTGGTCAACAACGGGCTACCCATCCACATCGGCGCCGCCCTACTCGGTCATTTGAGTCTTGAAACCACCCGCGGCTACGTCAACCCTCGGGAATTGCATCAGACGGGCGAGTTTCTGCAGGTCGCCTGATGGGCGGGCCTCGGCAATGCGTCGATGGGGCCGGCGATCGACACGGTCTGACCTGCGCTGCTTGCGGGATGATCCCGTTAGGTGCATGATCCTGCCTTCAGACGGTGGCGCTTCCAGGCTTGGAGGGGCTGGATGGGGCGGGGTGACCTGGCGGGTGCCGCGCACCTGCAACTCGTCTCCGGCGTGGTGCAGTTGCGGCCGGAGGACGCCATGGTCGAGGCGATGTTGAAGGGCTGGCGGGCGCAGCAGGCCGCGCGTGGGTTGCGCGAGGACACGATCGCGCCGCGGGAGCGGCTGGTGCGCCGGTTCCTGGACTTCACCAACGAGTACCCGTGGAACTGGGGACCGTCGCATGTGGACGAGTGGACGCAGACGCTGACCGGCGAGAGTCACCTGGCGCCGTCGACGATCCGCGGTTACCAGACCGATCTGCGGCTGTTCAGCGAGTACCTCACCGACGGCCGGTATGGGTGGGCGGTGGAGTGTGAGGAGGCGTTCGGCGCGTTCCCGGTGGCGATCTGCCACGAGTGGAACACCGTCGCCCATCTCAACGACTACGAGGGTGATCCGGAGGCCCGCCCGTTCACCCGGGAGGAGTTGCAGCGCTTCCTGGACTATGCCGACGAGCAGGTCGACCAGGCGGTGCACGCCAAGCGCAAGGGGGCGCTGGCCGCCTACCGGGATGCCACTCTGTTCAAGGTCGTCTACGCCTGGGCGTTGCGCCGCACCGAGACGTCCAAGCTGGATCTGGCCGATTGGGGGCGCAACCCGTCGGCGCCGGAGTTCGGCCGGTACGGGATGCTGCACGTGCGCTACGGCAAGGCGGTACGCGGGCAGCCACCGCGACGGCGCAACGTGCCCTCGGTGATGGGCTGGGCGGTGGAGGCGGTGGCCGACTACGTGGAGAACGTCCGACCCCGGTTCGGGTGTGAGGATCACCCGGCGTTGTGGGTGACCGAACGCGGCGGTCGGGTCCAACCGGCGGAGATCAATGCCAGGTTCGTCGCCTACCGCGACGCGCTCGGGTTGCCGAAAGCCTTGACGCCGCACAGCTTGCGCCACTCGTGGGTGACCCACCTGACCGAGGATGGTGTGGACCGTCGCTTCATCCAGCAGGCCGTGGGGCACCGCTGCGACACGTCGACCGCGATCTACACGCATGTGTCCGGGGACTTCATGAACACCGCGCTGCGCAAGGCGATCGCGCCGGCCTTTGAGCAGCCGGGGCCAAGCCGGAAGGAGTCGTAGGTGGTGCGCCGACTGGACTATCGGTGGAATCTGCGGCAGGTCATGGCCAGCCGCCAGATGTTTGCCACCACTGACCTGATCGAACCGTTGGCGCAGCGGGGAATCCGGCTGTCGTCCAGCCAGGTCTACCGGCTGGTCGTCGAGCGGCCCGAGCGGCTGAGCCTGAAGATCCTCATGGCGTTGCTGGACATCCTGGACTGCACCATGGAGGAGCTGATCGAACCGGTCGCTGCGGCCAAGCCCGCCAGGAAGCGCACCGCCAGTGGCGAGGAGGCAGGCATCGGTGATCTGCGCCCCAAGCGGGCCCGTATCACCAGGCCCGGCGGGTGAACCGTGCCGGCACCGTTGACACCTCAGGTACTCGCTGACCCGATCGGCGTGATCGTCAATCTCGTCGCCGAGCACGACCCTGGCGTGGACCACGTGGACATCACCGACGCCGTGGAGGGCGTCGCTGGCGGCCGAGCCAAACAGCGGCGTCTGGCCCAGGCGCTGCTGGACCGGCCCGCCGTGTTGGTCGACGGGCGATCGCCGGCACCACGCGTCGTCGGCGACCTTCTCATCGCGGTGCGCACCGCCGGTGCGACAAGGGTTTCCCCGCCGGTGTGCGCCGAGTGCGGGAAACCTTTGCGCACCTTCCAGCGCCGCGGCCAGGACTGGTACTGCGCGGTCTGCGGCCCGCGGCGGGAACCCTGCTCCGCCTGCGGCCAGCGGAGGCCGGTGAACATCCGCGATCGCGACGGTCGACCACGATGCGCGAAGTGCCCGCCCGAGGACGGACGCGACCCGGTCGACATCGTGGTGAGCGTGGTCGCCGGGATCGACCCCGCGTTGTCGGTGGAGGTTGTGGCTGCAGCGGTCAGGGCGGTGGCGCTCAGGTCCAGGCAGCGCTTTCAGCTGGCCTGGGCTGTGCAGGATCGGCCCGGCCTGCTCACCGGGGCCGGAGCCCAGGCGCCGGTGCCGTCGGTGCTGCGACTGATCGAGGCGCTGCGCGAGGCCGGATCCGAGGTGGTCATTCGCCCGTCGTGTCCTCGCTGCGGTCGAGTCATCCCGTTGCACCGGCCGATCGGTGGGTAGTGGCTGTGTCGCAACTGCGTGGCCAAGTCCCGCGCCCAGCCGTGCTCCCGGTGCGGCACCGTGCGGGAGGCCGCCACCCGCGACGAGCACGGCCGGCCGCTCTGCCCGTACTGCTTCATCATCGACCCGGCCAACCAGGAGACGTGCGTCGGCTGTTCGCGCCGCCGCCCGGTCAGCGTCCGCACCCTGGACGGGCCGCTGTGCCCGGCCTGCCGCCCAGTCAAGACCGTGACCTGCTCGATCTGCGGCCGGCACGCCCCGGGCTATGTCTCCGCCGCCACCGGGCAACCCTGGTGCGCCGCCTGCAAGCAACGCTGGGCCCGCTGCGCCGGCTGCGGCGCGCTGCGGCCCATCCGCAGCGGCACCCTCGAGCGACCCCTGTGCGCCACCTGCACCCGTACCGACCCAGGATTCTGGCGGGCATGCCCAAGCTGCGGACAACCCGGGCGCATCCACATTGGACGGTGTGCCCGCTGCACAGTGGACCAGCGGCTGCGGGAGCTGCTCGGCGACGAGCGTGGCGAGATCCGGCCACAGCTGCAGGCTCTGCATCACGCGCTCACCACGACCGAGCGCCCCGGCACGGTAGCGGCCTGGCTGGACAAGAGCGCCGCACCGGCGATTCTGCGCGACCTTCAGGCCGGCACCCGTCCCCTGACCCACGCCACGCTCGACGAGCTGCCCGCCGGCAAACCGGTAGAGCACCTGCGCAGCGTCTTGGTCGCCATCGGCACGCTGCCGCACCGCGACGAACACATGGTCCGACTCGAACGCTGGACCACCCGCATCATCGCCGACCGACCCGACGCCGACGAACGCAAACTGCTGCACCGCTACGCCGTCTGGCACGTCATCCGGCGACTGCGCGGCCGGCTGGCCGGCACCAACACCACCCACGAGCAGGCCGTCGCGGCGCAACGCAACATCCGCGCCGCCACCGCGTTGCTCGACTGGCTGGCCACCCGCCACCTGACGCTGACCAGCGCCCGGCAAGGCGACTTGGAGACATGGCTTTCCACCGCGCAGCCCACCCACCGAGTCGACGCCGGCAACTTCGTTCGGTGGGCCCGCAAACAGAAACTGACCCAGCTGGACTTCGCCGCGATCAGATGGGACGGGCCGTCCGGGATCATCGACACCGAGACCCGCTGGGAGCAGGCCCGCTGGCTGCTGCACGACGACACCCTCAAGCCCGAAGACCGGGTTGCCGGGCTGCTGGTCCTGCTCTACGCCCAATGGCCGGCCACGATCAGCCACCTCACCGTCGACCACATCGACACCAGCAACGGCCGGGTACGTATCCGGCTGGGTCACGAGCCGGTCGTGCTGCCCGAACCGCTCGCCGGCCTTGCCCGCCACGTCGTCGCCACACGGCACGGCCACGCCACCATCGGCGACCAAGCGGCCTCGCCGTGGCTGTTCCCCGGCGGACAGCCCGCACGCCCCATCAGCGCCTTCCGCATGGCCGAACGGCTGCGCCAACTCGGCATCCGCTCCAGGCAGTCCCGCTCCACCGCACTGTTCCACCTCGCCACCGAACTGCCCGCCGCGCTGCTGGCCCGCATGCTCGGCATCCACATCGCCGTGGCGGTCGCCTGGCAACGCGCCAGCGCCGGTGACTGGACCACCTACGCCGCCGACGTCGCCCGCCGCTCCATCCCAGTTAGATAGGCATTCAGACAGTTGGAATATCTGACTCCGCCAGAGGCCGTGTTCGACGAAGACCTCATCCGGCACTACCAGGCATTCCTCGACCGGCGCCGGAGGATGCGCCCGGCCGAGGAGTACCAGCCGGCCACCGATCAGGAATGGGTCGAGTTCGAGGAGCATTTCGACAAGCGCAAGGTCGAACTGGGCAGCTGCGGCCGCCCCTACGCGACCCCCTGTGCGCACGAGCACTCGTGTATTCGCTGCCCCATGCTGCACGTCCACCCCGAGGCCGTGCCGCGGCTGGACGTTATCGAGGCCGACCTGCACGCCCGCCGCGACCGCGCCCACGGCGAGGGCTGGCTGGGTGAGATCGAAGGCATCGACCTGACGCTGAGCCACCTACAGGCCAAGCGCCGCCAGGCCGTGCGCCTAGCCGAGGCCCGCGCCGTCCCGCTGGGCCTGCCCACCGTGCGGACCGGGCGGGCCACGCCGTGACCGGCCGAGTCCGCCGCGCTCGCGCACCACCAACCGCATCCATCCACGGGAGACCCTCATGTCCACAGTAGACCGCCGTCTCACACCTGCTTCCGCCATCGCGGCCATCCCCAACCGAGGGCGGCCGTGAGCACCCGCACCATCGGCGTCGTCGTCGCCCTCGCCGCCGCCGTGACCCTGCTATGCGTCGCCGGCCCCGCCGTCCTCATCGGCGGGGCCGGCACCGCCGGCTGCCCACCCGCCGCCACCACCTCGGCCGGAACATCGCCAGCGGTCGCTGGCTGGGACACCGACCAGGTCGCCAACGCACAAGTCATCATCACCGTCGGCGTCCACAAGGCCGTGCCACCCCGCGGCTGGATCATCGCGATCGCCACCGCGATGCAGGAATCCGGCCTACACAACCTGCCCGGCGGCGACCGCGACTCCATCGGGCTGTTCCAACAACGCCCCAGCCAGGGATGGGGAACCCCCGACCAGCTCACCGACCCCGCCTACGCCGCCGCCAAGTTCTACGACAAGCTACTGGCCATCGACGACTGGCCCAGCATGCCGATCACCGAGGCGGCGCAACAGGTCCAGATCTCCGCCTATCCGGACGCGTACGCCAAATGGGAGGACGACGCCACCGCACTGGTCTCGGTGCTCACCGGCGGCCTGGTCGCCTGCGCACCCGTCGGACCGGGCGGCTGGGTCATGCCGGTCAACGGCCCGATCGTCGCCGGGTTCCGCACACCGCAGCGGCCCGGACACGACGGCATCGACATCGCCGTTTCCAAAGGCACGGTCATTCACGCCGCCGCGGCCGGCACCGTCACCCTGATCCGCTGCAACGCCTCCCTCAACGGCCAGCCATACCCCTGCGACACCGACGGCTCCCCGGCAGTACGCGGCTGCGGCTGGTACACCGAAATCCTCCACCAGGGCAACATCACCACCCGCTACTGCCACCAACTGATCCGCCCGCCGGTCGAGGTCGGCCAACAGGTCACCGCCGGTCAACCCATCGGCGTCGTCGGCACCTCCGGCCACTCCTCCGGACCCCACCTGCACCTGGAGATCCACACCGGCAACCCCGCCACCGAGGCCAACGCCGTTGACCCGGTCTCGTTCCTACACAGCGTCGGTGTCGCAGTCCCGACCTGACCACCGGCCGCGGCAGAGAAGTCCCGCAAGCGCCGTTCTACAGCCGGCCGACGTCGAAGGCGCCGGAAACCCGTGGCGAACTCCGATCGGTCTTGATACCAACGACCGGTGAGCTTGTCGAAGGCACCGATGCATGAGTCGTAGCCTGCACACCGATCCGTACGCACTGCGGGCGGCACGTCGGATTGTCGCGCCCTACCGGCGGCGGGCCGACGAGCCGAGGGTCGCGCGGCGGTGGGCCCGGCTGGGAAGAAGACCGAGTGCGGCGGCCTGCGCCGCTGCCGACAGCGCCGGCGGGCCGCCCACGCTGATCGACGTGCGGGTCTGCCCGCCGCGGCCGGAATTCCTCCACCCGGCTAGCGCAGACGACGTTGCCCGGTCGCTGGCGTTCTTCGGCCCGGCCGTTGTCTATGGTCTGCACCGGGTCGAACTGCGCCAAGGCGTCGGCGATAACCGGTCCGGGCTGCTTATCGCCGGGTTGCAGGTGCCCGGTGTGGTCGTATTGTTCGAACAGCCCCGGCCGCCCTGGATGATCGCCGGACGGTTGACCACCGACTCATCGCAGCGGCTGCAACGCGCAGGTGCCCACATCACGGTCACCGCATCCATCACCCGGGTCGACTGGCCGGCCCAGACCTTGCGCGACTTCGTGCTCTTCGACGGCTTGCTGCACGAGATCGGCCACCACCTGATCCAGCACAGGGCCGGCAAACGCGCAGCGCGGGTGATGCGCACCGTCGATCACGAACGCCGCGCGGACGCCTTCGCCGCGGCATGCCGGCGGGCGTGGACAACCGGCGCAGCGCCCCGATGACCGGAACCGCCCGGCTGGTCGGCGACGGACTGGACAACCCGGCCAACGCCAAAGCCCTGCTCGACGCCGCCGCCATGTTCGGCATCCCATGCCTGTTCCGAGACAGCCGCGGGCTGGCCGACCGGTGGTCGGTCCACCGCGGCGGCCAACCGCTGACCACCGTCGACACCAACGACCTGCTGGATGAGTCGACGCCGATCATCGCCGTGGAGAACACCCCCAACGCCGCGTCCGTCTTCACCGCCGACCCGCCCACCGGCCGGCCGGCGATCGTGGTCGGCAACGAGCGCCGCGGGATACGACCCGACCTGATCCGCGCCGCCACCACAACCGTGCAGATCCCGATGCCCGGCCGCGGAGTGAACACCCTCAACGTCGCCTCCGCAGCCGCCGTCGCCCTGTACTACCTCCTCAACGCCGCCGGCCGACGCCGCCCACGCTCCACCCGCCCGCAGACACACCGCCCCGCGGTGCTGCTGCTCGGCCCCGGCGACCACGTCGAGGCCGGCAGCACGCTGCGCTCAGCGGCCGCCTTCGGCTGGCACACCGTCGGCATCGACGACCGCGACAAGGTATGGTTCGGCACCCCCCGCCCTGCACGCAGCGAAGGCCGCGCCGCCGCGCGAAGCCACCGCAACCCGCTACGCGTGGTACCGACGCCAACAGACCCACACCCGGGCTTCACCCGCGTCATCGTCGCCGGAACCCGCATCGACGGCCCGCCGCTGCACCGAGTAAACCTCGCCGTCGGACCACGCACCGTGCTCGTCGTTCCCGACGAGGAAGCGCTGGGCCCACACGAGGACTGGCAGCGTCTGGGCGGAACACTCGAATTCGCCCGGGTCGACCTTCCAAGACCGGACTTCCCTTACCGCTACCGACTCGTCGCCAGCATCATCCTCGCGGAAGCCGCCCGCCAACTCGGCACCCGCCCCACCGGCCGGCCAGCCCGTCCACCGCGTCAACCCACCTACGAAAGCGCCCTCACGCTCGACGCACCCACCAACGCCGAAGTGGTCACGCCACAAGAGCTTTTCAGGTACTAGCCAGACTCGGACACCGCCGACAGCCAACCTCGCCTTGCCGTCAAGACATCTACGACGGGCAGAACGGCAGACAGGCCGGAGCGCCTACTTGCGTGGTGCAGAGAAGGCTGGTACGTCGACATCGTCCACCAGGGAGGGATCGTCACCCGCTACTGCCACATGCTCACCCGCCCCGCCGTCGCCGAGGGGCAACCGGTGATCGCTGGGCAGGTGATCGGCGTGGTCGGCTCTTCCGGGCACTCCTCCGGCCCGCACCTGCACTACGAGGTGCATGAGAACGGTGACTCCAGCGCGAGCGGCGCAGTCGACCCGATTGGCTTCCACAACGCGCGTGAGGCCCCGCTCGGCCAGTAACAAACAACAACAACAACCACCACCGAGCGCGTGCCGTGACGGCCTCGGCGGGCCTTGACACCCGGCGCGGATGGAGCGGCGATAGCCAGCCGCCGGCCAACCAATGCGACGGCCACCATCGTCCGCCTGGGAGCGATCATGACAGTCTCGTCCGAACCGAACCCGCTGCACACCGTGGCCGACCGGATCGATGCTGTCGCCGCTCATGCGCGTCAACTCGCGGCGGGCGGCGACCCGCCGACGCCCCGGCAGCTGGTCGACCTCGCTGCCGCCACCGCCTCGATCAGCCTCACGCTGCTGGAAGCGGCGCTGCCGACCGCGGACGACGACCAACCCGGCGTCGGTGAAGCCTTCGAACGCGCCGCCGAGCTGACCACCGACGGGCAGCGGCACCTCATCACCGCGTTCCACCTGCTGGCCGGAGCCCACGGCATCGCCACCGCCCGGCCACGAACCACCTAACTGTCGGGTCAGGCCCAACGCTCGCGCCCGGCCCAACCGGGCCGTACGGGCAACGAGCGATCAACCATCCCTGTGCGCCTCGCCGCCGACCAGGCGGCGAGGCGCCCTGTTCGTGAAGGAGAAGCCGTATGGCTGTCCCACGACGTGCCCCCATTGGTGAAGTCGACCCGAGGCGCGGTTTCGGTCTTTCGACCGGTCCGTTTCCTCGGGCCGCTTCCCGAACCGGACGTGCCGGTTGGCCCGGCATCCGGCTCTCCACAAGCCCGAGTGGCTGCGTGGGGTTGGTCCTCATCCGGTGGTTGGCCAGGGGCTGGGGATGATCGTGCCCCGGTATCGGTAGCGGGCTGTGCCCGCTGAGACCGGTTTGAACAGTTCCCTGTTGCCGCTGGTTGGCCACCATCCGCCGGCGCAGTAGCGGCGGCGGATCTGCTTCCAGGTCGCCTTGGGGTGCTTGCGTCGCAGCCATCGCCAGACCGTCTGCCAGGTGTATTGGCCGAGGTAGTTGAAGGTTGCGTAGGACACCCCGTACCGGAAGTAGGCGCACCAGCCCCGCAGCGCCGAGTTGAGCTGGCGGAGCAGGGTGTCGAGCGGCTGGTTCGTTGCGATCTGCCGGCACAGCGTTTTGACCTTCGCTTTGACGGCCCGCAGGGCCTTCTTGGCGGGGTAGGTGTAGATGTAGTACCGGTTGGTGCCTGGCTTGCGGTGGCGTTGGAGGCGCCAGCCGAGGAAGTCCAGGCCCTCGTCGATATGGGTGACCAGCGTCTTTTCCTGGGACAGGCGTAACCCCATCCCGGACAGGACCTGCGCGATCTCCTCCCGCAGCGCCTCGGCGTGCGCTTTGGTGCCGAAGACGGCCGGCACCAGTCGTCCGCGAACCGCACCAGGCGATAGTTGGCAAGACCGTGCCGGCGACGTTTGGCCGCTTGCACCTTGCCGATTCCGGGGGCCGCCCGGTCCGTGGGCGATATGCTCGTCCAGGACCGACAGGGCCACGTTACTCAACAACGGCGAGAGGATTGATCCTTGCGGGGTGCCGGCGTAGTTCTCCCGCAGCCGACGATCCTCGCCGAGGATGTCTGCCTTGAGGAACGCCTTCACCAGGGCCAGGACGCGCTTATCTCCGACCCGCTGCCGCACTCTGTCCATTAAGGACGAATGCGAGATTTCGTCGAAGCTGATCGCCACCGCCGTCTACCCACACATCGATAGCTGACGCCGGATCACCGCCGCGCACCGGTCGGCCTCCGCCCATAGGTCGTGCGTTTGCCCGCGCCCTATCACGCCGCGGTGCGGGCGGGTCGCGCTCGCTGCGCTCGCGCTTTACTCTTCCGCCGCGGATCGAGCGCCGAATAAGGGCGGTGTGACGTGTGCGTGGGGTCGTGGAACCGGGCATGTGGGGATGGCTTCGGCGCTGTGGGCCTTACCGGTGAGGTGGGTGAGTGCCCGGCGGTCGCCGGCTGGACGATGTGGTGTGTGCGCGGTCATTTGCGGCGGGCGAGGGTGACCAGGAAGCGGATCTCGCCCGATAGGCGGAGCACGGACTCGGCCGCCAGTTGCTCGAAGCGCCGGTCGTAGTCTGCTTCGTCCATCAGCCCGAAGACGTTGACGATGGGATGCTTGGCGGTGCTCATGTTGGTGAGCAGGTATGCGTGCCAGCGCTGCCCGTGGCGGGTGGCGCCACCCATCGGGTAGCGCAGCATCTCGGTGGTGATGTCGTTGAAGCCCACCTCGCGCAGCAACGGTTCGACGGTGTCTTCCAGGCCGGCCAATCCCAGGCGGGTGACCAGCTGCTGGCCGGCGGCGAGCAGCCCCGCGGCGGCTGGGTGGTCCAGCCGCACCGCCTGGTCGGGCACGTTGCCCAGCAACGCGACGCCACCGGGGCGCAGGGCCGAGGCCAGGTTGGCCAGTGCGGTGCGCCGATCGGCCAGGTAGGGCAGGACCAGCCACATGAGCACCGCGTCAAAGCCGGCGCCGGGCCTCACGCTGGCCGCCAATGGCTGCCTGGCGTCGTGCACCAGGTACCGCACGTTCGCCTCGGCCGCGCTGCGCGCCGAGGCGGCCGCGACCGCGTCGGCGTCCACGTCGATCCCGACCGCCCGCGCCGCCGGGTAGCGCCGCGCGATCTCGCGGGTGAACAGGCCCTGACCACAACCCACATCCAGCACCGACCAGTCCGCCCGGTCGGGATCGGTGGACAGCCCGCCCAGGCGCAACGTCTGGTCGAACCAGAAATTGAAGTCCTCCCGCAGCAACCCGAACTGCAGCTCCAACCGCCGCCGATCACCGACATCGCGCTCGAACACCTCGGTCGAGTCCGGGCTCAACCGCCCCCCGTCAGGGGCCGTCCCACCGTCCACACTGGCCTCCCTGCGTTACCCGACCGCTGGCCGCGCCCGCCACGCACACGCTGCGCGCACCCCGGACGCCGGTCACCCACACCCTGCGAACTCTCCGCGACCCGCAGGGCACGTCGTTGGCGCTATTCTCGGCGCTGTCGGCGCCGCGCGCGATGCGCGCTTCCAGGCGCGCACTCAACCGCCGCCCTGCGGGCGGTCCGCTGGCTGCGCTCGCACCCGCCCCTTCGGTGCAATTACAGGAGCTGGCGCCCGGCGTCCTCAACCGCCGCGGTGCGCGCGCTTGGACGCGCACTCATCTGCCGCAGACAGCGCGTGTTCGTCCCCAGCGCCGGTCTGATGGCGCAGGCCAAGGACGCATCCTTGATCGTGAAGGCGGTTCTTACTTCGTCGAAGTTGCCCATGGCATCCGCGCCAGTAATGTCCGGTTTGTTGCCAAGAGTCGCCGAGGGGAGAATCGGTGAACCAAGAACCGGTCGCCGGATCCATCTCGACATCATGCCCACGGACCGGACTCGCGATGAGGAAGTTGAGCGGCTGAAGGCTGAAGGGGCTCGGTGCGACCAGGTACGAGGATCACCGCAAGCCCGACGGCACGGGATGGGTAACCATGGCGGACCCGGAGGGCAACCTGTTCTGCGTCGAGCGCAGCGCCGCCGAGCGGGCGTCGGTGGCGTCTTCCTGAGCATGGGCGCGTGGACAGAAAGAGCTGCCGGGTGGATTAGTGCATTTGCAGAAACTACGGTAAGTGCATTACATTAACTCGCATGACTGAAGATCAGGCACGACGCCGTCCTGGACGCCCGCCGGCAGGCGGGCCAACGCCAACGCGATCCCTTCGCCTGGGCCAGGTCTACGAGCAGGCCCAGGCGCGTGCCCGGGACCGCGAGGAGACGCTCACGCATGTCGTTGAGCGGAAGCTCGCTGACTATGTTGCCAACGACCCAGCGCGTGAGCTTTACGACGCGTCGATGGCGAAGTTCCTCGAGGAGCACGCGAAGCGAGAAGCGTGGGAAGCTGAGACTGGAGAGCCCGCTACGGCATCGACGCTACCTCGCGAGATTCTTGCACCCTGGCGGCAAGCGCTCGCACAGGTGCGGCTCCTGCGGGCGGAGTATCGACTGCGCGGGTTCGAACCGCCGGAACCTCCCGAGCAGATGCTTTGGATCGACGAACGCACGGTCGAGTTGAGGACAGAGGGCGAAAACGTCTTCTGGGTGCAGACCGAGGCGCCGAATGCTTCCCGCTTCGCGTAGAGCCGGTGGCCGCAGCGCCAGCATCCTCTTCTGCCGCAGAGCGGGCGGTTCCCGCAGGCGACAGCGGACGATCTGACTGGGCCGACCAAGAGTTCCAATCAAGCCGGACGAACCCAGCGCGCACGACCGAAAGTCCGGCCCGGCAACCGCCGATTCGGTATCGCCGGTCAGGGCCACCTCGCGGTGCGCATGGTGTACGGTTCTGTGGCCAACTGCGCTCTTTGAGCAGGTCCGCGTTTCGGCTATCAACGGTGTGACCGCTCATCCGGGGGATTTGAGCCTGTCGCGATACTTGGCGGGTAGCCGGAGCCGTTCCGGATCGAGAAACTCGATGAGGTCGATCAAGGTGTTCTGGAGTGCGATGAGGCGGGCCTGGTTCGTGCGGTCTACGGCCAGATCGTCGATGTCGCTGCGGAGCCTGGCGAACCACTGGGCGAACCCGGGTTCTTCGTCTAGGCGGGCACAGAACTGCACATAGCCCAAAGATTCATGGCGCGCGGCATCAGTGTCCTCGGTACGGACCATCATCAGTTCGCCTATCGCGCGTTGCTCGCCGCGGAACAGCCGCCAGGGTCGAGCGAACGCCTCACGAGACAACGCGCGCTGACTGGTTTCCAGAAGCTCGACGAAATGGTGGTTGGCGGCCACGCTGCTCAGATCGAGGAAGCGGAGATCGCGCCTAATGATTTCGGCCCAGCACAAGTACTCGGCCAGGACATACACCGTGTAGTCACGGGCGTAACGCTGGTCGACTGCATCGTCTGGGCCCAGGTAGGCGACCAGGAAGTTCTGCTGGACGATATTGTACAGCCGCGCCTGGAGGCTGTGTGCGGCGCCGAGTAGCGGCTCCCGGTACCGGCTGAGCACGGCCTCGGCTTGCTCGGCCTTGGTTTGCGCCCTTTCCTGCGCCTCGATCAGGCTTTCGTAGCGGCGGGTGCGCTGCACCGACCATGTGGTCATCCATCCAGCAAGAACAGCGCTCCCGAGCGACACAGCGGCGGAGACTACCGCGACAATTACCTCCGAGCCCACCCTGGGAATCATCCGGCATTACCGCGCAAGCTGCGACCCTCAGATCTGACGGACACATCCGCCGCGGTGCGGGCGGGGTGGCGCTCGCTGCGCTCGCGCTTTACTCTTCTGCCGCCGTTCGTGCATGCTGGCCAGCCGCGTGCCGTCACGCTCCGTGCCGGCACTCGCCGGGCTTGGATCCTGAACCGCCGAATTGGGGACATCACAAGGCAAGCGTCCGGCTCACTTGTCTGTGAGCCAGTCAGGCTGCGCTTCGCGATCGAAGGCACGTGCCGGACATGCCGGGTCCGTCCCCGCTGTCGGCGCGCCTATGTGATCGGGGTGTTCGCCAGCGACACGATAGTCCCGACCACCAAGGCTGCCGCAACGGCCGGCATGAACCAACCCGGGCGCGCCCGGGCGCGCCACAGCGACCAGATGGCGACCAACGCGAGCAGGATGCCGAACACGATGCTGCCAACGTGGCCGAGGTCGGTCAGCGGTCGCGCCTCTTCGCACACGGGCGGGCAGTAAGCGATCGGGAAGCCGTTGGTCAGCGCCGCCCAGCCGGCGCCGAGGATCCCGGCGCTGGCGACGCCGCTGCCGTTGCCCCGAGCGCCGGCCATGAAGGAAATCGCCCACCAGAGCTGGATGAGCGCAACGCCGACAAGCGTTGCCGCCTCGGTCAGAGTCAGCGTCCCGTGCAGGTCGAACAGTCCGACGCCGAAGTCGATGATGATGTGCAGCGCGCTGACGAACATCGTCGCCAGGCCGACCCAGAGCCATACCGGCATCCGCCAGTCGCGGCCGGACCACGCGAGTTGTTCGCTTCCCACGTACCCACTATCGAGCATGCGAGGCGATCTGCCCTAGCTATGACGCGGGCTCGCGTTCACTCATCTGCCGCTGATAAGGCGCGTTGACCGGCGACACGCCGCCATCGTCTGTGTCGTCGCAGCAGTCAGAGCCGTTCGGCGGCGGTCGACACCAACGCCAACCTAATGAGCTCCTCGTCCTGCTTCCTGATCGCGATGTCGTGCTCCCCGCTGGGCGTCACGACCTTGAAGGCCGCCTGGTTACGAAAGTAGAGCTGCCGGTCCGACGGCACGAGCGCAGTCTGGGGTGGGATGACAACGGTGTCGCCAGCAGACTGACTGCGCCAAACGGTCTCCGCACCGCGCGCGATGTGTAGCCAACCACCCCTCACCACGAGGATCTCGGCGGCGCCGACCCGCCTTTTCCGAGGCTGGCCCAACGTCCAGGTCATGCACAGCACCCTGAACGGCTGTCCGTTATTGAAATCGCTGAGGTCCCGGGCGGGATCGCGGCGCTTGAGGCCCGCACGATCCAGCCATGATTCAAGGGGCGTGAAGGAGCCGGCGGACCTGCGGATCTTCAGTGACATGGCAGAGAGTTTCGCATGCCCGGACAGGCACCTTCTCCTCCCCCGACCCCTCCCGATCTCGCGATCATCGCAAGACCATGCAGCGGCAGCGACGACACACCGGGGCAGACAGCCGTTGAACCGGCGCTCGTCTGACATCCGGCTTCTGCCACAACACGCGCGCCCTTCGCGGGCAGTCCGTGAAGCACTGCAGTCGCGCCAATGTTCGACGAAACCCGGGAAGGCCGCGTGTCGTTGACGCTCAGCGGTTTGGCCAACGGCCGGTACGCGCATCTGCCGCAGGTCGAGCGCGACGTAGCGTCACGGCGAGTAGGCCGGCTGACATCCGGTCGTGCCGAATTGAGGATGTTTGCTCAGGAGCCTGCTCGACCACACGCGGCTCGTCGCTCACGTGCCATCGGTATCGAGGCCGGCGACGATCGCCCGCGCGACTGGCGACGGATCGGATCCATCGATCGCGAAGCCGTCTTCGACGTAGATGCCAGGCTGGGCCATCATCCGCGGCGTCGTGCCGCGGTGCGGCCATGTCGCGGTGTGCACGATAAACGGGTGGCATAGGAAGACGTCGCCGGCGCGCCCGGTGGCGTGCACAACCGTGCGGCACATGACCGACGGGCGTACGCGGGAGATGGATTCCTCATCGCTCATCCCGGTCTCGCCGGCCGGCTTCAGGATGCTCGGCATCGCCAGATGCGACCCGATCGCCATCCGGGTCGGCGCGTCGTCCTCGCCCACGTCGCTGAACAGGAACAGCGCGAGCAGGCCGCGCGCACGCGAGCGCACGTTGGCCCAGTACTCGCCGTTGACCTCGTAGCTGCCCTCGATATGCCAGCCCACGTCGCCCGGGTACTCCTCGGACGGGAACCGCACCGGCACCGAGCCGCCGACGCCTCGGCGGCGTGCCCAGCGGCCGGGACCGATCAACGCGTCGTATGCGGACCACAGCGCGGGCGCAGTACCGGCGGCCGCAAACGGACCACCCTCCGGGCAGGGGACCCGCACAACGGGACGAGTCCACGTCGCCCGGTCACGGCTCACACCTTGCCAGGCAAGTGCTTCCCAGATGGCTTCCTGGCACGCGGCGGCGACGTCCGGATCGACGGCACCGCGCACGGCGACGTACCCGTCCCGCTCAAACTGCTCGATCTCGCGGCTGTCCACGGCACAAGTCGGCCGAACGCCCCCGCACCGGGCATCCAATATCCGGGCGCCCTCACATGCCGCATTCGGCGCATGCACGCCCGGGCCCCGTTCCTGTCGAAAATGTCGTCCATCACCCGGCTCGGCCAGCTGTGCCCTTGGATCAGTCGGCAGAATGCCGCTATGGCCGGCCGGATCCTCTACCTCCTCGGTGGCGCACCCCGCGTGGGCAAGTCCACTCTCGCTCAGCGGCTCCTGGCAGCTGAGGGGATCCCATGGCTGCCGAGCGACGTGGTCCGGACGGTGCTGCGACGTGTCCTTCCCGAGCTCGAAGCCGTCGATCAAGACCCCGTTGACGTCGCGCGATTGGCCGAACTCATGTACCCACACATCGAACAAGCAGCCGAGGTGTGCGTCGAGGAGGCCGAGCAGTTCCTCATCGAGGGCTTCGAACTGGCGCCGACGTACCCCGCGCGCCTGAAGGCCGCTCTACCAGCGACAAGCGTCCGGGCATGCTTCCTCGGCCACCGCAGACGACCTTGCCAGCTACCGCGGCCCAAAGCCTCAACACGAGGCGCAGGCATCGCGCATGGATCTTGACGAGGCAGCAGCCTGGGTTCGGCAACGGAGCCTTCAACTGCACGACGAGTGCCGCAAGGAACGATTGCCGTACGTCGACGTGGGCGCACTCGGCTTCCACACCGCCATGCAGCAGGCACGCCGGCTTCTCGCGCCGGTCGTCTGTGTGCAGAACCGGTACGGCATCGACGCGCGGCACGCGGACGCTGACGAGTTCCTGCGCGCCTGCGGCGAACAGGGCATCGCGTTCGTGCCGTTCTTTGCGATCGCCGGCGAAGGACGCGAAGCCGGCGCGAGCGACACCGACAGCGACGAAATACTCGCCGTCGCCCGCGCACACGAGGCGACAGCCGCGCAGGTCCGGCTGGCGTGGACGCTGCACCGGGGGCCGCACGTGCTAGCCATCCCAGGTACCGGCAATCCGGACCACCTCGTCGAGAACGTGGCCGCGGGCGCGCTGCGGCTCTCGGAAGACGAACTGGCCCTCCTCGAGTCCCTCCACCAGTGAACGCGAGGGCGGCCCACCAATACGAGAGAACGTGACGCCGTACACCGGTCGTGGGGTCGATCGGGCGCCCATACTCGGGCCGGACTACGTGGCCCGCGCTGGTGTCGTCAGGCTGGCCGTTCAACCCGGCGGCGGGTACACCCGGCAACTGAAATCGCGCCCACCTGTCCGATCAGCTGGCCTTATTTCAGTACACTCATCTGCCGCTCCGAGGGCCTCGTTGACCGGCGGAGACGCCACGCTCCGCACGAGCCACCAGCTCGTCAGGGGGCTCGAGGGGGCTCGTCGGGACGGTAGGCTTTGGCCCTTCTGCCGGTCAGCGGTGGCTGACGACGTTGACCACCTTGCCGTCTGGGTCGCGGACGAAGAAGCGCCGGACGCCCCACGGCTCGTCGGTAATCGGGTGCACGATCTCTGCGCCCGTCGCGCGTACCGCCTCGTAGGCGGCGTCGACGTCATCGACCTCGACGCTGAGGTCCGGGTTTACGGAGGCCGCTGCATCTTTGGTGATGAGGATGACCTGGGCGGTGGGGTTGGACGGTGAAACCAAGTTGACCACCCAGCCCAGGTTCATTTCCTCGCGGAAGCCCAGAAGCTGGTAGAAGCCGCTGCTCGCGATCGGGTCGGCGGTTGTGATATCGGGCACGGCACGGCGAATCGTCATACCGGATTTTGGCATGCGAAGTACTGGCTCGTACGGGTGGTGGATCCCGCTCACCAGGCGCCAGGGCGGGCGCTGCGGAGCGCTCAGACCATGACGGCCGCGGCATCCGGATCTGCCGCAAGTCGCGCGCAACGGAGCGTCACGAGCGGTCCGCTCGGCCAGCGTGCTCCTGCCGATGAGCGTGGTCTAGCGACAGGAAGGAAATCGTTTCCGGCAAGCGAACGGGCGGCCCTACGCTGCTTGATCGCAGGCAACCGGTCGCAGTCCGACCGCTGCTCTCTGACATCGAGGAGTCGCCGATGCCCCACATGACGCTCTACGCGCTCGAAGAAGAGCTCACACGGCGTGAACCCGGCCTTATCAGGGAACTGACCAACGCCGTCGTGTCCGTGTATGGCGAGTGGGTCCGAAGTTCGGTGGATGTCAGGCTCATCGGCATCCCTGCCGGACGATGGGCTCGCGGCGGAGCGATGGTCGCTACGGCCGCGCCTTCGGTCACCTTCGGCATGCGCGAGGAAGTGTTCGCACGTAAGGACGCAGCCAGAGTCATCGCACGACGCGTCTCCGCGTTCACCGAAGCCGTCACTGCCGTGTTCGGCGACGATTGTCGCGACGGAGTTCTCGTCGAACTAGTCGGCCAACCCACGTCTCGGTCTGGGCTTGGCGGGAAGGTCATCAGCGACGGCAGCGCTAGCGACTAGCGCCCCATCCGGATCTAGCCGCGTAGGGCGCGCTCGCGCTGAGAACAGTGCGTAAGCGGCTACGCGGATTAGGCCCGGTCAGCGGATGCTCTGGCCGCCTCCGCCCGTATCAGCCAGTCGAGGTACCACCGATGGAACGTCACTCGCTCGCCGGCCGCACCGGTCAACGGCGACAACGGCACGTCCGCTGCTCGGCTGTCGTCCCAAACGGCGCCACGCTCGGGTCCTGAGACAACGAGGAGCGAGTAGTACCCGCAGCCCTGATGCGAGAGCGCGATCGCCCCGAACGTCTCCTCGTCGTAAAGATCGTCTAAGCGTCGCACCCACGCCCGCTTCGCGTCCCTGAAGGCGAGGCCGTGGCCCGCGCACACTGTCGCCCCCGCACGGACCCGTCGACGGCACCGGCGCCTCGCCTGGGGTGCGGCCGTGAACCGCGACATCGCCCTGCCCGAGCACATCGACCCGGACGAGCCGGTGGTTCGGTTCATCCAGATCGAATGCCGCGCCTGTGGCGAGAAGTCACCCGTCGCCCGCGACCCGCTGACCGACAACGTGTCCAACGACGCCGACGACTGGCACAGCGACCACTTCGACACCACCGGCCATGGCCGCTTCTACCGGTGGCGGCTGGAACGCGACGCCGGACGCATGTACCGACTCTGACTTCGCGATGGTGGCGGGCATCGCCGCTGATGCCCGGCACCATTCCCTGCGGCCCACCCGGGCCGCAGCGGGCCCTTTCTGCGTTTACGGATCAGCGGATCCCCGTCCGGGGTTGCCCGTCGCGCCCGGATCGGCCGGCCATTTTGGGCTCTCCCATCGCCGCGCCTGTCGATGGTCGTGTTCAGGTCGCGGCCACCGCGAGGTCGCGGTCCGGTACCGCGGCGAGGACCGAGCGGACGGTCCGGTCGCTGACCTGGACCCGCTCGGCGAGCTGCTTCTGTGTCTCGTCCGGGTACGTCTTGCGGGCTTGCAGCACCGCCAGCACCGTGCCGGCGCCGACGCCGGGCACCTCCGGCACCGGTGCGCCATCGAACATCAACGGTTCCCGCGCGGGTTCCGGCGTCCGCCGGGACCGACGTGGGGCCCGCGTTTCGGCACGTGTCAGGCGCTCACGCAGCTCGTCGAGCTCCCCAACCGCTGTGGCGTACGCCTGGGCCTGTCGGCGGGCGTCGGTCTGGGCGGTGTTGCGGTGCCGCTGCTCGTCGCTCAACGCCCGCGCGGCCTGCGCCGCGGCGGTCTCCGCGTCGTCGACCCGCTGCCGCCACTGTTGCGCCGCCGCGTCGGCCTGTCCCTGTACCCGCGCCACGCGCAGCGCCTCGGCACGAGCCTGCGCCCGCGCGGCTTCCGCTTCCGCCCGCGCCTTCGCCCGGTCTGTGGCCTCCGCTTGCACCTGCGCCCGCAGCGTTTCCACCTCCGCTTCCACGCCGGTACGGCGGGCCGCTTCCGCGTCCGCCTTCGCAGCGGCGGCTTCCGCCCACCCCACGGCTTCCGCGTGTGCCGTACGGGCCGCTTCCGCTTCCGCTCGGGCAGCTTCCGCTTCCGCACGCGCTGCGGCGACAAGGTTACGGTCGGCGGCGTCGATGGGACGGGTCCGGTCGGCCGCCTGCCACACCCGCTGCACCCGGAGACGGGCAGCGTCGAGCATCTCGTCGTCGGCGTTCATCGCCAGCCGGCGCAGCCGCGCCTGCAACCAGCTCCGCCGCCAGGTCCACGCGGTGGAGTGCAGCCGGTGCGACACCACGGCGATGGCCCGGATGTGCCGCTCCCGATCGACGGCCTTCAGGTCGTGGTCGCCGGGCTTGGCCAACCCGACCGCGACGAGGACGCGGCGCGGCGTCCAGGTCCAGGTGATCGCGTCGGCTGGCCGGTCGGCGTTGTCGGTCAGCCCCACCCACCACTGGTGCGCGACCAGCAGCGGCACGGCCAGCCGCAACCCGACCTCTACCGGGCTGTCGCCGGCCATGGCCGCGATCACCCCGGCGACGACCGCGATCAGCCACACCGCCCGGCCGTGCTTGCCGGGGTGCCGGTGCTGCTTGTGGTGCCGCTCGGCGCGCAGCATGGCCGTGGCCATCTGGGACTCGAAGAGGAAGAACGCGAACCCGACGAAGACCGGCGACAGGTGCAGCTTCTGGGTGGCGACCTCCCACATCGCCTCCCCGCTCCAGCCGAACCCGACCAGCAGCGACAGCGTGGCCAGCCACTTGTCCGGCCGGCCGCTGCTGACCGCCCGGCGGACCGCCCATGCCAGCAGCAGCACCGTCAGTCCGAGCCCGGCGACAACCAGCCACTCCCGATGGTCCCGACCCCAGCCGACGAGGGTGCTCATCGCTTCCAGCGCTTCGCTCATGTGGTCCTTCCCGAAATCCTTCCGGCCGTCGCTCGTCTCACGCGACTCGGTGGACTACGACGGCGACCGAGGCGGCCACCAGGTAGCTGCCCAACGGCACCGACGCCGACGTCGATCCGGTGACCCGCCGCAGCGTGATGCCGGCGGCGGCCAGGGAGTGTCCGACCAGGACGGCGGCGACGGCCAGCCGCCAGTCGTACCAGCCGGCACCGAACCCGACCGGTACCGCGAGGGCCACGTCACCGAGCCCGAGGTCGCCTCGCGACACGAGGCGGACCACCGCGTAGAAGGCCGCCAGGGTTGCCGCGGCGACGATGGCGCTCCACCACGACGAGGCGGGTCCGCCCAGCGGCGCCAGCAACACGATGGTCCCCGCCGTGGTCGTGGCGGTGAGCCGGTGCGGCAGGCGCAGCACGGCCGCGTCGACGAAGGCCAGCACAAGCATCCCGGCCGTCCACCACGTGTATGCGGCCAGCTCCCAACCCCGCACGCCGGAGCCGACCAGCAGCCCGAACGCCGCTGCTGCGCCAACTTCCAGCCAGTAGGGCGGCGCACCGATACGTGCCCGGCAGGTGCCGCAGCGGCCGGACAGCCCGCACGCGGCGGGCCATAACGTGCCGGCGCAGGTGTCGCACCGGGTCCGCCACTCGGTGCCGGAGGCGACCGCGTGGTGCGCGACCAGCCAGCGCAGCAGCGGCGTGACCGCGAGGGCGTACACGCCGTCACGGACCCGGTGCCGCGCCTGCCCGGCCGTGGTGGTCACCGCCTCTCCAGGCTGGTGCGAAGCTCGGCGGCCAGGTCGACGGTGGCCTCGTCGGGTTCAACGTCGAGGTCGCTCAGGGCCTTGGTGATGGCGCGCAGCAGGGCGCGGATGCCGTCGGCGTCGCCGAGGGCGTGGCGGGCGTGCATGGCCGTGCGGTACAGCCCTTCGTTGTAGCGGTCCAGGCCGATGGCCTTGTCCAGCAGGTCGGAGGCCGCCTGCGGGTCGGTGGTGAGCAGGTCCTCGGCGAGCAGCAGGTGCGCCTCGGTACCCCACTGGCGGACCTGCTCCCGGTGCGGGTCGACCCACTCGTAGTCGCAGCCGGCCGCCAGCGGCGCGGTGTAGGTCTCGCACGCCTCGCGCAGCATCTCGGTGCGGGCCGGCGCGGAGGCGAGCTGGGCGCGGGTGAGCAGGTGCCGCAGCCGCCACAGGTCCACGTCGACCGTTGTCGGGTCGAGCCGGTACCGGGCGGTGGCGCCGCGTTTGAGGACGTACCCGCCGGGCAGGGGTCCGCCGGCGCGGCCGAGGACGTGGCGGAGGTTGGAGGCGTTGGTGTGCACCTGCTGCTTGGCTGGGCGCAGCTTCACCTCCGGCACCAGGTGTTCGGCGATGGTGGCGGTGTCTGCGCCGTCGGGGTGGCAGGCCAGGTACACGGCCAGCTCGGCGGCCTTGCCGCGCAGGGACCGTCCGGGCAGGGTGATGTCCTCCACCATGGGGGTGCCCAGCACGCGCAGGTGGACCTTGCTCCGCGGCCCACCTCTGGGGGTGTCGGATGGTTCGGCGGTGAGTTGCTCCGCCGGTTCGCCGTCGTCGGTGCTGGCGTCTGGTTCCGGTGCGGCTGGGCGCGGCGGCGTGGGCGGCGGACGAGGCACGAGGGTGGGCGGTTCGCCGGTGTGCGCCTCACGCAGGGTGGCCAGGATCGCCACTGCCTCGGCGGTGTCGAGTACGGCCACCCGTTCGCCGATGGCATCCAGGGGTGGCCCGTCCACGATGCGGGTGTGGCCGTCGGCTGCGACGTCGATGGTGGAGCCGTGTTCCCAGGTGCCGAGTAGCAGCGCGGAGACGTCCAGGCCGGTGCCGAGGCCGAAGCTGACCCGGGCCCGCATCCGCGCGCCCGGTGGCGGTGTCTGGCAGATCAGCAGTACCGGGGGCAGGGCTTCCTCGTCGGGGGCGCGTTCGCGCAGGCTGGCCAGGTCGGTGAGGCTGTGTTCGTCGAGGATGCGGGCACGGTGCAGCAGCCGCGAGTCCAGAATGGACAGGGCGTGGTCGAGGTCGCCGGCCACGTGCAGGCGCGGCCATGGACCCAACGCGGCGGCGTCGGCGCCGATCAGCGTGGTCAACGCGGTGCCGTCGATGACGACCTCGCCGCGCCGGTCGGGGTCGCGGGGGCCGCCGGAAGCCAGCGTGGAGATCAGCGCGGCGCGGGCGGCGGCATGGGCGCCGTCGCCGACGAGGCCGATGCCGCCCGGCGGTAGCAGCGGCAGGGCGGGAACGGCGACGGCCCGTTCGGCGAGGTCGCCGGGGATGGGTACGTCGGGGTTGCGGGTGACGTGGCGATACAGCTCGACCACCGGTGGGGGCAGCTCCGGCGGGTCGTCGTCCTCATCGCCGCCGTCGCCGGGGATGAAGCGGCGGCGGCGCTGCAGCCACACCATTGCGGCGGCGGCCGTAATCGCCGCCGCGAGCGCCCATGGGACGAAGCTGCCACCGGGCAGGTTCACCCCGTCGTCCGTGGACGGCGCCGCAGTGGTGTCGTCGGAGGCGGTCGCTGTGGTGGCGGGGCTTGCCGTGGCGGACGCCCAGGCGGCGGGCGGGCTGGTTGCGGCCGGCGTCGGGACTGTGGTCGCGGGTGGCGGTGCCGCGCCGCGCGCGGTCGCCGACACCGACGGGGTTGCCGGCGGTGTCGTGGTGGATGGTTCGACGACGCCGTCCGGGTCTTCGGATGCCGGCGTGCTCGCCGACGGTACGGGCGTGGGCTGTGCGGTGCCGCCCGGGTCGGGGTCGGGTTCTGGCTGCGCTGGTGGAGGCGGCGGTGGCGTGGCCGGGGTCGCGCCGGTCGGGGGCTTGGCGTCGGCGGGCAGTTTCAAGTCCCAGCCGGGGTAGATGAGATCGCAGTCGCGCAGCGTGCCGCCGACCTTCGGCCAGTGGCGGTGCCAGTTCAGCGCGCACAGCTGCGGCCACCGGTTCGCGTCGCCGAGGTGTGCGCGGGCGATCGAGGAAAGGGTGTCGCCGCGACGCACCACGTAGCGGCCGGGAGCCGCGCCAGCGTCTGGCCGGCGTTGACCGACGCGCACCAGGACCGACGATGCTCGCACCCCAGCCGTCGATGTCACATCGACGACGGCCGTGGCGGACGTCCGGTTGGTGGCGAGCGCGGAGTCCGGTGACGGCGAGGTCCGGTACGGACCCGCCGCCACATTGGCGTGTGCTGGATCAGCCGCTTCGCGGTCGGCGTTGTCTGGGTGCTGCTGTGCGGTAACCAACGATGCCGGCCGTTCCGGGTCGACCGGCTGCTCGGCGGCGGCCTGAGTGGCGGCGCTGTAGGCGACGGCCGTCGGTGCTGCGGTGACGGTGACCACTGCGGCCCCGAACAGACCGGTCACGACCGTGTGCAGTGGGTAGGGCAGCCCCGGTCGCGGTAGCCGAACTCGGGTGAGCCGGGCCAGGACTTCGGCGAGGACGACCACAACGAAGGCCGCCCAGCCGAGCCACAGCAGGCCGATCACCGCGACAGTCAAACTGCCACGGGTGACCGGCTGGCTCAGCCACCGCAGCAGCTCATCGTGGCTGGGCCAGTGGCTGGGTAGCGGCGAGCCGACGAAGTGGACCAGCCCGACCGGCAGGCCGACGCCGAGGAACAACGTCCAGAACGCCGATGACAGGCGCTGGTTCGGCCCGCGGGTCACGACTTCTGCCCGGCAGGTGTGTGCCATGGGCGCTGCTCGTTGCAAGCCGATACCGGCGGTTGGCCATTTCCAGGTTGATCGCAACCACGAGCGTCCAAGGACGCAATCGGCGGCCGATCGCCGTACCGCGGGGCCAGCTCCACCACCGGCGAGTACGACGAGGATCCCGCGACCGGGGTGACCGCCGCAGCCGAGAGCTTGCGCGTTACAGACGCTGGGTGCACGCCGATCACCTCTCGCAACCGGAGGTCGGAACGCGGGCCGGTGCCGCCGCGGATGGATCTCCGACGCTACGAGCGCGCCATCGCATGCAGGAGGGGTGTGGCTGTCACAGCTGCTCACAAGGTGTTACAAGAAGTAACAACGCGCCAGCGAGCGCCCCCACGGGGCAACGTCGGACGGGTGACCGACACGAACCAATCCGGTGCCGTGGCTACCTCACGTCGGGTCGTTGGTTCGTCGTTGGTCGCCGATCAGTTGTTGGGCGAGGTCGATGGTGGCGGTGCTGGGTTGACTGCCGTGGTCGGCCAGTCGCCGGGCGAGCCGGTGGAAGGTGTGCGCTGCCCCGTCGAGGTCTCCGGCCGCGGCTTGGGCGTGCATCAGCTGGCGGTGGAGGTGTTCGTTGTCGGGGTCGTGGCCGACCGCCTGGTGCAGCAGCTCGACCGCGACGCGGTGGTCGGCTGCGGCGCCGGCGAGGGCACTGAGCGCGTCGACGACATGTCGGCGGGCGGCCTCGCGGTGCGATGGCAGCCAGGGCCAAATCGCGCCGGCGGCGAGATCCCCGGTGTAGGCGGCGACCACCTCGCGGAGGGCGGCCTGCCGGTCGTCGGCGTTGAGGGCGCGGGCGGCACGGTCGACTGCGGCGTGCAGCTGCCACAGGTCCACGTCGATGGTGGTGGAGTCGAGGCGGTAACGGTCGCCGTCGCGGCGTAGGACCGGCTGGCCGGCGGCGTCTTCCAGGCTGGTCCGCAGGGTGGACAGGGTGGTACGGAGGCGGCTGGCTGGTGCCGGTACTCCGGGCCAGACCGCGCGGGCCACAGCGGCGCCGGTGGCGCCGTCGGGGTGGGCGGCCAGGTACACGGCGATCTGCACGGCGGCGCTGCGCGGCAGTCGCAGCTCCTGCTCTCCGACGGCGGTACCGGTGCCGCGTGACGGGCCTGCGTCGTAGGGTTGGCCGCGTGCCCGGGCCGGCGGGTTGACCAGTTGGCTCAGCCGCACGACGCCCAGGACCTGCAACCGCAGCGGCCGAGCCGCCGGTGCATCCGGCGCGCCGTGCGGTATGGCGCGGCCGTCGGCTGGTCGATCGAACACGGCGGTGCCCGGGGCGGGCTCGTGGTCTCGCCAAAACGTCAACGTCGCGTTTGCGGCCGGGGCAACCGCCAGGTCCTCCAACGGCTCTGCTTCGGTGACCGGCGGACGGCCACGATTGGCCAGCGTCGTGAGCAGCGTGAGCAGGTCGAGCGTGGCACCGGCCGGTAGGACGGACAGGCGCCCCACGACTTGAAAGTGGCCGCTCGTGCTGAAGGCTGTGCCGTCAGCGTCCACTCGCCAGGTGGTACCGATTGGCCAGCCGCCGAGGACGGCCAGCCGCAAAGGGGCGGCGCTGGCGACGGTGGTGGTGGGTTGGGCGAGCAGTCTGGCCAGCTGTCGGCGCTGTCGACGGTCGGGTGCATTGGCCAGCAGCACCAACAGCGGCGCGGCTGCGGTGGCCATCGGTCTGTCGGGGGTGTCGAGCCGTTTCCGGGGGAGTGCAGGGCGACCCGTCCACCCATGGTCGTGACTGCCGACGATATCGCTGATCAGCTCGTCGACGCTGTCGACGATGGTGAGGCCGGGCAGGTCGCGGTACCGCTCAGGTGGCGTCCCCAGCAGCGTGCGCAGATCCGCAGCGGTGGCGAGCACGCGGTCCGCGGCGGGGCCGTGGCTGGCGGCCAGTACGGCCGCGACGAGTAGCCCGCGGGCGGCGTCGGCCGCGCCTGGCCCAGTCAGTCCAGCCCCGCTGGCAGGCAGCCGCCACGCCCAGAGCGGATCCTCGGCCGGCGTCGCTGCCGATGTTGGCACCGGAAGGTCTGGTGGGCCGCCGACCGCCTGCTGGATGGCGGTGGCCGTGGTGGGCAGGTCGATCAGGTCGGGGTCGTCGCGCTGCCCGCCCAGCATCGCCGCACCGGGTAGGTAGCGGCGGCGTCGTTGCCACCACACCATCGCAGCGGCGGTGGCCACCTGTTCGGCGAGCGGGCCGTTGACCCAGCCGCCGCCGGGCAGGTCGACCCCGACCGCTGTACGCATGCCGGCCGGCTCGTCGCCGCCATCAACGTCACCAGGGGAGGGGTCGGCACGCTGCGGTATCTGCGGATCAGGCGATGCAGCCGCAAGCGTCAGTGGCGTCGATGCCTGATCAGCGTCGGCATTGGCCGTGACGCTAGGCCCGGGCGAAGCGCCCGGCGGTCCGCCGCCGGTCACCGCAAGCATCAGCGCGCCGACCAGTCCGCTGGTCGCCGAGTGCAGCGGCCCCGGCAGCCGCACACGGGGCAGCCGTAGCCGGGTGAGCCAGCGCAGCAGCTCGACCAGCACGGTGTAGACCAGCCACACCCACACGAGCCACAACAGGCCAACCACGAGGTTGATCAGAGTCTCGCTGGTGAACGGCTGCGACACCCATCGGGCCAGGTCGGCTCGGGCCGGGAGCCGGTCGGGTAGCGGCCACCCGGCGAAGCGGATCAGCGCGGCCGGCAGTCCGAACAGGAACAGGCCCAGCCACAGCAGCGACCAGGATGCCCGGATCAGCCGTACCGTCCACCGATCGCGCAAACGGAACCTCCCATCCAGCCAGCCCGCCGATCGCCGTTGGACGCCGTAGCGGGTGCCGCGCGGCGTCGCTAGCCGCCTGCGGGTGGCAGCAGCAGCACCCGCACCAGCTGCCACAACCGCCGAACCCACCACACCGAAGCGGCCAACACGTACAGCATCGCGATGAAACCGGTCGCCGGGTAGGTCACCACCGCCGCGACCAACACGGCAAACGGGCCGCCAAGGATCACCCGCCACCGCGGCGTCTCAGCCACCGCCAACGCCGCACCAATCCCGATCAACGCGCCGCCGCCACGGCCCACGATCGCCACCAGCGGACCCTGCCCCGGATACACGGGCGTGACCATCGAGTACTGCACCAGTACCGTCCCGATCGCCGCGCACACCACCGAAGCGGGGGGGAACACCAGGAAGGCATGCCAACCCCGCACCGGCGTGACGCGCCGCCACGCCACCAACAGCCCGCACAACGCGGCCGCGGCGGCCACCGGTAGCAGCGGCAGCAGCGCCCACCGCAGGTACGAACCGTTGGACACGCCGGCCCCCACCGCGCCGAACACTGCCAGCACACCGGCCAGCGTCAACCCCAGGGCCATCGCGGCGAACAACCCGGTGGCGACCTGCCGGGCCAGGACCGCCGCCGGCACCGTTGATGAGTCACCCACTGTAGGCGTCGACCGGGCGCCCGCGTTGGTTGGGTCATCAGCGGCCAAGCTCGGGCGAGGCACGCCGACCAACTCCAGGAGCCGCCGGCCCCGCCGAAGGCCGACCAGCCCGCCCGGACCGGCGGAGGCGGCTGGAAGGGCGGAGGCGACCAGGGTTGCCCCGGACAGGCAGCCCAGTAACCCGAACAAGCACGCCAACGCCAGCTCGCCCCAGTTGGCTATCACCTGCGCCGAGACGCTGAGCCCGCGTTGGCGTTCCACCGTGGTCGTAGCGAAGAAGTGCACCGCCACCACCAACGCCGCCACCAACGGCACCGCCAGCCCGATGGCCTGGGTCACCTTCGGCGGTTCCGGCGCCGGCGGCGCTGGCGGCGGAGCGCCATCACCGGCGTCGACCACGCCGGCTGCCCCGAGCACCGCCGCCTCCTGCGGCTGGGCCACCACCTGCACCGCCGCCACGTCGGCAAGCCCCCGCTCGAACCCGGCGGTGACGACGGGGGACTTTGCTTCGCCACCCACCAGAAAGATCCCGGCACACGAACCCGGGTCGACCATCGCCGCCTCGATCGCCTGCCGGGTTGCCGCCACCGCAGCCGCCATCACGGGCTCCGCGGCCGCGGCCAGTTGGTCTACCCCAACCACCACGGCTGGAAACGGTCCCGGCAACGCCACCACCGTCGAGGCCGCCGACGCCAACGCCTCCTTCGCGGTACGGGCGTTGCGCAGCAACACCAACAGGTCCGCCTCGGACGGCTTGTGCGCCGCCGTTGTCGGCGCGGCGGTCGCGGTCAGGTCCAGTAGCCGCCGGGCGAACGCCTCATCGAGTCGGTGCCCACCAGCCGGCGCGTCCACTGTGGACAACACCTCAAAGCCTTCGACCGTTCGGGCGACCACACTGGCGGTAAACCCGCTACCGAGATCGCAGACGGCCAACCAGGAACCCACCGGCAGCGGCACCCCGGTGGCCTCCAGCCGACGCGCCACCGCGATCGGCGTCTCCATCAACATGACCTCACCGATGCCGGCTCGGTGCGCGCACTGCCGTACCAGGGTTCGTCGGCGCGGCCCCCACCCGGCGGGTACCAGCAGACAGACCACGGATGGTCGCTGCCGCGCGACCGCGGTCGCCTCGACCATCACCTGCCGGAGCACCGCAGCCACCAGTTTCACCGGCTCCACCGCGACGTCTCCGGTCGTGTGCAACTGACCGTCGGCCAACGTATCGATCGGCGCCCTCACGAGCCGGGCCGCACCCTCGCCGCCCGACGCCGGCGACCCGGCTACCGCCGGCCGGTCGTGGGCAAACCCCACCAGCACTGTCCCGTCGGCCCGAACCACCACGCCGCTCGGCAAACCTGACAGTCCGCCGAAGGCCACCAACCGCCCGCCACCACCCGACCAGCCCACCGCGGCGCGTGTCCACACCGCACCGCAGTCCACCGCCAACCGCACATCCGGCCAGCTCACCTCGCTAGCGGCCATAGATCACAGTCATACCAGCAATGAGGCAACCGGGGTGGCCGGCAAATCCTTCAAGACCCGACATACCGCCAGGCAGCCCCCGGTACCAAACCCGCGCGGGGCAGCCAACGGCGCGGGCCACGCTCAGTCACCGCTCCACTGGCGTAATCACTGCGAACCGCAAACCGAAACATCAATCCGAAAGGCCCGCCGAGCCCACCGATCGGCGGGCGTTTCCCGTGCCCGTTGATGTTCCGCCGAACCGGAGGTATCGCCATGAACAACTGGCCACCGTCCATGCTGGCTCACTCCTCGCGTGCGGTGGCCAGCCCGCACCCAACGCAGGGTGCCTATGATTGACGATCCCCAGCACGCTGAGAGTTGCGGTTCGACGCCCACCCGGAAGAAGCGCACCAGCCCGATCCGGGTGCTACCGCCCACGGTGGTTCCCATGACCAGCGATGACCACCAGCAAGCCGTCACCGCGATGGCCACGATGATCGCAATGTGGTGGCACGACCACCAGCACGACCCAGACCCATAACTCGACTCATCCTGGAACCGGCCCCGCCATGAGGCGGGGCCGGTTCTGCGTTTCACCAGCCTCCGACCAGCCTTGACCACCGTCGCGGATGGAGCGACGGTGGTCGATCGCCAACTCATAGATGATCTTGAGGTGATCGCCATGGCCAAGAAACTGCTTACCAAACGCCGCATCCAACAGATCGCCGAAGACGCCACCCGCCGCGTCGCGATCTACATCCGCCGATCCACCGACGAGGACCACCAGCCGTTCAGCCTGGAAGCCCAGGAGACCAAACTCCGCGCGTTCGTCGCCTCCCAGCCCGGGGACTGGCAGATCGTCAAGGTCTACTCCGACGACGCCTCAGGCGCCACCACAGACCGCCCCGAGCTGCAAAAGGCGCTACAGGCGGCCCGCGCCGGACTGTTCGACACCCTGCTGGTGTACCGGGTCGACCGGTTCTCGCGCAGCCTGCGCGACCTGACCACCCTGCTCGACGACCTCGACGACGCCGGCATCGTGTTCCGGTCCGCAACCGAACCGTTCGACACCTCCACCCCAGTCGGCCGGATGCTGGTCCAGATGCTCGGCGTGTTCGCCGAGTTCGAGCGCGAAACCATCATCGACCGCGTGATCAATGGCATGGAACGCAAGGCCGCCAAGGGGCTGTGGACCGGCGGAGCCCGCCCGCTCGGCTACCTTATCGACCGCAAACTCGACAGGCTCGTCCCCGAACCGGCCGAGGCCGCCACTGTCCACATGATCTTCGACCTCTACACCAACGACCGCCTCGGCACCCCGGCCATCGCCAACTTGCTCAACAGCCGCGGTCTCAAGACGCGGATGGGCAAACCCTGGTCGCCGCACACCGTCGAGATCATCCTGACCAACCGGATCTACCTCGGCGAGAAACGCTTCCGCGACATCCTCGTCACCGACGCCCACGAGCCGATCATCACCACCGGCCAATTCGACCTAGCACAACGCATCCTCGGCAAGCGCTCCGCCGAGATCGGCCAGCGCGCCGCCAACCCCTCGGACTACACCCTCACCGGACTCATCCGCTGCCCGCAATGCGGACGCCGCTACGTCGGCACCGCCGCGCACGGACGTAGCAAGACCTACCGCTACTACACCTGCTGGAGCCGCGTCCGCTACGGCACCAAGGCCGGCTGCGACATCCACCGCCTTAACGCCGACGACCTCGAAAGCGCCATGAGCGCCGCACTGCTGGACTTCTACACCACCAGCGGTGACCTCATCGCCGAGGCCGTCGCCGAGTTCCAAGCCAGCCACGCCGCCTCCTCGGCCGCCCACCGAGACCAGCTCGCCATGGTCAACCGCGAGCTGAAGGAAGCCAGCGCCGCGATCGACCGCTATCTGATCGCCTTCGAGAAAGGCAGCCTCGACGATGATGACCCCGACATCCGCGCTCGCCTGACCACGCTCAAGAACCAGTCCAAGAAGCTGCGCATCCGCAAGGCCCAACTGGAGTACGAACTCGACCAGCCACCCCAGACCCTGACCCCCGGCGACCTCGGCAAGATCAGCAAACGAATCCGACACATCCTCACAGAAGGCGCCCCGAACGCCCGCAAGGCCATGTTCGAGGCCCTCATCCACGAGATCACCATCGCCGCCGACGACACAGTCAGCCCGGTCTTCAAGCTCCCCCTCGACGGCAACGACGAAGGGCTGGCCCTCCAAGGACCAGCCCACACCACCGATGCAGCGAACCACGCGGTTCGCGCACTCCCAACTATGGTGGGCGATACTGGGATCGAACCAGTGGCCTCTTCGGTGTGAACGAAGCGCTCTCCCGCTGAGCTAATCGCCCGTAACGCGCTAGGAACTGTACCCGATCGGCGTGGCGGTGCGCACCTTGGCTCGGCCGCCGCGTG
>WNGB01004959.1_pt1 | contig 49075 bp, 39 predicted proteins | sample 5400681 | NCBI WGS metagenome assembly WNGB01 (sample SAMN13153367, study PRJNA577476) | soil metagenome | isolation source: 115 cm soil or saprolite under grassland replicate 2 | place: USA:California | collected 2016-06-15
GAAGAGGCCGAACGCAAGGCCCGTGAAGAAGCCGAGCGCAAGGCGCGGGACGAAGCCGAGCGCAAGGCACGGGAAGAGGCCCAACGGAAAGCGCGCGACGAAGCGGAGCGCAAAGCCCGCGAACAGGCCGAACGCAAGACCCATGAGGAAGCGGAGCGCAAGGCCCGTGAGGAAGCGGAGCGCAAGGCTCGCGAAGAAGCAGAGCGCAAGGCCCGCGAAGAAGCAGAGCGCAAGGCCCGCGAGGAAGCGGAACGCAAGGCCCGTGAAGAAGCGGAACGCAAGGCCCGTGAAGAGGCGGAGCGCAAGGCTCGCGAAGAAGCAGAGCGCAAGGCCCGCGAGGAAGCGGACCGCAAGGCCCGTGAAGAAGCGGACCGCAAGGCCCGGGAAGAAGCGGAACGCAAAGCCCGCGAAGAGGCAGAGCGCAGGGCCCGCGAAGAAGCCGAGCGCAAGGCCCGGGAAGAAGCCGAACGCAAAGCCCGCGAAAAAGCCGAGCGCAAGGCCCGCGAAGAAGCCGAGCGCAAGGCCCGCGAAGAAGCCGAACGCAAGGCCCGGGAGGAGGCAGAGCGCAAAGCGCGCGAAGAAGCCGAACGCAAAGCCCGCGAGAAAGCCGAGCGGAAGGCCCGCGAAGAGTCGGAACGCAAGGCGCGCGAGGAAGCCGAGCGCAAGGAACGCGAGCGCGCGGAACAGGCCCGACTGGAAGCCGAGAAGCTCGAACGGGAGCGTCGCGAGCGCGCGGCCGAGGAGGCGCGGCTCAAAGCGGAGCGGCTGGAACGCGAACGGCGCGAAGCGGAGCGCCAGGCTGACGAGGCGCGCCGTGAAGCCGAACAGCTCGAACGGCAACACGCCGAAGCCGAGCGACGCGCGCGCTTCGAAACCGAGGCGCGTGAACGCGCGGAAGCGGACCGCGCCGCGCGCGAGGCCGCCGCGTGGAATGCCCCGGCCGCGCCCGAACCGGAGCAGCCCGCGGCGTCAAAGACGGGCGGCTGGCTGGTACCGCCCGATCGCGCGGCTGCCTTCGATCCGCCCGTTCCACACGATCCCGCACCCACACCAGCCGCGCCCCCTGCGCCGCTGACGAGCGCGCGTCCGTACCCGATCTACGTGCCTCCGCCGGAGCCCGCCGCGTGGACGGCAGAGCTGCCGCCGACAGAAACACCCGGGGCGGGCCCCATTGCGCCACTTGCCGCGGCGCGCCCCGCCGCTCCTACACCCGTGCCAGTCGCGCCTGCGGCGCCCGCACCCGCAGGCATCCGTCTGAAAATCGATGCGAACCAGCCATCGTCCTCGCCGGCTCGCGCGGACCATCGGGGAGAGCCTGACTCGGACGATCTCTCGGCCGCCGACGCGTACGGATACACGCCGGCGACAGAGCGACCGCCCGTTCCGTGGAAGCTGATCGCGGCCGGTGTCGTGCTGATCGCCGGCGCGTTCGCGATTACGCGCGGCTACACGCCGTCCGGCGGCCCTGTCGTCGAAACGGTCCGCAAGGTCATTCCGAAGGGCGCCGCTCCGGCAGCGCCGGGGACAGCGCCGATCACGGGCAACGTTGGCCGCGTCACCATCACCACGCAGCCGCCCGGCGCGAAGGTGACCGTCGACGGAAAGGCCGCCGGCGAAACGCCGCTGACGATCGACGGCGTGAAGCCTGGCCGTCACACGTTCGCGCTGGTCGGGCCCGAAGGGTCGTTCAAGCGCACCGTCCGCGTGGAGGCGGGACAGACACTCGCGCTCGATGTGCCGCTCTTCTCCGGGTTCGTCGCCATCTCGATTCCGTTCGTCGTCAACGTCGCAGAAAGCGGGAAGAACCTGGGCACGAGCGAGAACCAGATTATCCTCAGCCCCGGCCGCCACGATCTCCGGCTGAGCAACAAGGACCTCGGCTACACCGCAACTGAAAGTGTCGACGTGACCGCGGGCGAGATCGCGCGTCTCGATCTCGATCCACGCGGCCGCGCGAACATCAACGCCGCGCCATGGGCCGAAGTATGGGTCGACGGCGAAAAGGCGGGGGAGACGCCACTCGCCAACGTGCCCATCCGCCTCGGCGTCCGCGAGATCGTCTTCAAGAATCCGCAGTATCCCGATCGAAAGCGGACGGTCACAATCACCGCGAACGCGTCCGCGAACATCTCGGTCGACTTCATCAAATAGCGGCCGCGGTACAATTACGCAGGATGGCTCTCCTGCGTTGATCGCGCGCCCTTTCCTCCTCCGCCGGCTTCGCGAACTGAACGTAGTTGACGACGCGGCCGAGCAGACGCTCGAGCGCGACGGCATCGTGACGCTGGCCGACCTGGAGCTCGCGCTCGCGGAGAATCGCCCCCTCGTGGCGCAGGAATCGTTCGCGCGCGCCGCCGCCGCACTCGCGTCCGAAGTACGGCCGCTGAACCTGGGACGCGCGTGGGACATCGCCGACGGCGTGATGGGCGCAATCCAGGAACGGTGCCGGGACGTGCAGGCGCTCGAGGCCTCGGGTGCGATGCGCCGCGCCGAATCCCTCGTTCCCGGATTGCTAATCCTCGGCCGCGCTGCCGATCCCGCGCGCGCCATTCACGATATCGCTGCGCTGCCTTTCTCGTCCGAGTTTCTTTATCGCGCTGCGCGACGTATAGTCCTGCTCTTCGAAGGACACGAGATCGACATTCGCATCTGCTCGCCCGACGAGTACGGAACGCTGCTTTTCACGACAACGGGGCCGGCTGCGCACGTCGTCGACGTCTTCAAGCGCCGTGCGCCGCGGCCCGTCTCGTCGGAAACCGAGGTCTACACGCATGCCGGCCTCGCCCACCTGCCACCCGAGACGCGCGACGCGCCGGACGCGATGGAGCGTGCGATTTCCCGGAATGTTCCGCGACTGGTCGAGCGCGAAGACATCCGCGGCGATCTCCACATGCACACGACCTACAGCGATGGCCGGGACCCGCTGCGTCGCATGGTGCACGCCGCCCGCGCGCTTGGATACGAGTACATCGCAATTACCGACCACTCGGAACATGCACGCGCCGCGCGAACGCTGACGCTTGCCGATCTCTCGCGGCAGCGCGACGAGATCGCGCGCGTCCGGGACGAAGTGCCGGACATGGCAATCCTGCACGGCATCGAGGTCGACATTCTGGCCGACGGCTCGCTCGACTGTCCGGACCACGTCCTCGCGACACTCGATATCGTGCTCGCGTCGCTTCACGAGGGGGAAGGGCATGATGGCAGGAAGTTGACCAAGCGCTGTCTCCGCGCGATCCATCATCCGCTCGTCTCGGTCATCACACACCCCGCCAACCAGCTCGTAGGCCGAAGGCCCGGGTACGACATGGATTACGCGGCGCTGTATGAAGCCGCCGCGGAAACGGGAACGGTGCTCGAAGTCGACGGCGCCCCGGCGCATCTCGACCTCAGCGGCGAACGCGCGCGCGCAGCCGTCCTCGCCGGCGCGACGCTCGTGATCGACAGCGACTGCCATCGTTCTCCTCCGCTCGACCGCCAGATGCGCATGGGCGTCGGGACTGCTCGCCGGGGCTGGGTCGAGCGGCGGCACGTGCTGAATACACGGTCGCTCGCCGACGTCCGGGCCTTCCTCGCCCGCAAGCGGGCCTGCTAAACGTCCCCGTTCTGCGCGGATTTGCACAGCCCCGGTGCTACACTCGGAAGTGCCCGCCTGTTATTGCCGGTACCACGAATGACGCGACTGCTGTTGCCCGTTCTTCTGCTATTGCTGCCGTCTCCGGCAGGCGCCCAGGCGCGCCCTGCGATCGAGACAGCCCGCGCCCTTCAGCAGAAGTACGATCAGGTCAAGGATTTCACCGCCGACTTCACACACACGTACGAAGGGGGCGTGCTGAAGAAGAAGGCCACTGAAAAAGGCACGGTGCAGATCAAGAAGCCGGGCCGGATGCGGTGGGAGTACACGTCGCCCGAGAAGAAGACCTTCGTGTCTGACGGGCGCAAGATCTATTCGTACATCCCTGCGGACAAACAGGTAATCGTCAGCTCAGTGTCGAGCGACGATCAGGCGACAACGGCGGTCCTGTTCCTGGCCGGCAAGGGGAATCTCGTGCGTGACTTCGACGTCGTGTATGCCGACGCGCCCTCGGCCGACACGATCGCCCTTCGCCTCAATCCGAAGCAGAAGCAACGCGACTACGATTGGCTGATTGTCGTTCTCGATCACACATCGCTGCAGATCCGCGCGCTTATCGCGGCCGACCAGCAGGGAGGCCGTTCGACGTTCCAGTTCACGAATTATCGCGAGAACACCGGGGTTGCCGACAACGTGTTCGCCTTCAGAATTCCGAGGGGTACCGATGTCATCACGACTGGTTCGGTTCGCTGAGATGCGCCGCTCTATCTGTCTCGCCACGTTTCTCGCCTTCCTTACCGCGGGCTGCGCCTCGAGCGGCAGCATGCGGCACGGGCGCGCCGCGGAACAGGCGCAGGACTACGATCGCGCGGTCGTCGAATACACAAAGGTCGCGCGGGCCAATCCGACGAACCGCGACGCACGCGCCGCCCTGGAGCGCGTCAAGCTGCGCGCCGCGCAGGAACACACCGCGCGTGGACGCCGCCTCGCCGGCCTCGAACGATACGACGAAGCTGTCGTCGAGTACCAGCTCGCGTCCGAGCTGAACCCGACCGACCCGATTGTCGACGCCGCCCTGCGCGACGCACGCCAGAAGCTGCGGACGAAAATCGCGGTGACGCGCGGCGGACGCACCGAGCTCGAAAGCCTGATCGAGCGCACCAGGAACTTGCCTGCTCCCGGCCTGGACCTTCCCCAGGGCGTGAAGCTTCCGGGCTCCCTGGTGTTCGGCAACGGCGCAACCGCGAAGGCTGTCTTCACGACCGTCGCGCGATTTGCGAACCTGAGCCTGATCTTCGACGCGGGCTTTCGCGACCAGCCGCTGTCGATCGATCTTCGCGACCAGACGCTCGAGAACGCCATGGATGCACTGACCGCGAGCACGCGCACTTTCTATCGCGTAACGGCGCCGAGAACGGTCACCATCGTTCCGGACACGGCGGCAAAGCGGCGCGAGTACGAGGAGGCGGTCGTCCGGACGTTCTACCTGAGCAACGCCGACGTCAAGGAGACGATCGACCTGCTGCGCGTGGTAATCGACATCCGGCAGATCTCGCCGACGACCGGCGCGAACGCCATTTCGATCAAGGACACGCCGGAGCGCATCGCGGCGGCCGCAAAACTGATCAGCGCGATTGACAAGGCGCGGCCCGAAGTTGTCATCGATGTCGAGCTGCTCGAGGTGGATCGCACCCGGCTTCGCGACTACGGTCTTCAGATCGCGTCCCCCGGATCCGCGGGAATTTCCGGTTCGGCGGACGTCAATCGGGACGATTTCCGGCTGGCGAACCTGAAAAACCTGACGGCGGCGGATGTGTTCCTCTCCGGCATTCCGGGCGTCTACTACCGGCTGCTCAAGAACGACACCGCGACCCGAACGCTCGCCAATCCGCAGTTGCGCACCACGGAGGGACTGTCTGCAACGGCCCGCTTCGGCGAGCGCGTACCGGTCCCCGTGACGACGTTCGCGCCCATCGCGGCGGGCGGCATCAACACGCAGCCGATCACGTCGTACGCGTACGAAAACATCGGCGTGAACATCGACATCACGCCGCGCACGCACCATGACGACGACGTCACGCTGGCGTTGAAAGTGTCGCTGTCGAGCATCTCGGGTACCGGCTTCGCGGGACTGCCGACGTTCGGCAACCGCGAAATCACGACGACGATCAGGTTGAAGGATGGCGAGACGAACATGCTCGCGGGCCTGATTCGCGACGAAGAGCGCGCGGTGCTGTCGGGCGTTCCCGGCCTGAGCGACATTCCGCTCGTCGGACGGCTGTTCGCGAACAATCACCGCGAGACGCAGCAGACCGACATCATTCTGACCTTGACGCCGCACATCGTCCGCGTGCTGGACCTGACTGAGGCGGATCTGCGGCCGTTCAGGCTCGGACGCGACACCGGAGCCGCATCGCTCGCGGAGATCCTCGGCGGCGCGCCGGGTACGCCGCGCGAACCGGAAGTGGATCAACCGACCGCGACACAGCCTCCCCCGTCCATGCCGCTCGCGCCGCCACGCGTTGCGCAGCCCCCTTTCCCGCAGCCGCTGCAGGGCACGCTTCCGGGAACGCCGCTACCGGTGCAGACGCCGCCCGCGCCCAAAAAACCTGGCGGCGGTGGTGGACGGTAATCGGTCATCGGTCATCGGTCAGCGGTCATCGGTCATCGGTCATCGGTCATCGGTCAGCGCCATCCCTGAACGCAGATCGCGGCTGTCCAGCCCGCGGCCGCGCAGCTGCGTCGGCCCACTCACGATGATCCGATGTGGATCGCACAGGAACAGGTCCGCTCGCATCGCGCTCATCTGCTCCAGCGCGAAAAGGCGCAACTCGTACAACCAGTCGTGCACGAGCGTGCGGCCATCCGCCTGCGTTGCGAGAACCGTGACGAGGCTCACGAGATCGCTCGGGAAGCCGGGCCACAGCCCTGTCGTGATCCGCCGGACCGCGCGCAGCTTCGATGGGCCGACAACCAGCATGTCGTCGTCATAGCAGCATTGGAGTCCCATCTTTTTCAACGGCGCCGCGATTACTTCGAGATCGGCGGAGCGTGCGCCCGTCACCTCGATGTGGCCGTTCGTGATCGCGGCGACGACGCCCCAGCTGCCGGCCTCGATGTAATCTCCCGCAAGACGATGCGAAGCGCCTCCAAGCCGCGCCGGCGGGTGCACGCGGATGCGCGGCGTGCCCGCCCCTTCGATCCCCGCGCCCATCGCCTGCAGGAACTCGCACAACTCGACGACGTGTGGCTCCATCGCTGCATGCCGAATCTCTGAGGAACCTGTTGCCGCGGCGGCGGCGAGCAGCGCGGTTTCCGTTCCCGTGACCGACGCCTCCTCCAGGTAGAAGGATGCGCCGCGCAAGCCGTTCGGCGCCTGCATGGCGTGTCCCGGTTCGTCGAGCGGGACCGCGCTCATCGCGGTCAGCGCTTCGATATGCGTCGTGATCGTCCGGCGGGCCGGGAAATCCCCTCCTGGAGGAGCGAGCCGCGCGGAACCCCGCCGCGCGATGAGCGGCCCAAGCAGCAGGACCGATCCGCGCAGGCGTCCGACGAGCGCCGGGTCGGGGCGATCGCCGTTGACCGTCGCGCACTGGATGCGCAGGTGGCCGGTCCCCTTTCCTTCGACTCGCGCGCCGAGCGCCTCCATGATGTCGAGCAGCACCTCGACGTCGCGGATGCGCGGCACGTTCGTGAGCTCGCACGGCTGGTCCGTCAGCATGCACGCCGCGATCAGCGGCAGCGCAGAGTTCTTGTTGCCTTCAACCGCGACGCGCCCCGAGAGCGCCCTTCCGCCTTCGATCTTGAGAGAAGCCATTCAGAATCCTAGGTAGACGATTTCGTCGCGCAGCTCGACGCCGAAGCGGGCGCGCACGTCCTGGCGGCACCGCTCGATCAGCCGGCGGATCTCTTCCGCCGTCGCCGTTCCATCGTTCACGATGAAGTTTCCGTGCGTTGGCGAGACCCGCGCGCCGCCCACGCCGGCCCCTTTCAGTCCCGCGCGATCGACGAGGGCGCCCGCGGATGCGGGAATGCCGTCAGGAACGCGGTCCACGGCCGGATCCGGATTCTGGAAGATGCAGCCCGCGCTCGCGGACTCGAGCGGCTGCGTGCGCTTGCGGAACGCCAGTGATTCGCGCGCCACCGCCCGCAACGCCGCGGGATCGCCGCGGCCGACGCGGAAGTCCGCGGACAAGACGATCTCCCGCGTTTGCTGCAGCCGGCTGCGGTCGTAGCCGAACGCCATGTCGGCGACCGGGACACGGATCTCGCGGCCATCCGCGCTGACCAGCTCGACGCTGTCGACCAGCTCCGCGATCAGTCGCCCCTTGAAATGTGCATTGCCGTAGATCGCGCCCCCGACAGTGCCCGGTGTGCCTGCCCACGCCTCGAGACCGGAGATGCCGCGGCCGATCGTCCAGCGCACGAGACCGTTAATCGTGAGTCCGCCGTCCGCGCGTACGAGCATGTCGGAGAGTGCACGGATGTCGCCGCCATGCAGACGAATGACCAGACCGCGCACGCCGGCATCGGCGACGAGCACATTCGATCCGCCGCCGAGCATGGTCACTGGGATGCCATCCTGGCGCGCGGCCTGGATCGCGACTCGCACGTCCTCCGCGCATTGCACGCGCAGGAGCCAGTCCGCGGCGCCTCCAACTCTGAACGTCGTGAACGGCGCCAGCGGCGCGTTCCGCTCGATGCCGCGGAGTTCCGCGACTTTCATCGCGCGACGCCTCGCAATGCCGCCTCGCGGCGCCGCAGCGCTGCCAGGGCGTCGTCGCGGCTCACAATGTCGAATTCGATCCAGTCGCCGGGCGCGAGTTGCCCCGCGATGGGCAGGTCCGCGGTGATGATGTTGGCGATTGTGGCGTAGCCGCCTGTCGTCGCGCGCTCCGCCAGCAGCAGGATCGGTTGTCCCGAGGCGGGCACCTGGATGACGCCCTCGGGCGTCGCTTCAGAAAGGATGTCGGCCGTGCGCGTGTGGGTGAGCACGGGACCGTCGAGCCGGTATCCCATGCGGTTCGATTGCGGGCTGATCGTGAATCGGGCGTGAACGAGAAGGCCCCAGGCGTCCTCCGTGAAGCGATCGCGATGCACGCCTGGCATGACGCGCAGCCGCGCCCCGCCCTGCGGCAATTCGAGCGGGTTTCCGGCGATCGCGCGGCCGCCGACGGCTGCGCCCACTGGCAGCACGTCACCGGCGCGCAGCCCTCGGCCGCCAAATGGCCCCATCCGGCTGACCACATGAGTGGCGCGGCTTCCAAGTGTTGCGGGGACGTCGAATCCACCGCGCACGGCGAGCGTCTGTCGCGTGCCGCCGACCCGCGAGCCCCATCGCAGGTGCGCGCCGGCACGTACCGTGAACGGCTCGTTGATCGGCGCCGGCTTGCCGTCGATGGTGACGGAAATGTCCGCCCCCGTGAGCGCGCAAGTCACATCGCCGTCCGCAACCAGCTCGGGACCCAGCAGCGTGATCTCTAATGCGGCAGCCGAGGGATCGTTGCCGAGCAGTTGATTCGCCAGCCGGTGCGAGTACGCATCCATCGGCCCGGACACGGGCACGCCGAGACCCTGGTAGCCGCGTCGCCCCAGGTCCTGCACGGTGGTCAGCATCCCGGGCTTCACGACCGTCAGCGCCGTCACGCGTCACCCCACTGGGTCGCGTTCTGATACTCGGATTCCGAGATCCGATGGAAGCGGACGCGGTCACCCGGATGGAACAGAAACGGTTGCGCGCGGTTCGGATCGTACGGCTTCACCGGGCATCGACCGATGAGTCTCCACCCGCCTGGCGTTTCGACAGGATAGATGCCTGTCTGGCCGGCAGCGACGGCGACCGACCCCGCGGGAACCCGGAGCCTCGGCGTAGATCGACGAGGCGCGGCGATCTTCGGATCCACCGATGCCATGTACGCGAATCCGGGCACGAACCCGACGACGAAGACGCGGTACTCCTGCGCGAGGTGCCGGTCGATGACTTCCGCTACGTCACATTTTCCGAATGCCGCCACGTCGGCGAGGTCGGGTCCGTACGGACCGTCATAACAAACGGGCACCTTGACGAGCGGACCCGTGTTGGAAACATCGGAGGAGGTGTTCGTCGCAATGTCGTGCAGGCGGCGCTCGATGTTCGCAGCCTGATCCGCAAGCGGATCGATGTACACCATCACCGATCGATAGCCGACGACGATGTCAGTGATCGGCAACTCCGCGCACTCGATCGCTTTCGCGATCTCTATCGCGCGGCTGTTGACCGCTGCATCGATGCGCTCTGGCAGCTCGATCAGCCAGCCGGCATCGCCCGCGGCCACGATCCGGAGGTCCATGCCGTTCAGCGCGCAGCGCGCGCCCCGAGCGCCCCGAGCAGCTTCTGGTGGATGTTGTCGAACCCGCCGTTCGACATGACGACGACGAGGTCCCCGTCTTTCGCTTCCCTGGCGACGGTGGAGACGATGTCATCCACGTGCGGAATGTAGCGCGCGTCCTTCCCCGCCTGCTTCAGGTCGCCGATGAGCCGCTCCACGGAGAGGCGCTCATCCTCGGGGACCGTCGAGCGAAATACCTCCGGCAGCAGGATACGGTCTGCTTCGATGAACGCGCGCGCGAATTCCTCCTGGAACACCTTCCGGCAGGACGTGGCCGATCGAGGTTCGAAGATGGCCCAGATGCGCCGCTTTGGGTACGCCGAACGGACGCCCGCAAGCGTCTCGGCAATCGCCGTCGGATGATGTGCGAAGTCGTCGTAAATGGAAACGCCGTCTTCCGTCCCGCGGAGCTGCATGCGGCGCCGCACACCTTTGAACGCGCGCAACCCGCGCGCCATCGAATCGGTATTCAATCCGACTGCGGCGCCAACCGCCATCGCGGCGAGCGCGTTCCGCACGTTGTACGCCCCGAGCAACGGCATTTCGAAGCTGCCGATCGGCTCCCCATTCCGGCGCACGCTGAAAACCGTGAAGCCCTCGAGGACGCGCAGATCGTGCGCCTGCCAGTCCGCCGTCGCGGAGAGTCCGAACGTCTCGACGCGGCAGCGCGCCCCCTTCGTCAGCGCCAGCGCGTCGATGTCATCCGCGCCGGCAATCAGCAGACCGCGCCGCGGGATCAGATTGACGAAGCGCCGAAACGCCAGCCGGATCGAATCGAGATCGGGATAGATGTCGGCGTGGTCGTATTCGAGGTTGTTGATCACCGCAATGTCGGGCAGGTATTTCAGGAACTTCGCGGTCTTGTCGAAGAACGCGCTGTCGTACTCGTCCCCTTCAATGACGAACTCGCGTCCGCCGCCGACACGGTAGCTGCCGCCAAAGTTCTCTGCGATGCCGCCGATGAGCACGCTGGGATCCGCGCCGCCATGCGTAAGCAACCAGCCGGTAAGCGACGTGGTCGTGGTTTTGCCGTGTGTGCCGGCGATGACCACCGACCGTGCGCCCCAGAGGAAATGGTCGCGGATCGCCTCCGGCAGCGAACAGTACCGGATCTTGCGATCGAGCACTTCCTCGAGCTCCGGGTTGCCGCGCGAGATCGCGTTCCCGACGATCACCAGATCGAGGTCCGCCGTGATGTGGCTCGCTTCGTAGCCCTGCAGCGTCGCGATCTGCTGCTCCGCCAGGAAGTCGCTCATGGGGGGATACACGTTCTGATCAGATCCGCGGACGTCGTAGCCGCGGTTCTTGAGCATTGCGGCAAGCGTGGCCATCGCCGTCCCACACACGCCGATGAGATGAATGCGCTTCATGCCGCGGTGACTGCCGCCTCCTCCACGATGAGTGCCGGTCCCGGCGCCGTGACGATGCGCGCGCGCACGCCGAACGGCAGCGTCAGGCACGCGCCATTCGTGTGACCCGAAGGAAGGCCGAAGAGAACCGGACCCGGGAATCCCTCGAGCACGTCGGCAACGACGCTCTTGATCGAAGGGCCGCCATCCGCGGGCTCATCGCACCGCGGCAACTCGCCGAACACGATTCCCGCCGCGCGAGAAAGGAGTCCGGACAGGCGCAATTGCGTCAGCATTCGATCGATGCGATAAGGGCGCTCGGCCACTTCGTCCAGAAACAAGATATGCCCCGCCGGCGGATCGAACGCATACGGCGTGCCGAGCGAGGCGACCAGCTGCGTGAGCGTGCCGCCTGTCAGGACTCCGGAGGTCTCGCCGCCTCGAATTGCGACGAGGTCCGAATGGGTGATTGGCCCGGCCGGCGACGGGCGGGTCAGCACGCGCTCGAACGTATCGCGGTCGTAGCCCGTCTCTCCTCTGGCGAGCCGCCCTTCCAGCATGGGCCCGTGGAAGGAGACGACGCCGCAGTGGCCGGTGATCCAGGACAGGAGCGACGTGTTGTCGCTGTAACCAATGAACGCCTTCGGCGTGCGACGGATCTCCGCGCGGTCGAGCAGCGGCAGCATCTGCACGCTGCCGTAGCCCCCCCGAACGGCGATCAATGCGGCGATGGATGGGTCCACCCACGCACGCCGGAAAGCCCCGGCACGCAGGTCGGCGTTTCCGGCCGTGTAGCGCGTACGGGAAAAGACGGAGTCGTCGTAAACCGGCTCGAATCCGAGGCGCCTCAACTCGGCCACGCCGGCGTCGAACGCCTCGCGAGCGAACGAGCTGGCGGGCGCGACGACGGCGATGCGGTCGCCGGGCCGCAGCGCGCGCGGCTTCAGCATCAGTCTAGACGAACCTCGCCATCTCGGCGGCGACGGCCTGGTGTTCGTCGCGCCCGAGAATGGCTCGCAGCGCCGCGCCCGTCACAGGCTTCGCGCGCGGGGGCGCGAGGAACCGCTCCTTCACGCGTCTATGACGCGAGAGCGCGTCCTCGACGCGCTTGATCGGCAGACGTCCCTGCTCGACGGCATAGATAATCGCCTCGAGCGCTTCGATCTGCTGCGCCGGTTCCGGCGCGCACATCAGAACGGCGTCGCAGCCCGCGGCAATCGCCTGAATGGTCGCCTCGCTGTGGCCGTACCGGCCGCTGATCGCCTTCATCTCGAGGTCGTCGCTCAGAACGAGGCCGCCGTAACCGAGACGCTTCTTCAGGAGTCCGTCGACGATAGCCGGTGAAAGCGTCGCCGGGTGCTCGTCGTCGAGCGACGGAATCAGGATGTGCGCGGTCATGATGGCCGCCACGTCGGCGGCAATCGCCGCCTTGAACGGGACGAGCTCCACGGCTTCGAGTCGATCGGGCGGATGGTCGAGCAGCGGCAGCTCGAAATGCGAGTCCGTGCTCGTATCGCCGTGCCCGGGGAAATGCTTGCCGCACGCGGCAATACCTTCAGCCTGCAAGGTGCGGATGATCGCGACGCCGAGGCGTGCGACGTCTTCGGCCCTCTCGGCAAGCGCGCGATCGCCAATGACGGGGTTCTTCGGATTCGTGTGCACGTCGAGGACCGGCGTGTAGTCCATCGAGATGCCGACGGCGTGCAGCTCCGCGGCCAGCGCGCGCGCAAAACGTTCGGCGAGCTTCTCGCTGCCCTCGCCGGCGCGTCCCAGCGTGATCATCGGCGGCCATTCGGTGAACGGGCGCTTCAACCGCGCCACCCGTCCCCCTTCCTGGTCCACGCTGACCCACAGCGGAATCTCGTGCGCCAGCAACTGCGATTCGCGCGACAGCTCGGCCACCTGCTCCGGCGCGTCGACGTTCCGCGCAAAGAAGATCACGCCGCCCAGATCGAATTCCCGAGCCAGCGTGCGAATCTCAGGCGGTATCGAATGCCCCTTGAACCCGGCGATCGCCAGCTGCCCCACGTGCCTGCGCACGTCTCTGAGTGACATCCTGCGGATCATAGTACCCCAATCAACATCGCCAATCGCCAATCGTCAATCCCAATCGCCAATCGTCAATCGTCAATCGTCAATTGGTAAATCGTCAATCGTCAATCGCCACTTCGTAAATCGCCAATCCCCAATCGCCAATCGACAATGTATGATTCGCCCGTGCACATCCACGCTTCCGCGCCCACGCGCATCGATCTCGCGGGCGGAACGCTCGACATCTGGCCGCTGTACCTGTTCCACGACGGCGCCCAGACACTCAACGCCGCGATCAGCCTGCGCGCGAGCTGCGATCTGCGATCGCGCCCGGATCGACGGCTCGTCATCGTCTCAGAGGATTCTGATCAGCGCATCCAGGCGGATCACTGGTCCGAGCTCCGCGACAACCATGACCTCCGACTGCTCGGACGCCTGTTGCACTATTTCCAGGCCGAAGGTCTCGAGCTGACGACGCGATCGGACTCTCCCGTCGGCGCCGGCATCGCGGGATCGTCGGCGCTCAACATCGCCGTGTGCGGCGCGCTGAACGCGTGGAGCGGCAGCCATCGAACGGCAGACGAGATTTTCCAGATCGCGATGAACGTGGAGGCGCAGGCAATCGAGGTCCCGACGGGCGCGCAGGACTACCGGCCGGCGTTCTACGGCGGGATCTCCGCCGTGGAGCTGGGCGTCAACGGCGTTCGACGGGTCGCGATCGACGTGCGCCCCGACGAGCTCCAGCAGCGGATCGCGCTCGCCTACACCAACGCGTCGCGCAATTCCGGGATCAATAACTGGGACGTGACGAAGCGTCACATCGACGGCGACGCGGGCGTGCAGCGTAGTTTCGCGCGGATCCGCGACATCGCGGCAACGATGCGGACCGCGCTCGAACGACGCGACTGGTCCGAGGTGGGCCGGCAGATCGCCGCCGAGTGGGACAATCGGAAGCAGCTCGCCCCCGGGGTGACGACACCCGAGATCGACACGATGCTCACCGCCGCGTCGAAGGTCGGCGCGCTGGGCGGAAAAGTCTGCGGCGCAGGAGGCGGCGGCTGTCTCTTCTGCTTCGGCGATCCCGGCGACATCCCTGCGATTCGCCAGGCGCTCCACGAGGCCGGTGCGCGCGTGCTCGACTTCACGATCGAATCGCGCGGCCTGGTGATCGACACTTTCTAACCGGCTGCCTGTCTCTTCACAGGAGTCCAGGAGAACAGGAGATCAAGAGGTTCAGCAAGAAACCAAAATACCTCCTGATCTCCTGATCTCCTGCGAAAAGACAAGTGGACAATCTAGCCATTGCGCGCGTCCTCGCCGAGATCGGCGACCTCCTCGAGATCAAAGGGGAGAACCCGTTCAAGATCCGGGCGTACCGGAATGCCAGCGAGACCGTTGCGCACGAGCCCGCGAGAGTGGCGGAGATGACGGCGGCCGAGCGCCTGGCGCTGCCGGGCATCGGCAAGGACATCGCCGCGAAGATCGGCGAGCTGGTCGAGGCCGGCGCGATGCGCTATCACCAGGAGTTGCTGCAGGAATTTCCGCCGACCGTCCTCGACCTGCTGCATCTTCAAGGCGTCGGGCCCAAGACTGTCGCACGGCTCTACGGCGAACTTGGAATTCGCACGCTCGAGGACCTCGACGCGGCGGCGCGCGACGGACGCATCCGCGACATGAAAGGAATGGGCGCAAAGAAAGAAGCGCTCATCCTGAAAGCTCTCGAAGAACAGCGCCGATTCACCGGCCGGAGGCTCACGGCCGAGGCGCATGACACGGCTGCGGCGCTGATTGCTGCGCTGCGCGAACACGCGCCGGACGCAGAGATCTCGATGGTGGGCAGCCTCCGGCGTGGGTGTGAGACCTGCGGCGATCTGGACATTCTTGCCGCTGGCGCGCCGCAGTCGCTGATGAACGCCTTCATCGACTATCGGCTGGTCGAACGCGTGCTCGCCCATGGCGACACGAAGTCGAGCGTCAAGCTATGGGGAGGCTTCCAGGCGGATCTGACAGCCGTGTCGCCGGCGAGGACGAAGCAGGGATCTATGCGGCGCTGGGTCTTGCGTTCGTGCCCCCCGAACTGCGCGAGAACCGCGGAGAGATCGAAGCGGCCGAAACCCACGCGCTGCCGCGCCTCGTGCAGCTGTCGGACGTACAAGGCGACCTGCACTGTCATACGACGAAGACGGACGGCAGGGACACGATCGAATCGATGGCGCGCGCCGCACAGGCGGCGGGATTGCGCTATCTCGCCGTCACGGATCACAGCCAGTCGCTCGCGATGGCGAACGGACTCGACGAAGAGCGGGCGCTGGAGCATGCCCGCGCCATCCGCGAGATCAACGCGCGCCTGGACGGTTTCACGCTGCTCGCCGGCATCGAGTGCGATATCCGCCAGGATGGGTCTATGGACCTGTCCGACGATTGCCTCGCGCAGCTGGATATCGTCATCGCCTCGATCCATTCCGGGTTCAACCAGGACGGCGCGCAGATGACGGAGCGGCTGCTGGTGGCCATCGCGTGCCCGTGGGTCGACGTGCTCGGACATCCAACGGGACGCCTGATCCTGAAGCGGGAGCCGCATAAAGCCGATATGACGCGGGTGATCGCGGCAGCGGCGCAGGCGGGCGTGGCGATGGAAATTAACGCGCAGATCGATCGGCTGGACCTGGACGACGTCCTCGCGCGCCGCGCGCGCGACGCCGGAGCGCGCATCGTGATCAGCACCGACGCCCACAGCGTCACCGCGCTCGGCGGGATGCGCTGGGGCGTGATGGTCGCCAGGCGGGCATGGCTCTCGCCGGAAGACGTGCTCAATACCCGTCCGATCGACGAAGTGAAAGCTTCCCTGAGGCGGAGCAGACGATGAGCGCCGACAAAGTTGCGGAGATCCGCAGGATGTACTTTGCGGCGACGCCGAAGACAATCCAGCGGGATCTGGAACGCGCGATCGACATCCTGAAATCGCTGAACAGCGATGACGAGCGCAGCAAGGCCGCGGTCTACATGCAAGGGCTGAACGAGCTGCGGAAGGAATGGAAGATGAAGCGCTAGCCTTTGCCTTTTGTCAGCATCTTCTTCGCCAGAAGCCGCAGTCCGTCCTTCGCATTCCGATCCGTCGCCAAGGCCTTCAGGTCCTTCTCGTTCAGGCGCTGTACGAACGACATCGCGATCGCCGGCGGTGTCTTCGGGTGCCTGCAGAGCCCGAGCATGACGCCGTAGTTCTTTGTCCACCCCCGGTTCGTGCCGATGATGCGGAGCACGTCCTCGGAGACATTTCCCATCTTCGTGAACGTCTCGATCTCCGATTCGTTGACCTTCGGGCTGCTGAGCACGGCGGCGGCGACCAGCTTGTTGGAATCCCGGACGAGCACGGACCGCTGCTCGCGCGTGCCTTTCATCGCGAGCTTCATCCGTTCGAGCACGGACAGCGAAGACAGCGCCTTGTGCTCGGGATCCGCAGGACCGGGGTCCTCGGGCAGCTCCGAGAGCGTGTCAAGGAGCGGCTCCTCGAGATTGATGGGCGCTCGATCCGGCGACGACGCCGCTGCCTCGATTGCGATGCCGCGGGCGGCGAAGAAGTTGCGCATCTCTGTCGGCGCGTCCGACCGCGACAGGAAGCTGCGCAGCGCCGCGTCAGGCAGCGCATCGAGCGTCTGCGCGGTGGCCCGTGCAATTTCCGGATCGGGATCGTCCGACAGGAGTACGAGCAGCGCCAGCTGCTCCTGCGCGCGTGGGGCGAGCGCGCCCTGGGCGGCGAGCAGGCGGACGTCTCGCGCGACCTCGCCGCGACGAAAGAAATCAATGAGCGGGGAACGAACGCCGGGGTCCACTACCGTGTGTACTGCGCCGCCGTAGCGGGTGTGAGCTTGAGCGTCTTCACTTGCCCTTTATCTCCGAGTGACTTCCCTTCGCGGCCGTTCACCGCGAATGCGAATGCGCCGGCATCGCCGATTTCGACGATCGCTTCGCGCTGGAACGCGTGCGTCTCCCGCTCCCCCGCCTGCATCACGCGGCCGAACAGCTTCTTTCCATCGATGGTCAACGACACCCAACACTCCGATTTCGGATGGACGTCCAGCGTCACCCGGGCGGCCGCGGGTGCACTCACCGCACCGACATCAGAAACCGGCGCCGCAGGCACCGGTTCGGGCGCCGGCGGGGGGGCCTCGGGAGTAGTCGCAGCAACCGTTGACTGCGCGAGGCGCGCCTGATACTTCGCGCTCCGCCCGCGTATCGCGAAGTAGCTGATGACGATGAGCAGGGGAATCCCGATGGCCGCGATGGTGACGAAGCGCGTGGCAATCCGCTGCTTGTTCCTGAAATCCGCTTCTTCTTCGGGGATGTTCGCGGCGACGGACTCGGCGATCGGAGCCGCTTCCTGGTTGAAGCGATCGAGGAACTCCTTGACCGTTTCGTCCGGATCGAGACCGACTTCGGCTGCGTAGGAGCGTACGAACGCGCGGCTGAAAATGCCGCCGGGAAGCTTCGAGATGTCGTTGCGCTCGAGCGCCTCGAGCGCGGCAGCGGAGATCTTGGTGCTCGCGGCAATCTGCCGGAGCGAGATTCCGCGCCGCTCGCGCGCCTGGCGCAGCTTCCCCCCGAAGTCCTCCATTTGTGCCGCCACTCTACATGAACATCCCGACAGCCGCAAAGCCCGCAGCGCCCGCTTTCGAGATCTCGTCGAGATGTTTTTCGTCGATGCCGCCAATCGCGATCACGGGAATGGGACTGCGACGGCACACCTCGCGCAGCGCATCGACTCCCGCGACCGCATGTCCCTCAGGCTTTCCGGCCGAGGGAAAAACTGTTCCGAACGTCAGGTAATCGCATCCCCCCGTGGCCAGCGCGGCATCGACATCTTCAATCGAATGCACCGACCGTCCGACGATGAAATCAGCGGGCACGATCGCGCGCACGCGTTGCGCTGACATGGAGTCGCCGCGGAGGTGCACACCGTGTGCGCCGGCGGCGAGCGCAACGTCCGCGCGATCGTTGACGAGCACTTTCACCGCCGTCCCGGCAACGGCCCGGGCGATATCGCGCACAAGCGCCGCGAGCTCGCGATCGGCGAGGTCGCGTTCGCGAACCTGGATGACGTCCACTCCCATACGCGCCGCGCGGGCCGTGCGGGCGATGAGGTCTGATGGCTCCAGGTGGAATCTGCGGCGATCCGTGACGAAGTGCGAGACCAGGCTCACGACAGCGGAGGAGGCGGGCTGCTGCTTTCGCGCCGGCGCGCGCGAGCGACGAAAATGGAGCCGAGTTCCACGACACCGGCCAACACCGTAATGACGCCGACTCCGGTCACGCCGCCACGCGCGTAGGGACTGTTGAGAAAGGCTTCGAGGGCGGGGCGCGTTTCCGCGAACCGGTTATGCTCCCACACCGCCGACCACGGGGCGACGATGAGTATGAATCCCGCCTCGAGGAAATACGCGGCGAACAGCAGCCGGCCGAAGGTGCGGATGATCAGTCTCCGGCCTGCACGCGGGCCAGCCGTTCCACGCGCGCGGCGACGTCGCGGTACTCGCCGGCGTCGGCCTGCAGCTCGAGGAATACGGCGAGCGCGCGTGACGTCTCGCCGAGAGAGTCGAGAACCGAGCCGAGGTCGTACAGCAGCTCGCGTGATTCGTTGATCCCGGGCGCCGGCGCCTCGGCCGCGCGTTCGAGCCATTCGACCGCGTGCACCGGGTCGTTGTTCTTCAGGTACACACGTCCAAGCAGCGACGCGGCTTCGAAACGGCAGCTCGGCGCGCGCGCGGCCGTCGTCAACGCGCCGATCGCCTCGTCCGTCATGCCCATCTCGAGGTACGTTTTCGCGAGTCCCAGGTACTCCGCGGCGTCGCTCACACCGTTCTGTCGCGATACTTCGGAGCGGAATTCATTGAAGACCGCGTCGAGATTCTGCTCGGAGGGCGGTGGCGGTGACGCTGGCTGCGGAGGCGGCGGCGCAGAGGCCATCTCTTGCAGCTCGGCGAGCACGTTCGTCAGATCGATATCGTCCGCGTCCCCTTTCTTCTTTCCACTCGCGGCTTCGGGCTGCCGGGGCTTCAGCGGAATATCGGGCTCGGCGGCACGAGGACGCAGCGGGATATCGGGCTCCGGCGCGCGGGGTCGGAGCGGAATGTCCGGTTCCGCGGTGCGCGCGGCGGCGACTGGCGGCGCCTCTGTGACCGAAGGCTGCGCCGGCGATTCGGGCATGACCGCGACCGGCTCGTCGATGAATGACTCCGGCGCCATGAACGGATCGGTGGCAATGAAAGGCCCTTGCCCGCTCAGTCGATCGGCGATGATGGCATCGGGATCGGGAATGTTCAGCATGAGGAGCGCGCGACGGAAGCGATCGATGTGCGCGTGCTCCCACGGCTCGCGCGCGACGAGGTCCTCGGCGATCACGCGCGCCTCCGTGCCGTTGCCGCGTTCGAGATACGCATCCGCGAGGTGCGCCTGCGCCTCGTACATCACCGCCTCGAGACCGCCGTCCACGCAGATCTCGACGAGCTTCAGCAGCGCGGTGATCTGACCTGAGACGCGCGTGACGAACTCCTGCAGGATCGCCGCCGCGTCCATATAGTTGCCTGCCGCCAGCTCCGCGTCCACGGCCATGTCGATGCACACGAACGCACCATCCGGTGAGACCGGCGCCAGCCTCCAGGCCAGATCGATGATCTTCGTCCGCAAGCCGGCGTCCACGTGCAGCAGCTGCGACAGGATCTCGCGCGCGCCCTCCATGTTGCCGGAGCGGATCTCGATCTCCAGCAGCGGCATCAGGAGGTTGGGATCGTCCCCCGCGATCGAACGATCCAGATAGAGCTTCGCGGTCTCGAGATCGCCCTGTGCCGCGGCCGCGCGTCCCAGGATTGCGCGCCCTTCGAGGTCGTCGTGGTTCAGGCGCACGGCCTCGCGAAGCGCGCCGAGCGCTTCGTCAGGACGCCTCTTTTCCAGCAGGTCGGCGTGCATCGAGCGATACAGCATCGCGGCGCCGATCGCGTCGCCGTTCTGCGCGAGTGTCTGTGCGGCCAGCGCGCGCGCATCGAAGTCGGTCGGATCCAGCGAGCCGAGGCGAACGATGATTTCGTCGCTGGCTGCGCGATCGCCGCGCATCTTCCGTTTCGTCGCCACCGCGAGGAAGTAGCCCTTCGCATCTGCCAACAGCCCCTGCTTTGCGGAGATTTCCCCGAGGCGCAGCTGCACCGTCTCGGCGTCGGGCGTGATTTTCAGGACCTTTTTGTAGAGAGCCGCTGCCTTTGGAAAAAATCCTTCATTGAAGAGGTGATCCGCGATCTGCTCGTACTGCGCGACGGCCTTGTCCGGCTGGTTGGCGCGAACGTAGAGATCGCCGAGCGCGTTGCGCGTACTCCAGTCCCGCGGCTGCTCCTCGAGCAGGCGCACGTACTCCGCGATCGCCAGATCCAGCTTGCCTTGCCGGAGCAGCTTTTCCGCTTTTTTGAGGGCTTCTGTGCGATCGATGGCCAAGGGACGTTCAGATCCTATCAAACAGGGTCGGCGGCCGGAACGAGCGGCGGTGCGCTTCGGAGTAGCCGAACTTCGACACGGCGTCGAGGTGGTCCTTCGTCGCGTAGCCCTTGTGCCGGTCGAAGCCGTAGCGCGGGTCCTGCCCGTGCAGTTCCATCATGGTGCGATCACGCGTGACTTTCGCGACGATCGACGCGGCGGCGATGGCCGTGCATCGCACGTCGCCGTGGACCACGCCGCGCTGCGCCATCGGTAGATCGGGGATACGGAACGCGTCGACCAGCACCATGTCGGGCAGCGGCGCGAGTCCAAGCACCGCGCGCTGCATCGCGCGCAGCGACGCCTGGTGGATGTTGATGCGATCGATCTCGTCGGGATCCACACCGACGACGGACCAGCAGACCGCCTCGCGCGTGATACGCACGTACAGCCGCTCGCGTTCCGCGGCGGTCACGGTCTTTGAATCGCAGATGCGGGGAATGTAATGGTCAGGATCGAGGACGACCGCAGCCGCGACCACCGGGCCGGCAAGGCAGCCGCGCCCGACTTCGTCAACACCCGCCACGTACACGAACCCCATGCGCCGGAGCGCATTCTCCAGGGTCCTGTACGCGCGGATCTTGACCACGACTAGGAGGCTTGCTGTTTCCTGCCCGTTTCCTTCATCCGCGCCGCCTTGCCCTTGAGCTCGCGGAGGAAGTACAGCTTCGCGCGGCGAACCTTGGCGGTACGGAGCACCTCGATCCGATCGATGACCGGCGAGTGCAGCGGGAAAATGCGCTCGACGCCCTGGCCGAACGACACCTTGCGGACGGTGAACGTCGCGCGGGCGCCGCCGCGGTGCATCCCGATCACCATGCCCTCGAACACCTGGATGCGCTCCTTGTCCCCTTCGCGCACCTTCACGTGCACCTTGACGGTGTCCCCGGGCTTGATCGCCGGGCGCTGCGTAATCTGACCGCGCTCGACGGTCTCGACGGCATTCATGATCTCGCTCCTTATGTGTCTTTATTTAGCTCACTACGCTACGTTCGCGCTTCGTCGCTCACTCTGCTTCGTTCGCGCTCGTGAGCAGATCCGGCCGATGCCGGCGGGTGCGTTCACGCGCCTGCTCCCGCCGCCACTTTTCGATCTCCGCATGATGCCCGGACAACAACACCGGCGGAACCTTTCTTAACGGCGGGGACCCCTGCACCCCGCTTAGCTCACTGCGCTCGCTCTTCGCAGCTCGCTCCGCTACGTTCGCGTTACGAGTCCTCCATCAAATCGGGTCGCAGACGCCGTGTCCTTTCAAGTGCCTGTTGCCGACGCCACTTCTCGATTTCGGCGTGGTGCCCTGACGTCAACACCGACGGGACTCGATGGCCGCGAAACTCTGCGGGACGCGTGTACTGGGGGAAATCCAGCAGCCCGTCGCGCGCGAACGTGTCGCCGCTGACGGACGCTTCGTCCCCGACGACTCCCGGAACGAGCCGCGCCACGGCGTCCACGATCACCAGCGCCGGCAGCTCGCCGCCCGAGAGCACGTAATCCCCGATCGAGATCGCCTCCGTCGCCAGGTGCTCGCGGACGCGCTCGTCGACCCCTTCGTACCGCCCGCACAGGATCACCACGTGATCCAGCGCACTCAACCGCTTCGCAACGCCGTGCGTGAATCGATCTCCGTCCGGTGACGTCAGGATCACTGTTGAGGGCGTCCCGCGTTCCTCGCGAATCCGATCCACCGCCGCAAACAACGGCTCCGGCTTCAGCACCATCCCGGGCCCGCCGCCGAACGGCATGTCGTCGACGACCCGGTGCCGATCCGTCGTGAAGTCGCGCAAGTCGTGGACGCGGACATCGATCAGCCCGCGCGCGATGGCGCGCGCGACGATCCCCTCCGCCAGCGGCGCCTCCACCATCCTCGGAAAGATGGTGACGATGTCAAACTTCATCTCTGTCGGGGGGCTTCGCCCCCCGGCCCCCCTGCACGCTTGCTCGCGGGGACCCCTTCGATCCCCGCTCCGCTCGCGTGACTCACTCGCTGTCGCTCGTTCGTTGCGACGCGGCGTTCAATTGGATCAAACCCGCGGGAGGGTCGATCACGATCCTGCGTGCCGCCGGGTCCACGCTGACGCAGATGGTGTCGACCATCGGCACCATCACTTCACCGCCGCGCGCCGCGATCACCAGTCGGCTGCGCTCGAGCGGCCCTTCGACGTCGGTCACTTTCCCGACGACCTGCCCATCCTTCGTCCGGACCTCGCATCCGATGAGGTCGTGCCGGTAATACGTCCGCTCCGGCAGCGGCGCCAGCTCCGATGCCGGCACCTTCAATTCTGCGCCCGCGAGCGCCTCGGCGTCGTTCATCGTCTCGACGCCGTCGAGCGCGATGATCGGCCGTCCCTGCTGGAACCGCACCGACGCGATCCGCCGCGGGGTCTGTTCCCCACCCTGCTCCACGGTCAGCACCTGGCCGACGGCGAACCGCTCGTCCGGAAAATCCGTTTCCGGATTCACGATCACCTGCCCCTTATTTCCGTGGGCGCGGGCGATCCGACCGACTAACAGCAACTCGCTCATTCGAGCACGCACGACCTGCGGGTCGCGCCGCTGAGAACTAATCGCGGAAATCGACGGAGACTTTCGTTCCGTCCATCTCCGCCGCCAGGTTTGCCAGCGTGCGCACCGCCTGCGCGGTCCGCCCTTGCCGTCCGATCACGCGGCCCATGTCGCCAGGCGCCATCGTCAGCTCGACAAACATCTGGCCGCGCGCTTCGCGCTCGGTCACGTGCACGGCGTCCGGCTTGTCGGCGAGGCCTTTCGCGACGGCCTCGACGACGGCGCGTGCGCGGCTCACGACGCGGTGACGGCGGCGGTCACCGGAGTATCGGTCGCCGGCGGAGCCGGGTTGCGGTCGATCAGCGTGCGAATCGTGTCCGACGCCTGCGCGCCCTGCTTCACCCAGTAGTCCACGCGCTCGCGATCGAGCTGCAGCGTCTCCGGCTTGGTGCGCGGGTTGTAGTGCCCCAGCACCTCGACGAACGAGCTGTCCCGCGCCGCGCGCGAGTCCGTGACAACCACGCGGAAAAACGGCCGCTTCTTCGAACCTGCGCGTCTCAAACGTATAACCAGCATTACCGCATCAACCCTTTCAGCGCCGAGAGATTCGGACGCTTGCCTTTCGCGAGTCCCGCCATGCCGCCCATGGCCTTGAGCATCTTCTTCATCTGGATGAACTGCTTCAGCAGCTTGTTCACCTCTTCCACCGACGTGCCGGAGCCTTTGGCGATCCGCTTGCGCCGCTGACCGTTGATCAGCTGATGGTTCCGGCGCTCCCTGGCGGTCATCGAGTTGATGATCGCCTCGACGCGAAGCATCTGCTTCTCGTCGACCTGTTCCTTCTGCGCCTTCAGCTCCTTGATGGCGCCCATGCCCGGCAGCATCCCGATGATCTGCTCCAGCGGCCCCATCTTCCGGATCGTGCGCAGCTGGTCGCGGAAGTCCTCCAGCGTGAAGTCGTCGCGCCGGATCTTCTCTTCGAGCTTCGCGGCGTCTTCGATCGAGACAGCTTCTTCCGCCTTCTCGATGAGCGACAGCACGTCCCCCATGCCGAGCACGCGCGACACCACGCGATCCGCGTGGAACGGCTCGAGGTCCTGCAGCCGCTCGCCGCTGCCGACGAACGCGATCGGCACACCGACGACCGACACGACCGACAGCGCCGCGCCGCCGCGCGCGTCGCCGTCCATCTTGCTCAGCACGACGCCGGTGACGCCGATCCGCCGGTTGAATTCACCGGCGCTCTTGATCGCGTCCTGCCCGGTCATCGCATCGGCGACGAACAACTGGTCGACGGGTTTCACCGCGGCCTTGATGGCCTGCAGTTCCTCCATCAACTCGTCGTCGATGTGCAGCCGTCCGGCGGTGTCGACGATGACGACGTCGAACCCGCCGTTCTTCGCTTCGGCGAGCGCGCCCGAGGCGCGCTTCACCGGATCCATCTCGCCGGCGGGATCGTGGACCCGCACGCCGGCCTGTTTTCCGACGACCGCCAGCTGCTGGATTGCCGCCGGCCGTCTCACGTCCGTCGAGACCAGCAGCGGATGGCGACCCTGCTTCGTCAGCCATCGTCCGAGCTTCGCCGAGGTCGTCGTCTTGCCTGACCCCTGGAGGCCGAGCAGCATGATCACGCGCGGCCGCTCGCTCGTCGGCGGCAACCCGCCCTGCGTCTCGCCGAACAGCGCCAGCATCTCGTCGCGCACGATGCGCACGACCTGCTGGTCAGGCGTCAGGCTCTTGAGGACCTCCTGGTCCACCGCCCGATCGCGCACGCGATCGATGAACGCCTTGACGACCTTGAAGTTGACGTCCGCCTCGAGCAGCGCCATCCGGATTTCCCGGAGCGCCAGCTCGACCGTCTCTTCCGTGAGCCGCCCCTCTCCGCGAATATTGCGGAAAACGTCCTGCAGACGATTGGAAAGGGACTCGAACATGGCCGCACGGATCCGCCTAAAGCTCTTAGGCGCAAACCCTTATGGTAGAGGAAGTAAGGGCGCGAAGTCAATTCGAGGCGGCGCGTGCCAGCTTGCGCCGCCGTCACGATGACTTCGCTGTCGCGCAAGGTGGCTTCGCTTTCGGGAAACGTGGCTTCGCTGTCGGGCAACATGGCTTCGCTGTCGGGCGGGGGCGAGCGGTTGTTTGGACAATAGCACCGTGCGCACGCGTGGCCGACGGACGTTCCGCTGCCCAATCCCGGCTACGCAGGCCGGAAAAACGCTGCTGCGTCGGCTTGTCGGCGGAAGCGCGGGGCCCTACTTCGTCACCCCACGCGGACTTCAGCGCCTCCGCGGCGTTTTTCGGATCCGTGCGCGGCCTGCTCCGCAGGGATTGCTCCGCGAAACGTCCGCCCAGCAATCACGCGCGTCCTCAATCTGGATCATAGCGTCCGACCACGGAATCCGCCGCCGCGTCTAAGTTGCGGAACATGCAACTGCCAGGAGCACACACACATGACGAAGCCGCTCGGGATAGTGCTGTCGATCTTATTGTTGGCCGCCGCACCTGCAGACCTCTCCGGCGTTTGGAGGCTCGACTTCGATCCGGACTTCGGCGGAACGCGCCACGCGAATGCGGCGGAGTGCCACTTCAAGCAAGAGGGGTCGAAGCTATCCGGCGACTGTGCGGGCGGGTCTATCACAGGCGAAGTGCGCAACCGGAAGGTGACTCTCAACGCGAGAACGGGGCGGAATAACGAGTTTCCTGTCACGTTCGTCGGGAAGCTGGACAAAGAGCAGAAGACAATCAGCGGCGAGTGGCACCTTGCGGATAACCTCGGAAAGAGAACGGGAAAGTTCACCGTGAGAAAGCAGTAATGCGCAGATGAATTGGCCGCGCTCTGCTATTGAAACCAGGCGCGCGACTTCTGTTTACGGTCCATAACATCGGACGAACGCGGGCTGCACCCAGATGGAGTGTGTGTGGCTGGAGACGTCGCTCCGAACGTGGAAAGGGTCCTCGAAATGGAGTTCGGCGCGGCCGTCCTCGTCGTATGCCGCAAGCAAGACCGGCTTGCCCACAATTGCGGTAATTGCGTTCTGGTCTTCCGGGGCAAGTCTTCGAGGAAGCCGGGTGGGATGGCTGTAAGCACAACCATCTCGCCAGGTGTTGGCTTTGCGCTATTCATACCTGATACCAGTTCGCGTTCTGATACGCCACGCGCGTGTTCTCCCTCTTGAACGACGCGGAATCTTGAAAGTTGCGGCGTTGCGCGCGCGTGGCCGACGGCGGTTCCGCTCCGCTCCGCAATACCTCCTACGCAGGCCGGAGAAACGCCAGCTATCGAGCGGCCCTCGGGTCCTGCCAGATGATCTGCGCGTTCTTGCGCTCACTGAAAAAGTCCGCACATCCTCCATCGCCCGCGCCCGTCGTGCCGCCGTTCGGATGGCACAGACTACTTCCGTCAGCGCGATAAAGATCGCTCCAGACATCGCAGCATCGCGGCGGTACGAAGTAGACCACTTCGTCTTTGTATTCGTAACGCGTGATCGAGAGCGGCGGATCGGCGACCGGTTGTGTTTCGAACGTGTGGATGAGCGACGTCAACCATTCCGGCATCCGGTCCGGCGCGACCGGACTCTTGTCGCCGCACGACACAAAGAGGATAGAGACGAAACAGAGGACAGCAGCGGGAAGGAGGAAGCGTCGCGGCTTCATGTAATCCTCCTCACACATCCATGGTAACGCAGATCAAGAAAAGTTACAGATGTGGCGCGCGCACGTTCGTTTCGGGCGGGGCCGTGTCGCGCACGCGCGGTTTTTCCGGCCTGGCCACGCGCTACCGAAAACGGCGCCAGTCGATCCGGTACTTGCGAATCTTGTAGTTGACGATCCGCGCGCTGGCGTGCAGGAGCCGGGCCGCCTTCGCGCGGTTGCCGCGCGCCATCTTCAGGGCGTCCTGGATCAGATCCTTTTCGAGCGCGGCGAGCGCCGCCGAGAGCGATTGGGTCGCCGACGCCTCGCTCGTGTCGGCCATCTGCAGCGTCGGCGGCAGATGATGGGCGTGGACCACGTCGCCGTCGCAGACAAGCACCGCCCGCTCGATGACGTTCTGGAGCTCGCGGACGTTGCCCGGCCAGTGATACGCCATCAGCATGTCGATGGCCGGCGTCGAGATGCGGCGGATTCGCCGGCGGTGATCGGCTGCGATCCGCTCGAGAAAATGATCCGCCAGCAGCAGGACGTCGGTCTTCCGATCGCGCAGCGGCGGCACGAAGATGCTGAACACGTTCAGGCGATACAGCAGATCCTCGCGGAAACTGCCCGAGGCGATCGCCTCTTCGAGGTGCCGGTTCGTCGCCGCGATGAGCCGCACGTTCACCTTGACGGGGTCCGCGCCGCCGAGGCGCTCGAACTCCCGTTCCTGCAGCACGCGCAGCAGCTTGACCTGGACGGACAGGTTCACGTCGCCGATCTCATCCAGGAAGAGCGTGCCGCCGTCAGCCCGCTCGAAGCGCCCCGCCTTCCGCGCGGCCGCGCCCGTGAACGCCCCCTTCTCATATCCGAACAGCTCCGATTCGATCAGCGTGTCGGGCAGCGCGGCGCAGCTCACCTTCACGAACGGCTTCGCGGACCGCTGCGAGTTGTAATGGATCGCCTGAGCGATCAGCTCCTTGCCGGTGCCGGACTCGCCGCGGATGAGCACCGTCGTGTTCGCCCGCGCAACCTGCATGATCTGCTCGCACACGGCGTGCATTGCGCGGCTCGTGCCGAGGATGTGCGAGAAGTCGTAGCGCTCGCGCAGCTCCCCCTGCAGGCGGACGTTTTCCTGGACGAGCCGCTCGCGGTCCGCCTCCAGCAGCTTCTGCACCTTGATCGCGTGCGCGATCATCGACGCGACGACGCCGAAGAACTTGCCGGTGCGCTCGTAATCGCGCTCCGCCTTGAAGCGCAGCTCGATGCAGAGCACGCCCGTCGACCGGCGGTTGAGGAGCAGCGGGACGCACACAAAGCTGCGTTCGTCGGCGCCGGCGGCCCGCTCACCGAGCGCAGGTTCCCGGCTCACCCGCGGGACCACGACGGGCCGCCCCGTCGTGAAAACCTGCCGCGCCAGCGCGCCGCCGGGCACACCGCGCTGCCACGCCGCATCGCGCATGACTCCCAACGCGGCGACAACCTCCAGCGGCGCCTGCTCGCGTGCCTCGATCGCGACGGCGCTCCGGACCGCGTCGTGCGACTTCTCGAGGATCTCGAGCACACGGTGGAGGGAGGCCTTGAAGTTGGTCGCGTTGGCCAGCGCCTGGCTGACCTCGAGCAACGACGTCAGCTTCCGGATTTCGCTGGTCGGCCGCCCCGAGCCGAGGTTGAATTGGGCGCCACTCCCTGCCCGCGTTTCGGGGATCGAGGTCGACATCGGTTCACCCCGTGTTGCGCATGCCAGCGGCGACGCCGCTGATCGTGATCCGCAAGGCCCGCCCCAGCACGCCGATCGCCTGCTCGTGCGCAGCGTCGGCGAGCGGGTCGGCCGGCCGCGCGGGCGCGGCGCGGCCGTCTCCGGCGCGCAGGATGGCGAGCCGGCGGAGCAACTCGATCTGCACCAGGTTGATCGGATCGACGTACGGATTGCGCACCTCGATCGACCTGCGCAGCACGTCGTTGTCGGCGAGCAGCTCGGGCTGCCCGGTGATGGCGAGAACGGCGCCGGTGGCCGCGCGCAGACGGTCGCGCAGGGACGCGCCGAAGGACTGGAGCTCCGCCGGCGCGAGCTGTCGATCGTACTCGGCGGCGATGTATGGGTCCGGCCACTCGCGGTACATCTGCCGGTACAGATCGCCATCCCGCTCTCGCAGGGGTGCCAGGCCGAGCGTCTCGGCGCCGAGCCACGAGGCAAGCAGCAGCCGCGTCTGCATCCAGGCGAAGTGCCACGGAATCGCGCGCAGGCCCGCGAGTCCGTCGCCGCCGCGGCGGGCGGGCCGGCTGCCCATGTGCAGGCTGTCGAGCTCCGCCTCTGGCGTCACCGAGCGGAAATAGCGCAGGAAGCGGTCGTCCTCGTACACGACACCGCGGAACGCGTGCTCGGCGGACACCGCCAGCCGATTCATGGCGTCGCGCCACTCGGGCCGCGCGGCGGTGGCCGGGGCGAGCATCGCCTCGAGCGTCGCCGACGTGTAGACTTCCAGCGTGCGGAGGACGATGCCCGGCAGACCGAACTTCGCCTGAATCATCTCCCCCTGCTCGGTGACCCGTAGCGAGCCGTCGATCGACCCGGGGGGTTGCGACTGCAGCGCGAGGTACGTAGGACCGCCGCCGCGTCCGATGCTTCCGCCGCGGCCGTGAAACAATGTGACGGCGATGCCGTGGCGGCGGCCGGCTTCCACGATCGCCTCCTGCGCCTGGTACAGCTCCCACGCTGCAGCGACCCGGCCGATTTCCTTCGCGGAGTCGGAATATCCGATCATCACTTCCTGCCGATTGCCTGCGGCAGCCAGGCGGGCGCGGTACCACGGGATGGACAGCAGGCGATCCAGGATGTCACCGGCGGCGCGGAGATCGCGGGCCGTTTCGAACAGCGGAACGACACGCAGGGGAGGCGACACTCCCGCGCGACGTTGCAGATATTCGACGGCAAGCACGTCCGAGGGCGTCGCCGCCATGGTGACCACGTAGGCACCGAGCGAGTCGGACGGAATCACGGCGAGCGCCTGGAACGTCTGCAGGACGTCGGCCACGCGCGGGTTGTTAGGAATGCCGCTCCTGGCCTGCGGCGCCTCGTTCGACACCGCGTCCACCAGGAACGCGATCCGCTCGTCTTCGCTCCATTCGGCATAGCCGGGACGTCCCGCGTGCCGCGCGACGAGGTCCACGGCTTCGGCATGGCGCCGTGCCTCCTGCCGGATGTCGAGCCGGGCGAGTGTGAGCCCGAAACACGCGAGGCGCCGCAGGGCGTCGGCGAGCGCGCCGTCGGCGATGAGGCCGTTGCCCGTCGCGTGAAGCGAGTCGAAGCAGAGGCGCAGCGGGCGCTCGAGATCCGCGGCGGTCTTGTAGACTTCGCCGGCGGGCGGGCCGCCGCGCCCGCCCGGGCGCGTCGAAAGCTGATCTTCGATCGCGCGGCGGGTCGATTCGATGTCGCGATGCACCTTGCGGAGCAGCGCCCGGTACGGCTCCGTCGCGCCGGGCGTGCAGGCGGCGAGCGCGTCGTTCGCGTCGGTCATGGAGAGATCCTCGCCGAGCGCCGCCACATCGCGGGCGTAGAGCGTCAGCGCAATCCACTTCGACCCCAGGCAGGCCCGGCGCGTTACCTCCGGCGTGATCGACGGGTTGCCGTCGCGGTCGCCGCCGATCCACGACCCGAACCGGATTGGCGCCGCGTCGAGCGGCAGCCGGCGGCCGGTCACCTCGACGAGCGTTCGATCGAGCGACCGGAGATACTCGGGCAAGGCGTCCCAGATCGTGCGTTCGAAGACCGAGAAGGCCGCGCGCGCCTCGTCGGTCGGGCAGGGGCGATCGCGGCGCACCTCCTCGGTCTCCCAGGCCGCCGTGATCTCGCGGCGGAGCGCGTCAAGCAGCCGCTGCCGCTCGCGCGCCGTCACGTCGCCGCGATCCAGCTCCGCGAGCGCGTCCGCGATGGCGGCATATTTCCGCTGCAGCGTGCGCCGCATCATCTCGGTGGGATGCGCGGTCATCACGAGTTCGATGCGCAGGCCGAGGACCGCGTCGTACAGGCGGTCCGGCGGCACGATCGCCGCCAGCCGCGACAGCGTCTCCTCGAGGGAGCCGGGCTGCGGCCGCGCGGCCGTCTCGCGCTGGTGCGCGCGCCTACGGCGGATCCGGTGATACTGCTCGGCGACGTTCGCGAGGTTGAGGAATTGCGAGAACGCGCGCGCCACGGGCACGGCGGCGTCGACCGGCATTGCGGCCAGTTCCTTCGACAGGTCCCGGAACGCCTCGGCCCGGCGGTCACCCTCGCGCCGCGCGCGCTTGGCGCACGCCCGGACGCGCTCGACGCGGCGGTACAGCCCCTCCCCATCCTGGCGGATCAGCGTTTCGCCCAGCAGGGTCCCCAGCAGCCGCACGTCATCGCGAAGCGGCTTGTGCGCGTCTTCAACGAGCAACGCCGCCTCCGTGATGGCCGCGCGAGCCTTCTATAATCACGATAAGGTTATGAGCCGTCCACCGTTCGCATCCGCCGTCGTCGCCGCCGAAGGGCACCTGATCGACTCGCAGCTGCTCACGGCGATCTTCGACACCGTGATCAACAGGGGCGGAGCGTTCGAGGTGCAGTCGTTCGACATCGGCCGCACCAACGACGATTTTTCGCGGCTGACCCTCAAGGTGCTGGCCGCCGATCAGGCGGCGCTGGGGGCGCTGCTCGAAGCGCTCCTGCCGCTCGGCTGCCACGCCGCCGCGGAGCAGGACGCGCTCGTCCGCGCCGCGGACCGTGACGGGTGCGCACCCGAGGACTTCTACTCGACGACGAATCAGCGGACGCAGGTGCGCATCGACGGACGCTGGACGCCGGTCGATCGCCAACGGATGGACGCCGCGATCGTGATCGAACCGGCCGGCGCGGCGTGCCGCAAGCTGCGCGACATCCGCGCGGGCGATCGCATCGTCTGCGGGCTCGACGGTGTACGCGTCACGCCGGAGTTCCGCGATCGCGAACGGACCGACTTCGCGTTCATGGCCAACGACGTCTCCTCGGAGCGGCGCGTCGAGGTCGCCGTAGCCCGGATCGCCGCGATGATGCGCGAGATCAAGGAGGCGGGCGGCCGCATCGTGTTCGTGGCGGGCCCCGTGCTCGTCCACACCGGCGGCGCGGCCTACTTCGGCGGCCTCGTGCGCGCCGGGTTCGTGGACGTCCTGCTCGCCGGCAACGCCCTCGCGGTCCATGACGTCGAACTGGCGCTGTTCGGGACGTCGCTCGGCGTGGATCTCGAGGCGGGCGCGCCCGTCTCGGGCGGCCATCGGCATCACATGCGCGCGATCAACGCGATCACTCGCGCCGGCGGCATCGAGGCCGCGGTCCGCGCGGGGGTGCTGACGCGCGGCGTCATGTACGAGTGCGTTCGCGCCGGCGTACCCTACGTGCTCGCCGGCAGCGTGCGGGACGACGGCCCGATCCCCGACACGGTGACCGACATCGTCGCGGCGCAGGATCGCTACGCGGCCGCGCTGGACGGCGCCGGGATCGTGATTGTGCTCTCGACCATGCTTCATGGCATTGGCGTCGGAAATATGCTACCCGCGTGGGTTCCCGTCGTCTGCGTCGACATCAATCCGGCCGTCGTCACGAAACTCGCGGACCGGGGCTCGTCGCAGACGATCGGCGTGGTCACCGACGTCGGGCTCTTTCTCCACCAGCTGGCGGCTCGGCTGCTGCATTCCTGACGGCCTGGCGAGCTTCGCATCAAATCAGAGAAGGGAGCTCGGACTCCCCCATCAGGAACAAATCGACGCCTCGTGCGCAGCTGCGCCCATCGGCGATTGCCCACACGATGAGCGATTGCCCGCGCTGCATGTCGCCCGCGGTAAACACGCCCGGCACACTGGTCATCCAGTTCGCGTCGCGCCACACCGTGTTCCGCTCTGTCATCCGCACGGCGAGCTGGTGAACGGGGCCGGAGCGTTCCGCCCCGGTGAAGCCCATCGCCAGGAGCACGAGATCGGCCGGCAGCTCGAATGCCGACTCCGGCACCGGCTCGAACATCGTGCGCCCGCCCGAGGACGTTGGCTCCACGCGGACCGCGCGCAATGCTTTTACGCGTCCGTCGCCGTCGCCGAGAAAGGCTTCCGTCGAGACGGCGAAGAGCCGTTCGCCGCCTTCTTCGTGTGCGGTCGACACGCGGAAGATGCGCGGCCATTCCGGCCACGGGTTGTCGGCGGCGCGGCCGGCAGGCGGCATCGGCAGCAGCTCGAGTTGGCGGACGGCGGCCGCGCCTTGGCGCAGCGCCGTGCCAAGGCAGTCCGCCCCCGTATCTCCACCCCCGATGATCACGACCTGCTTGCCCTCAGCCGAAATCGTCTCGGCGGGCGACAGGTGATCCCCCTGGCACCGACGGTTCTGCGCGGTCAGGTAGTCCATCGCGAAGTGGATGCCCTCGAGTTCGCGCCCCGGCACGCGCAAATCACGCGGCGTCGTACACCCGGCAGCGAGGACGATGGCATCGAAGTCCGACAGCAGGTCGTCGGCGGTCACGTCGATCCCGACGGTGCAGCGCGGGCGGAACACGATGCCCTCCGCCGTCATGAGTGCGATCCGCCGATCGAGAATTCGCTTCTCCAGCTTGAATTCGGGAATGCCGTATCGCAGCAGTCCGCCGATGCGATCCGCGCGCTCGAACACCGTCACCGTGTGCCCCGCGCGGTTCAGTTGATCCGCCGCCGCAAGGCCAGCCGGCCCCGATCCGACGATCGCCACGTGCTTGTTCGTCCGCCACGCAGGCGGACGCGGCGCGATCCAGCCCGCATCGAAGGCGCGATCGACGATCGCCACTTCGGTGCCCTTGATCGTGACCGGCGCATCGCTGATGCCGAGCACGCATGACGCTTCGCACGGAGCGGGACAGAGCCGGCCCGTGAACTCGGGAAAGTTGTTCGTGTCGTGCAGGCGATCGATCGCGGTGCGCCACCGGCCGCGGTAGACGAGGTCGTTCCAGCTCGGGATGAGATTGCCGAGCGGGCATCCCTGGTGACAGAACGGGATCCCGCAGTCCATGCACCGCGACGCCTGGCCGCGCAGTGCAGGCTCCTCGTACGGCAGGTACACCTCGCGCCAATCGCCGAGCCGTTCGACGACGGGTCGCGCCGGCTGCTTCTGGCGGGCGATCTCGAGGAAACCGGTGGGCTTACCCATGGGTCACCTGCGCGACCGGCAACGCCGCCGCGGCGGCCGTCATGGTCTCGACGGCCTCTGCGGCGGCGCGCAGGGCTCGCCGGTAGTCAACGGGCATGATCTTCACGAACGCCGCGGCGGCCGACGGCCAGCTCGCGAGGAGCCTGGCCGCGACGGCGCTGCCCGTGAGGTCCGCATGACGCTCGAGCAGCGCGCGCAGCTCCGCGTGGTCGGAGGCGCCGGGCGCCTCGAGCTCGACGAGCTCCGTGTTGCACCGTGACGAAAACGTTCCGTCGGCGTCGAGGACGTACGCGATCCCGCCGCTCATGCCCGCGGCGAAATTCCGTCCCGTGCGCCCCAGCACGACGACGCGGCCGCCCGTCATGTACTCGCAGGCGTGATCGCCCACGCCCTCGACGACCGCCGACGCGCCGCTGTTCCGCACGGCGAACCGCTCGCCCGCGACGCCGCGGATGAACGCCTCGCCGGCCGTCGCGCCGTACAGGGCGACGTTGCCAATGATGACGTTGTCCTCCGCCGCAAACCGTGACGCGCGCGGCGGGACCACGACCAGGCGCCCGCCCGACAGTCCCTTGCCGACGTAGTCGTTGGCATCCCCTTCGAGCCGCAAGGTCAGGCCGCGCGGAATGAACGCGCCGAAGCTCTGGCCCGCCGAGCCGAAGCAGCCGAGCCGAATTGTGTCGTCCGGCAGGCCCTCGCCGCCCCACATGCGGGTGACTTCCGATCCGAGCATCGTCCCGATCGCGCGATCGACGTTGCGCACTCTCAGCTCGAGCGAGACGGGGGCGCGATGCACGATGGCCTCGCGGCACACCTCGATGAGATCGCGGTCGAACGCGCGATCGAGGCCGTGGTCCTGCGCCTCGACGCGGCGGCGCGGCGAGCGCGCGTAGACGTCCGTCAGCATCCGGCTGTAGTCGAGGCCCCTCGCTTTCCAGTGCTCGATCGCCGGACGCAGGTTGAGCCGATCGACCATCCCGATCATCTCGTCCATCGTCCTGAAGCCGAGCGCGGCCATGTGCTCGCGGACCTCCTGGGCGATGAAGCGGAAGAAGTTGACGACGAACTCTGGCTCGCCGGTGAAGCGCGCGCGCAGCGCCGGGTCCTGCGTCGCGATGCCGACCGGGCACGTGTTCAGGTGGCACACGCGCATCATCACACAGCCGGAGACGACGAGGGGCGCCGTCGCGAAGCCGAATTCCTCGGCGCCGAGCAGCGCGGCGATCACGACGTCGCGCCCCGTCTTGAGCTGGCCGTCTGTCTGCACGACGATGCGACCGCGAAGTCCGTTCAACCGGAGCACCTGCTGCGTCTCGGCGAGCCCCAGCTCCCACGGAATGCCCGCGTGCTTGATGCTGGTCAGCGGCGCGGCGCCCGTGCCGCCGTCGTGGCCCGAGATCAGGACGACGTCGGCGTGGGCCTTGGCGACCCCCGCGGCGATCGTGCCGATGCCGGCCACCGAGACGAGCTTCACCGAGATCCGCGCCTGCGGGTTCGCGTTCTTGAGGTCGTAAATCAGCTGCGCGAGATCCTCGATTGAGTAGATGTCGTGGTGCGGCGGCGGCGAAATCAGCCCGACTCCGGGAGTCGCGTAGCGGACCTTGGCGATCCACGGATAGACCTTGGACCCGGGAAGCTGGCCGCCTTCGCCGGGCTTAGCCCCCTGCGCCATCTTGATCTGCAGCTCGTCGGCGTTGACCAGGTACTCGCTCGTCACGCCGAAGCGCCCCGAGGCGACCTGCTTGACGGCGCTTCGGCGCCAGTCGCCGTTCGGATCGCGGCGGTAGCGGGCGGGGTCCTCCCCGCCTTCGCCCGTGTTCGACTTCGCGCCGAGCCGGTTCATCGCGATCGCGAGCGTGGTGTGCGCTTCTTCACTGATCGAGCCGTACGACATGGCGCCCGTCGCGAACCGCTTCACGATCTGTTCGACGGATTCGACCTCGTCGATCGCCAGCGGTGACGGCGAGAGGCGCAGCTCCAGCAGGCCCCGCAGCGTCGCCAGCCGCCGCGTCTGGTCGTCGACCAGCCTCGTGTACTCCTTGAAGATCGGGTACTGCCCGGTGCGCGTGGCGTGCTGGAGCTTGAACACCGTCTCCGGCGTGAACAGGTGGTATTCCGCTTCACGCCGCCACTGGTATTCGCCACCGGCGGCGAGACCCGCGCCCTCGCGCGACCGTCGCGCGAACGCGCGCCGGTGCCGCTGCAGCACCTCTGTCGCGATCTCGTCGATCCCCACGCCGCCGATGCGCGACGAGGTCCCGCTGAAGTGCCTGTCGACGACGCGCACGTCGATGCCGATCGCCTCGAAGATCTGCGCGCCGCAATAACTCTGCAGGGTGGAGATCCCCATCTTCGACATGACTTTCAGGATCCCCTTGTTGAGCGCGTGGATGTAGTTGACGACGGCGTCCTCGTACCGCACCTCGGGCAGGTGCCCCTGCTCGACCAGATCGGCGATCGTCTCGAAGGCGACGTACGGGTTCACCGCGCCCGCGCCGTACCCGAGCAGCAGCGCGCAATGGTGCACTTCGCGCGCGTCGCCCGATTCGACGACGAGGCCGCAGCGTGTCCGTGTCCCCTTGCGCACCAGGTGGTGATGCACCGCGGCCGTCGCGAGCAGGCTGGGGATGGGCGCCAGGTGCCGATCCGCGCTGCGATCCGACAGGATGACGATCGTGTACCCCGCGTCCACTGCGTCGCTCGCCCGCTGCTTGACCTCCTCGAGTGCGCGCTCGAGCCCGGCGCCGCCGCGCAGCGGATCGAACAACGTCGAGATCGTTGTGGATCGAAATGCGGGCAGGTAGACGTGCCGGAGACGCGCCAGTTGCTCGTTATCGATGACCGGGTACTCGATCTTAATCTGGCGGCACGATTCGGGCGCCGGTTCGAGCAGGTTCCCTTCCGGGCCGACCGTCGATCCCATCGTCGTCACCAGCCGCTCGCGGATCGCGTCGAGCGGTGGATTCGTGACCTGCGCGAACGTCTGCTTGAAGTAGTCGTACAGCAGACGCGGGCGATCCGACAGCACGGCCAGTGCAGCGTCGGTGCCCATGGATCCGATCGGCTCCTCGCCTGTCGCGGCCATCGGCGCGATCAGGAGGCGGAGATCTTCGTCGCTGTAGCCGAACATCCGCTGGCGGCGGACGACGGCTTCGTGCTCCGGCCGGGGAAGGTACGGAGGCGCCGGCAGCTCGTTGATGTCGAGCAGGTTCTGGCGCAGCCAGTCGCCGTATGGTTGCGCGGCCGCCAGCTCGCGCTTGATCTCCTCGTCGGACACGATCCGGCCGCGCGCGGTGTCCACTAGGAAGATACGGCCGGGGCGCAGGCGATCCTTGAGGACGATCTCGTCCGCCGGCAGATCGAGCACGCCCGATTCCGACGCCATCACGACAAGGCCGTCGCGCGTGACGGCGTAGCGCAGCGGACGGAGCCCGTTGCGATCGAGGACCGCACCGATCACGATGCCGTCGGTAAAGGCGATCGCGGCGGGGCCGTCCCAGGGCTCCATCAGCGTGGAGTGATATTCGTAGAACGCCTTCAGCGCCGGCTCCATCGTCTCGTGGCCGGACCACGGCTCCGGGATCATCATCAGCAGCGCGTGCGGCATCGACCGGCCCGCCATGACGAGCAGCTCGAGCACGTTGTCGAACGTCGCGGTATCGCTGCCCCCCTCGCGGATGATCGGCAGCAGCTTGCGCAGATCGTCGCCGAACAGCGGCGAGCGCAGCAGGCCTTCGCGCGCGCGCATCCAGTTGATGTTGCCCCTGAGCGTGTTGATCTCGCCGTTGTGCGCGATCAGCCGATACGGGTGGGCGAGCGGCCAGGAAGGGAACGTGTTCGTGCTGAACCGCTGGTGCACCAGCGCGAGGGCCGACTCCATGTCGGGATCGCAGAGGTCCGGGAACGTCGGCTGGATCTGCGCCGCGGTCAGCATGCCCTTGTAGATCAAAGTGCGCGACGACAGGCTCGGGATGTAGAACCGCTGTCGATCGGCTTCGGGCATTGCGTCGACGGCGTGCTCGACGCGCTTCCGGATCACGTACAGCTTGCGCTCGAAGGCCATCGGATCCGTCTCGAGCGCGGCGGCGACGCGCGGCGACGCGCCGATGAACAACTGCTGAATGACCGGCCGCGTGGCGCTCGCCGACGGTCCGAGGTGGCCGTCCTCGACGGGCACGTGACGCCAGCCGAGCGTGAGCTGATCCTCCTCGGCAATCACGCGCTCGATAACCCGTCGCGTTCGCTCGCGCGCGCTGTGGTCCGCCGGAAGGAACACGGTTCCCACCCCGTACAGCCCTGGCGGCGGCAGCGCGATGGACCGATCGACCACCTTGCGCAGAAAACGATCGGGCAGCTGGATCAGGATGCCGGCGCCGTCGCCGGTATTCGACTCACACCCGCACGCGCCGCGGTGCTGAAGATTGATCAGCACCTCCAGCCCGCGGGTGATCACGCCGTGGGATCGCCGGCCCGCAATATCGACGACGAAGCCGACGCCGCAGGCGTCATGTTCGAACGCCGGATCGTAAAGGCCGTTACGCTGCAGCGGGTCGAAGTCTTGCGATGCCACATCGCCGTTATCGCAGAGCGGCGGCCATTAGCAAAATAGAATGATCACATGGAAGCCATCTGCCGGCGAGATGGGTCAGATATCCTGCTCTCCGGTGCGAATCCGATACGCCTGCTCGACGGGCAAAACGAAGACGCGGCCGTCACCGATTTCCCCTGTCCGCGCCGCCTCGACAATCGCGCGTATCGCCTCGTCGGCGATCGTGTTGGTCACGACCACTTCGATCTGCATCTTCGGCAGCAGGCTGACGTTGTATTCCTTGCCGCGATAAATCGCGGTGTGCCCTTTCTGCTTGCCATGCCCCCGGACCTCGGTCACGGTCATGCCCGAGATATTGAGTTGCGCGAGCGCGTCCTTGACCTCATCCACCTTGCTCGGGCGGATGATGGCTTTCAGCAGCTTCATTCGTTGTCCTCCAGCATGTGTTGCAGATGCGCGGTCAGCCCCTGCTGGTCCGCAGGCGTCAGCTTGTCGCCGCGTCGGGTAATGTGGAACACGTCGATCGCCGTGTCCCCTTCCGTGGCGATCAGCACCAGATCGATCTCGCAGCCGTACTCGGAAATCGCGCGGCTGATGCGATACAGGAGGCCGAGCTCGTCGGGCGCCACGATCTCCAGGACCGTGTACTTGCGCGACGCGTCCCCGTCGACGCCGACGACCGGCGCGGCGCGCGCCGCGCGCCGCCGCTGCAGCCCGCGCAGACGGCCGCGCAGGCGATCGGCGGCCGTCGAGCGGCCGCCGACGACGTCCTCGATGGCGTGCAGCACAGCATCCGAAGCCCCCGGGTTGAGCGCCAGGAACCGCTCCGCATCCACGAACTGAAAGACGTCGAGGACCAGGCCGTTCGGATTCGTCATCGCATGCCCGCGCAGGATGTCCATCCCGAACGACGAGAGCACGCCGCAGATGTTCGCAAAGAGCATCGGCTTGTCGAGCGTGACTACGGTCAGCTCCCACACCGCGTCCGCCGGCTCGAGGCGCAAGTGAACCTCGTCGGGATGCATGTCGCGCGCGAGCCGCACGTGGTCGTACACCGTACGGCGATCGAACAGCTGGAGGTAGCGCCTGGGCAGGCCCTCGAGAAAGGCGGCAACCTCGCCGGCGGCCAGATCGGCCGGACGTCGCGCCACGCATTCGGCAGCCGCCGTTTCCGTCCGGTCGATCAGATCATCGCCGTACTGGCGGGTCAGGCAGTTGTAGGTATCGACGTACACGCGCCAGAGGAGCTCCTCCTTCCAGCGCGTCAGCGTGTCGGGACTGACGGCCTCCACGTCGGCCAACGTCATCAGGCACAGGAGCTTCAGCCGATCTTCGGTGGCGACGAGCGCCGCGAACTCCCGGACAATCTCGGGATCCTCGGTGTCTCGCCGGAACGCCACTTGCGACATTCGCAGGTGATGCCGGATCAGGAAGCGCACCGTCTCGCGCGCGGCGTCGGGCAGTTCCAGCTGGGCGAGGAACCCCTCGGCCATGCGCACGCTCTCGATCGCGTGGTCGTCGTCGCGCCACTTGCCGACGTCGTGCAGCAGCAGGGACAGCACCAGCAGCTCCGGCGCCTCGATTTCGCGCAGCAGCGCGGAGAAGCGCGGCCGAACGTCGGGCGCGCTGACCAGACGTTCGAGGTTGCGAATGGTCTGCAGCGTGTGCTCGTCAACGGTGTACTTGTGATAGAAGTCCCGCACGACACGATAGGTGATGGCGTGGAACGGCGGGATCATCCGGCCGAGCAGACCGCAGTCGTGCATTTCCGACAGGCGCGCGTAGAGGCCGCGCCGCGGTACGAGAAAGCGCAGCAGCGCGGCGCGATGTTCCGCCGCCGGAAAGAACGACGCGAACGAGCAGCCCTCGCCGTGCTGCCGGATCCATTCCAGCGTTTCGTCGGCCACTCCGGTGTCGCCATCGAGCGCCGACTGGAACGCGGCCAGCCAGGACTCGGGATCGAGGGCGGCGCTCCCCTCGTCGATGAAGCGCACGCCGTCGCGCGTTCGTCCGAGATTCACGCCGACAGGCACCGGCGCCGTCCGGCGAACGCGGTCCAGGGCGCGCGTCACGGTCCGCGCGTGGCTGAAATAGTCGGCCATCAATGCCTCGACCTGCTGCCGCGGCGACTGGCCCGGGTAGCCGAGCTGCCGGGCGATCTTCTCCTGCAGCTCGTGGACGAGGATGTTGTCGTTGCGGCGGCGCTCGAGATGCAGCAGCGCGCGGATTCTGAGCAGGAAGTCTTCTGCCTGCGCCAGCCGCGGCGCGTCGCCGCTGCGCCGCAGCATCGCCGGGTCGGTGGCCGCCGAGATGGTCCGCGCCGCGGCAATGTCGCGCAGCGCGCCGGGCGCTTCCTTCACATCCGGCTCGAGCTGGTAGAGCGTGGCGTTGAACTGCGCATAGCGCGCGTCTATCAGCTCCTGCAGGGCCTCGACGATGTGCGCGTGCGTCGCGGGCACGTGGAACGACTCGAGCAGCCGGCGGAAGAGCGACGCCTCGCCCGCGACGAGTCGCGCGTCCGACAGCGCCATCAGGAATTCAGGATTGTCGACCTCGAGCTCGGCGATCTCGCGCGCTTCGCGGACCTGGTGCCCGACGACGAAGCCGGCGTCCCACAGCGGGTGGAGCAGACGCCGCAGAAATCGTTCCTCGCCGTCGCCGACCACCCCGCCGAACAGGACGAGGAGGTCGATATCGGAGTACGGACACAGGTGGCGCCGGCCGTAGCCGCCGAGTGCGATCAGCGCGACCGGTGTGGCGGGCACGTCGGCCGCGGCCGCGAGCCGCTGCAGCTCGCGATCGACGAACGCGCTGTAACGTTCGAGCGCCGACAGCCCGCTCTCCCCCGCGAGAATGTCGCGGCCGGCCGCCCGCCGGGCCTGTTCGAGCAGTGGGGCCGCCCCGCCGGGCAGAACCGCGCCGTCAGTCGCCACCGAATTACCGTACATCGAATCGCGCAGCTTCGCCGCTACCCTTTGTAACTGAACGAATACAGCACGCCGAAGGCGATCGAGTTCTGCCTCTTCTTCAGCCCGCCATCGCGCAGCTTGAACACCGCGCTGTCGGAGAAGTCGCTGCGGTACTCGATCCGCCACATGAACGTGTCGGCCGGCTTGAGCTCCAGCGTGGCGGTCGCCTCCTTCAGCTTCTGCACGGCTCCGGTGGTGAACCCCGATGCATCGTCATAAATCTCGAACCGCGGCGAGAACGCGAGCCACGGCCTGGCCTGCACCCTGGCATACCCCGCGACGCCCTGCCAGTGCACCTTTTCGCCCAGCACGGTGTCGGTGCCGTAGTCGTAGTTGCCCATCACGCTGAACTTCGGATTGAACGCATACGTCACCGTCGTATCCGACAGATGCCGCCAGTCCGCGTTGTCGTCCGGCTGCTCCGGCCCGGCCATGTAGTTCTGCACGAGCGACAGCGCCGCCGTCGGCTTCAGCGTCACCTGCGCGCCGACCGTCTTCGAGGAGTTGTTCTCGATGACGTTGTTCCAGCCGTTGACGATGTTGGCCATGAACGAGATCTTGTCGTTCGGCGCGTACATCGCGCGCACGCCCGAGTGGTAGTACGGAATCGCCAGGGCGAACAGCAGCGAGCGCGAGTAGTTCCAGTTGTCTTTCGCTTCGATCACTTCGGCGCCGTGTTGCGTGACGAACTTGCCGAAGTCGAACTGCAGGCCCTTGCCGATCGGCGCGAGGTAGCTGATGAAGCCTTCCTCGATGTTCTGCAGCACGGGCGAGGATCCGGGCTCGAAACTCTGCACGAGCGTCGTCGCCGGACCGACGCTGAGCTTCACTTTGTAGCCGGCGCGCGACGTGGCGGTCGGCGCCTTCGCCAGCCAGATCTGCGCCATGGCGACGCGGAACTGGTCGTGGCGCGTGTCGAAGTTGCGGTACTGCGCGTCGCTTTCCGGTTTGGTCGAGAAAAAGTCATAGTGCGCGTCGACCAGGCCGCCGAATTCGGTGCCGCGGAAGAACGCTGGTAGCTCGGGCTTCGTCTCGGGTGCCGGTGCGGGCGCCGCGGCCGCGGCGGGCGCGGCCGGATCCGGCGGCGCGGGCGGCGGCGACTGCGCGATCGCAGCCCGTGAGAAGAGCGACAGGAACGTGGCGGCAGCCACCCCCGTGAATGCGTGTTTCGACAATCGAACCATTGCGCTGCTCCTTCCTGCTGACTGACTGAAAATGACCAGAGCTCCGCCGGATCCAGCGCGGCGGCGTTGCCGCTGCCGCGCCGGAGGACGTCGCTCTCGATGAAGAGAAATCCTGTCTAGCTCTTGCCCGGCAGCGGCTCCAGCACCACGTGGGCCGGACCGTGCGTCGGCGTCACCACCGCCGCCGAGGTTCCTTCCGGTCCCGGAGTCACGACGAAGTCGGGATACCCGACCACGCCCATTTCGGGAACGTCGAGCCCTTCGAGCTCCGCTTCCGCCGACACGCGGTTGCCGACCGTGACGTCCACGAGTTTGAAGAATGCGTAGAACGCGGCGAAGATGAAGACGAAGCACGTGACGGTGCCGATACACTCCGCCAGAAACTGCTTCGCATCGCCGTAGAAGAGGCCGCGCACGGTGCCCGGCACGCCGTTCCATCCATCGCCATACACGCCGTCCGCGAACAGGCCGAGCGCCAGCACGCCCCACATGCCACAAACGCCGTGAACGGATATCGCACCAACCGGATCATCGACCTTCAGCGTCCGCTCGACGAAGAAGACCGACAGGACGACCACGACGCCGGCGATCACGCCGATGATCACGGCGGATGGGGCGGTGACGAAGGCGCAGGGGGCGGTGATGGCGACGAGACCCGCGAGCATGCCGTTGGCCATCATGCTCGGATCGGGCTTGCCGAAGCGGAGCCACATGTACATCATGGCGCTGAAGGCACCGGCCGCACTCGCGAGCATGGTGTTCACGGCAATGACACCGATCCGCAGATCGCCGCCAGCAAGCGTCGAGCCGGGATTGAACCCGAACCAGCCGAACGCCAGGATGAACGTGCCGATGATCGCCATCGGGATGTGATGCCCCGGAATCGCGACCGCCTCGCCGTCTTTCGTGTATTTCCCGATGCGCGGTCCAAGCACCATCGCGCCCGCCAGCGCGGCGACGCCGCCCACCATGTGCACGACCGACGAGCCCGCGAAATCGACGTGGCCGTGGCCCAGACCGAAGTTCGTCCCGAGCTGCGCGAGCCAGCCGCCGCCCCACACCCAGTTTGCATACATGGGATACGCGAACATCGACATGAAGAATGCGAAGATGACAAACGAGGAGAACTTCCACCGCTCGGCCATGGCGCCGGTGGGGATCGTCGCGGCCGTGTCCATGAACACCATCTGGAACAGGAACAGCGTGAACACACCGACGTCGTAGCTGTCGCCGCTCAGGAAAAACCCTTTTAGGCCGAACAGTCCGAAGGTCTTGCCGAACAACGTGACGGTGAATTCATGATTGAGGGGCGCCGTGCCCCCCAGCGCGGCGAGCGCGCCGACCCCGCCCATCTGAATCGCGTAACCGCAGATCCAGTAGCCGAGCATCCCGATCGCATACACCATGAAGTTCATCGACATCGTATGCGCCACGTTCTTGGCGCGCGTGAAGCCGGTCTCCACCATCGCGAAGCCGGCCTGCATGAACATGACGAGGAACCCGGTGAACAGCGTCCAGACGATGTTGATGGCGATCTTGTTGTGGCCGACGGCGTCCATCACCTCCGGCAGCGTCGGGTTTTTCGCGTCCTTCACTGCCACGTCCTTCGCGGTACCGGTCGCCGCGCCAGTCGGATCGCCCGCCGGTGCAGCCGCCTGCGGCGCCTGCGCGCTGATCTGCGCCGGCAGCAGCGGCGCCAGCACCATCGCCAGCACGAACCCCATTACCAGTCGTCTGCAGACACTCGCACGCATCGCCATTCACATCCTTCCTTCCTCGGTGGAACCGGCCGGCTCGGGACCGACGGTGTTGCCGCCGGTTCAGCAAGAGGAACGCCACTCGGCCATGCGCGCGGCGCACGCGGAAAACCTTCAGGAAAAAATGATCCGGCCGCGGCGCGACGGCCGATCGGGAACGGCGCGCAATGACCGACAACAATGTCGATCGCTCACGCGTTGATGGACATGAATGTCGATTCGCCGGAACTCGCGCTAGGACGCGGGTCCCGCCGGCTCGCAGCAGCGCGCGCATCCGGTGCGACAAAGTTGTCCATGCGCTGAAAACGTACGACGAAAATGTCGATCGCGCCCGCGTACGTGCGCGGCCTGCCCCTGGCAACACGGGCGATCGCACTATGGCCGCGACCATGCAGGCGCAACGCGAACGGCATGTCGCACTTGCTGCAAGTACTTCTTCTCCTGGCCCTGATCATCGCGGCGGCGAAACTCGCCGGCGCGGCGGCCGCCCGCGCCGGTCAGCCCGCCGTGTTCGGCGAAATCCTGGTCGGCCTGCTGCTCGGCCCGACGGCCCTCAACGTGCTCGGATGGCCGCTGTTCGCCGCCGGCGGCTCCGCACCGCTCCTGCACCTCGTGGAGGACCTCGCCGATGTCGGCGTCATCCTGCTGATGTTCGTCGCCGGACTCGAGACCGACGTGACACAGTTGCGGCGCGTCGGCCACGTCGCGTTCTGGTCCGCGGCCGGCGGCGTCGTGCTGCCGATGGCCGGCGGCATCGCCGTTGCGGCGTGGCTCGGCGTCCCGGTGTTCTGGGCCGGCGTCTTCATCGGCACCATCCTCACCGCGACCAGCGTCAGCATCTCGGCCCAGACGCTGATGGAGCTCGGCGTCGTGCGCTCGCGGGAAGGCGCCACGATTCTGGGCGCCGCCGTGATCGACGACGTGATGGGGATCATCGTGCTGTCGGTGGTCGTCGCGTTCGCGCACGCCGCGGATCGAAGCGGTGCGGCGCAGGTCGCGCTCATCCTCGCGCGTCTGGTCGTCTTCTTCGCCGCCGCCTGGCTGGTGCGTCCGCACCTCGATCGCGCCGCCGGCTGGGCGGATCGACTCGGCGTCAGCCAGGGCCTGCTGGCCGGCATTCTCGTCGTGGCGCTCCTGTTCGCGTGGGCCGCGGAGTTCGTCGGCGGCGTCGCGGCCATCACCGGCGCCTACCTGGCCGGCGTGATGCTCACAGGCAGCCGCTACAAGGAACAGATCGACGCGGGCATCCACCCGCTCACGTACTCGGTGTTCGTCCCGGTGTTCTTCATCAGCATCGGACTGCGCGCGGATGCGCGGACGCTACAGGCGCTGCCGGCGCTGAGCGCGGCGCTCGTCGCCGTGGCGGTCGCCGGCAAGATCGCCGGTTGCGCCGTTCCGGCCCGCCTGTGCGGATTCTCGGCCGAGGAATCACTGCGCGTGGGGGTGGGAATGATCTCCCGCGGCGAAGTCGGACTGATCGTGGCGGCGTATGGCCTCGCCCACGGCCTCATCGGCCAGGACATCTTCTCGGCCGCCGTCGTGGTGGTCCTGGTGACGACAATGATGACGCCGCCGCTGCTGCGGATGGCGTTCGATCTCGCGCGTGGTCCGAGGGTGCGCGTCGAGGAATCCATCGCGCACGCGCCAGCGGCGGGATCCGAATAGCCAGCGCGTTGATCCATCATCCTCTCGCGCCGCAAAGCGATCCTGTGTTAGGGTGTGAGGAAGTCGCATGATGGTGTTCACCTGTTGTCTGCCGCACATCGCCGGGCACACGTGTCGATGCTCGTGTACGGTGCCGGCGACGCGCAGGTGAGAGGCCATTCACATCCGTAGTTAATCCCCTTCAGCTTCTCTCCCGCAGATCGCCTGGCTCATCCCGCGCAGGCCGCGTTGGTGTGTTTTCGAGGAGAAGCTCATGTCGCCGCACGTTCCCGAGTTAGCCGTCATCACGCTCGCCGCCGCCGTCGTCAACGGCGCGCTCGGCTATGGCTTTTCCTCCATCACCGTACCGCTGGCGCTGCTGTTCATCTCCAGCCGCACGCTGAACCCGTCGCTCGTGCTGGTCGAAGTGGCGCTCAACGGGTACGTGCTGTGGGTCAATCGCGAGGCGGTGCCGCAGATCCGCCGGCGGATGTCACCCGTCGTCATCGGTCTCGTTCCGGGAATCGCGCTGGGCACCGCCGCCGTCGCACTGATCCGGCCCGACTGGCTGAAGCTGTGGACGTTCGCGCTGCTGCTGCCGCTGATCCTGCTCCAGGCCGCCGGCGTCCGGCGGCGGCTGCGTGCGGAGGGGCGGTGGGGGTTCCCCTTCGGCAGCGCGGTTGGCGCGCTCTATTCGCTGACGACGATCTCCGGCCCGCCGCTGGCGCTGTTCCTCAATAACCAGGGGCTTGCCAAGCGCGAGTTCCGCGCGTCGCTGGGCTTCATCCGTGTGGCAGAAGCCAGCTTCACGGCGATCGCTTACTGGTACTCGGGCCTGTTCACGCGCGAGACGCTGCTGCTGGTGCCCGCGATCGTGCCCAGCCTCGCGATCGGCGTCCCGTTCGGGGCGTGGCTGATACGGCATGTGGAGGCCGAAACATTCCGGCGGGTCTGCATGAGTTTCGATGCATGGATCGTCGGGTTCGCCTTGTCGACGCTGCTGCGGAGTCTCCGTCTCGTCGACGGGCCCGAAGCGTACGGCGTGCTCGCCGCAGTCGCTGCCATCGATACGGTGCTGCTGTTCCGCTTCTTCCTGCTGCGCCGGACCGCGCCGCCGCTGGCGCAGTCGTTTTCCCAGTGAGGCCGCCCATGTCACCCACTCTGTTGACCCCGCCGACCGCCGCCGCCGTGTCCGCGCCCGTGCTCGGCCACCTGCGCGTTCTGGAAGCGGAAAGCATTCACATCATGCGGGAGGTCGCGGCCGAGTTCGCCCGGCCGGTAATGCTCTATTCGATCGGCAAGGACTCGTCGGTTCTGTTGCGGCTCGCGCAGAAGGCGTTTCATCCGGGACCGATCCCGTTCCCGCTGCTGCACATCGACACCACCTACAAGTTCCGCGAGATGATCGAGTTCCGCGATCGCCAGGCGGCGGCGGTCGGGGCGACGCTGATCGTGCACACCAATACCGAGGCGATCGCCGCCGGCACGCAGCCCTACGCTGTTGGCACCCAGCGGTGCTGCGCGCTGCTCAAGACGAAGGCGCTGCTCGACGCGCTTCAGGACGGCGGTTTCGACGCCGCGTTCGGCGGCGCGCGGCGCGATGAGGAGCGCGCCCGCGCGAAAGAGCGCGTCTTCTCGCTGCGCGACCCGCGCGGCCAGTGGGATCCCAAGCGCCAGCGCCCCGAGCTCTGGCGCCTGCTGAACGGCCGCATCGCGCCCGGCGAGAGCGTGCGCGTCTTTCCACTGTCGAACTGGACCGAGCTGGATGTGTGGCACTACATCGAGGCCGAGCGGATTCCCCTCGTGCCGCTGTACTTCGCGCGCGAGCGCGACGTCCTGGTTCGCGGCGACAGCCTGATCGTGCCCGAACAATCGTTCGTGCCACTCCTGCCGGGCGAGCGCACCGAGCGGGTCATGTGCCGCATGCGATCGCTCGGCTGCTCCCCCTGCAGCGGCGCGATCCGCTCCGGCGCGACGACGGTCCGCGCCATCATCGACGAACTGGTCGCCGTCCGCCACTCGGAGCGGCAGCTGCGCCTCATCGATCACGATCAGGACGGCTCGATGGAAATGAAGAAACGGGAGGGCTACTTCTGATGGGCGGCCTGCTGCGCATCTGCACCGCCGGCAGCGTGGACGACGGCAAGAGTACGCTGATCGGACGGCTGCTCTACGACTCGCGCGGCGTCTACGAAGACCAGCTGCAGTCGGTCAGGGCCGCGTCGCGCAACCGCACCGCCGGGCCGATCGATTTCTCGCTCTTCACCGACGGCTTGCGCGCCGAGCGCGAGCAGGGCATCACCATCGATGTCGCCTACCGCTACTTCGCGACCGCGCGGCGCAAGTTCATTCTCGCCGACACGCCGGGGCACGAGCAGTACACCCGCAACATGGCGACGGGCGCGTCGACTGCCGACGTGGCGATCCTGCTGGTCGACGCCCGACAGGGGATCCGCGATCAGACGCGGCGCCATGCGCGGATCGCGCGTCTGCTCGGCATCTCCACGTTCGTGCTCGCGGTGAACAAGATGGATCTCCTCGATTTCGACGAAAGCGTCTTCGCCGCGATTACCGCAGACGCGCCCGAGTCGCTCGACGGTGCGCGGGTACAGTCGATTCCGCTCAGCGCGCTGCATGGCGACAACGTCATCACGCCCAGTGATCGCACGCCCTGGTACGAGGGCCCGCCACTGCTCCCGTTCCTCGAAGAAGCCGACGCGCCGGGCTTTGCCTCAGCGTCGCCGTTCCGGTTTCCGGTACAGCTCGTGATCAGGCCCGACGCGGGATTCCGCGGATATGCCGGCCAGATTGTCTCGGGAACGATTAGCCTCGGCGACCCGGTGA
>WNGB01000853.1_pt1 | contig 49034 bp, 50 predicted proteins | sample 5400681 | NCBI WGS metagenome assembly WNGB01 (sample SAMN13153367, study PRJNA577476) | soil metagenome | isolation source: 115 cm soil or saprolite under grassland replicate 2 | place: USA:California | collected 2016-06-15
AGGGTGTGGCGGGGTCGGCGGCGGCGGAGTCGGCGGCGGGTCAGGCGGCCCGGAACGCGGCGTTCTGGCCGCCGAACCCGAGGGAGGTGGACAGGGCCAGCTCGCACCGGCGGGGGGTAGGGGCAGCGGCGACGTCCAGTTCCACCTCGGGGTCCAGCCGGGTCAGGTTCGCGGTGGGCGGCACCTGGCCCTTCTCCAGCGCCAGCACGGTGAGCACCGCCTCCACCGCGCCGGCGGCACCGAACATGTGCCCGGTCACGCCCTTGGTGGAGGTCACCAGTGCCCGGTCGCCGAGCACCCGGTGCAGGACCCGCGCCTCGGTCAGGTCGTTCAGGGGGGTGGACGTGCCGTGCGCGTTCACGTGGTCGATCTCGCCCGGGCCGGCACCGGCCTCGGCCAGCGCGCTGCGCACCGCGATCTCGACGCCGCGGCCGGTCGGGTCGGGCGCGGTGATGTGGTGGGCGTCGGCGGAGGCGCCGTACCCGGTGATCAGGCCGCGGATGCGTGCGCCGCGGGCGAGCGCGTCCTTCGGGCGCTCCAGCACCAGGATGCCGGCGCCCTCGCTGGCCACGAAGCCGTCCCGGTCCGCGTCGAACGGGCGGGACGCGCCGCGCGGGTCGTCCAGCCGGCGGGACAGCGCGCCCATCTGCGCGAAGCCGGCCATCACCAGCGGGGTGATCATCGCCTCGCTGCCGCCGGTGACCGCGATGTCGCAGCGGTCCAGCGCGAGCAGGTCGCGGGCGATGCCGATTGCGGTGGCGCCGGACGCGCAGGCGGTGGCCACCACGAAGCTGGGCCCGATCGCGCCCAGCTCCATGGAGAGGTTGCCGGCCAGCATGTTCGGTAGCTGCATCGGCAGCAGCAGCGGGGAGACCTGCTCGGGCGCCTCGGCCAGCATCACCCGGAGCTGCTGCTCGACGGTGCCCGGGCCGCCGTCCGCGGAGCCGAGCACCACGGCGACGCGCGCGCCGTTCCACCGCGACGGGCAGAGCTTGGCGTCCAGCAACGCCTCCTCGGCCGCGATCACGGCGAACTGCACGAAGCGGTCCAGCCGCCGCGCCTTGCGCCGGGTGAGCACCCCCATCTCGACGAAGCTGGCCACCCGGCAGGAGATGGTGACCGGGTTCCCGGCCAGGGTCGGGTCGTGGCAGGCGGTCGGCTCCCCCGCGTACACCCGTTCCCAGGTCGCCGGCGCGCCGATGCCGGCCGGGGTCACCAGGCCGACGCCGGTCACGGCGACTTCATGCGGCGTCATCTCATACCTTCGCGCTCCGTGCCTCGACAAGATCGATGATCGCGTCGAGCTGCCCGGCGTCGGCCAGCTCGTCGTCGGAGACCCGCGCCCCGAACTCCTTCTCGATGACCAGGGCGAGCTCGACCAGGTCGAGGGAGTCCAGCTGCAACTCCTCCACGGTGGACGTCGGCGCGACCTCCTCCGCGTCGATCTGGAACTTGCTGGTCAGGATCTGCTTCAGCTCGGCGAACATGGCGTTCCTCCTGCGATGGGTGGTGGTTCGGTGTCGGCCGGATCGGTCAGCGCCGGGTCGGTCAGCGCGGCCACCTCGGGCCAGACGAGGGTGGTCGCGGCCCAGGTCAGGCCGCCGCCGAAGGCCGCGAGCAGGACCCGGTGGCCGGGCAGCAGCCGCCCGTCGGCCGCCGCCTGGGCGAGCAGCAGCGGGATGGACGCCGCCGCGGTGTTGCCGACCTGCTCGATGTTGGCCAGGACCCGGTCCGGCCCGATGCCGAGCCGTTCGGCGACCGCGACCGAGATCCGCCCGTTCGCCTGGTGCGGCACGAACCGGTCCACCTCGGCGGTGCCCCAGCCGGCCCGGGTGAGCGCCACCTGGGCCGAGCCGGCCATCCGGTGCACCGCGTGCCGGTACACCTGCTTGCCCCGCATCTGGAAGAAGTGGTCCTCCGGCTGGGTCCGGCTCCCGGCCGACCGCTGCCGCGAGCCGCCGGCCGGGATCTCGATCAGGTCGCTGCCGCCGCCGTCGCTGCCCAGGTCGCACGGGCCGATCGCGCCCGGCTCGCCGGGGTCGCCGGCCCGCAGCACGACCGCGGCCGCGCCGTCGCCGAAGATCACCGCGGTGCTGCGGTCCTTCGGGTCGATGATCGTCGAGTACGTCTCGGCGCCGATCAGCAGCACCCGCCGCGCGCTGCCGGCGGCGATCATCCCGACCGCGCTGGCCAGCCCGTACAGGAAACCGGTGCACGCCGCCGCGACGTCGTACGCCGCCACCCCGGCCAGCCCCAGCCGGAACGCCACCTCCGGCGCGGTGGCCGGGCAGAGCCGGTCCGGGGTGGTGGTGGCGACGACGACCGCGTCCACACCGGCCACACCGCCCGCCACGCCGCCTGCCAGGCCGGCCAGGCCCGCCACACCGCCCGCCACGCCGGCCACGCCCGCCACACCGTCAGACCCGCCACCAGACACGCCGCCCGGCCCACCCGCGACGGCTGCCCCGGCCACCCCGGCCACGCCGGCGGCCCGCAGTGCCCGGGCGCCGGCCGCCACCGCCAGGTCTCCGGTGGAGGTGCCCGGCTCCACCCAGCGCCGGGCGGCGATGCCGGTGCGACCGCGGATCCACTCGTCGGTGGTGTCCAGGTACGCCGCCAGCTCGCCGTTCGTCACCACCCGGGGCGGCAGGCACCCACCCAGCCCGGCCAGCACCGCGGCGGTCATGAGACCGGCTGGCCCATCAGGACGGGCAGCGCGTCCGCCAGGCCCATGTAGGCCATCCGTGCCTCGGCCATCGCGTCGGTCCACCGCTGCGCGGTGTCGTACCGCTCGCCCGGGGTGGTGTCGATCATCCGGCGGCCCGGCCAGATCTCGTGGTCGCCCACCACGCCGGCGTGCTCGTACATGCCCTCCTGGAACAGCTCCTCGCGGCGGATCACGTACTGCCGGTCCGGCACCGCGTCCCACAGCTCGCGGCCGGCGCGCAGGATCTCCATCAGCCGCGGCCGGTACTCCGGGTGCCGGATCAGGTGCTCACGCAGGATCGAGCTGCCGACGGTCAGGTGCCGGATCTCGTCGATGGTCGCGCCGCGCGCAACCTCGCCGGCGGCCGGGTCGAGCCGGCCCCACTTGCGCTCGGACAGCTCGGCGGCCGGCGCCAGCACGCCCTCGATCACGATGGTGAAGACGGCCACGCCGCCGTAGAAGTCGCCCTCGTCGCGTACCACCCGCAGCGCGAACTGCTCCACCGGGTCGAGCACGTCCCGGGTGTAGTCCGCGGACAGCCGCGCGATCGTGCCGGCCAGCCCCGGCCGGGGCACCCCGAGCTCGACCAGGTGGTTGCGGAACACCATGGCGTGCCGCGCCTCGTCCACGAGCTGGGTGGCGTAGAACTCCAGCTCGGGAACGCCCGGCGCGTTGGCCACGTAGTGCGCCAGGATCCGGGTCGCCCTGTCCTCGGCCACCGACCGGTGGCCCAGCTCCATGACCAGCGCGTCGCGCAGCGGCCCGGGCACCCGCAGGTACGCCGGCGTGACCGCCCCGGGCGAGTGGCCGGTCTGCGCCCGCCCGCGCAGCGTGCCCTGCGCCACGGCGCCGAGCCAGTAGGCCAGGTCGCACCGCTGCGCGGTGAGGGTCAGGTTCGCGGCCCCGTCCAGCAGGCCGGGCGCCCGGTCCCAGTCCGCCTCCGGCGGCACGGCGTGGGTCATGGTCGGCGTTCCTCTCGCGGTCAGCCGCGGTGCACGGCGGGAACGGCGTGGCGGGTTGCGGGGTGCGACTGCCGGCCGGGCAGGCTGCGCAGCAGCCCGTCGTGCAACTGCCCGGCGAAGCTGAGCAGCGGGGTGCCGTCGCCGGCCGCGCCGCTCATCACCTCGGCCACCAGCAGGTGGTGGTCGCCGGCGTTCATCCAGTCGGTGAGCCGGCAGCCGAGCCGCGCCAGCGAGCCGCTGATCAGGGGCGCCCCGCTGAAGGTGTCCGGCTCCCAGTCCAGGTAGTCGAACTGGGCCAGCCCCGCCGGCCGCTTCGGGTCGGCGAACCAGCTCGCCAGGTGGACCTGGTGCGCGCTCAGCACGTTGATCCCGAACCGCTGACCGGTGGTGCCGACCAGCCGGGCGAACAGCGAGTCGCGGCGCAGGCACACCCCGACCAGCAGCGGGTCGCGGGACACCGCGGTGACCGCGCTGACCGTGGTGCCGTGCGCGTCCTTGCCGTACCAGAAGGTCAGCACGGCGACGCCGGAGGCGACCTGGCGCAGCGCCTGCCGCCGCCGTTGCGAGATGTCATCGAGGATCATGGTCCGACTCCCGTCCTTGCGTGGTCCTTGCGTGCCGGTCAGCGGTAGCGGCCGGCGGCAACCACGACGTTGGCCACCGGGTCGGGCTGGTGGCCGTCGAGGTGCAGGTCGGCGATCATGCGGGCGTATCCGGGGGCCGCGGCGTGCGGCTCGAACGGCAGCGCGAACGGCTTGAGGAAGTTGCCGAACAGCCCGCGGTCGCCGAACAGGTGGAACGGGATGGCCAGCAGCGCCCACTCCCAGCCGACCAGTGCACCCCACAGGCCGACCACGACCGACTGGGTGAGCAGGCTGTGCGTCGTGTTGTAGAGGACGTAGTACGCCCTGGCGATCCGCTGGTCGCTGCTGCGCCGGAACGCGATCGCGCCGGGGAGGTAGCCGAGCAGGTCGATGTAGGCGAACAGCCCGACGAACGGCAGCCAGCGGATGTCCCGCCAGTGCCAGGCGATCAGCGCGGTGGCGACCACGAAGCCGGCCAGGTACTCGGCCCGGTGCAGTCGGTAGGTGGTGGGGGTCTCGAAGGGGTTTGCGGCGTCCATGGCGGTCTCCTCACAGTCCGGGCCGGACGTGTCCCGGGGACGGGACGAGCTCGAAGTGGTCTTCCAGGCGCACCTCGTCGAACAGGCCGACGACCGCCCAGGCGACGGTTTCCTTGATCACCCGCTCGGCGATCGGGTCGAGAATCCCCTCCAGGCTGGGGATGCCGAAGTCGAAGTCGGCGCGGAAGTGCAGCCGGGTGTCGGCGCCGTCGGCGGTGAACGTCCAGCACCCGCCGAACTCCTCGAAGTCGCCGGACACCTGGGCGAACTCCAGCCGCAGCGCGTCCCGGTGGAAGTGCTCCTCCTCGGTCCAGCGCAGCAGGCCGCTGCGGAAGTGCAGCGCCCAGCTCGACCGGCCGACCGGCTCCGGCACCGTGGCGTGCACGGTGGTCGACCGCACGTGCGGCGCCAGGGCGGGGTAGCGGTCGAAGCGCAGCACGGCGTCGAACACCCGCTCCGGCGGCGTCGCCCGGATCAGGGCCTCCAGTTCCACTCCTCGCACGTCAGTTACCGCCTTTCGGCATCCGGGCGCGCCGGTCGATGAGGTCGCGGGTCGCGCGGTCGAAGGACTCGAGCAGGAAGTCCGCCTCGGAGTCGGTGAGCACCGCCGGCGGGGTGAGCCGGACGACCGAGCTGCCGTTCATGGAGTGGTTGGCGATCACCCCGTGGTTGAACAGCTCGATCAGCAACTCGCCGGCCAGGCCGCCCTCGATGAACTCGATGCCGATCAGCAGCCCCTGGCCGCGCACGTCGGCCACCAGGTCGCCGCAGTTGGCGCGCGCGATCCGGTCCACCTCCGGCAGCAGCCGGGCGCCGAGCTCGCACGCCCGGGTGACCAGCCGCTCCTCCTTGACCGCCCGGATCGCGCCCTGCACCGCGGCCATCAGCAGCGGGGTGCCGGAGAACGTGGCGGTGTGCAGGTACGGGTCCCGGTCGAAGGGGGCGAACACCTCGGCGCTGGCCACCGCGGCCGACACCGGCAGCACCCCGCCGCCGAGCGCCTTGCCGGCCAGCAGCACGTCCGGGGTGATACCGGCCAGGTCGGCGCCCCACCACTCGCCCAGCCGACCCATGCCGGTCTGCACCTCGTCCAGGATCAGGAACCCGTCGTGCCGCCGGCACAGCACCTCGACCCGGGTCAGGTAGCCCGGCGGCGGGATGATCACGCCGCCCTCGCCCTGCACCGGCTCGACGATCACGCAGCACTCCCCCGGGTGCGCCGCCAGCACGCGCTCCAGCGCTGCGGCGTCCCCGTACGGCAGGTGGGTGACCGCGGGCAGCAGCGGGCGGAACGGCTCCTGGTACACCGCCTTCGCGGTCACCGACAGCGCACCGAGCGTCTTGCCGTGATACCCGCGGTCGAACGACACCAGCCGCCACCTGCCGTGCGCCCGGGCCAGCTTCAGCCCGGTCTCCACCGCCTCGGCGCCGCCCAGCGCGAAGTGCACCCGGTCCATCCCGTCCGGGGTGACCGAGCACAGTGCCTCGGCCGCCCGGGCCACCGTCGGCTCGAGCATGATCCGGGTGGCGGTCGGGTGCCGGTGGAGCTGCTCGAGCACCGCCTCCATCACGATCGGGTGCCGCGCGCCCATGACGAACACGCCGTAGCCGCCGCAGTTGAGGTACTCCCCGCCATCCGCGGTCCAGACCCGGGACCCCTCGGACGCGACCTCCATGTGGCTGCCGAACAGCTCGGCGACGGTGGCCCGGCCCTTGGACAGGTGCGCGCGGTACAGGTCGAGGATGTCGGCCTCGGTGCCGTACGCGTCGTATGCGTCGTACGGCCTGGTGGCCGGTCTCGGCAGGGTCTGGGTCATCACCACTCCTCCGATCAGGACAGCCGCAGCGGCTCGCCGCCGAAGTAGTCGACGAGGGCCTCCGCGGTGCTGGCGCGTGACGGCGGGTGGAAGACCAGCGGCCGGGTGGCCGAGATCAGGTAGGAGATCTCGGAGGACTGCATGTACGCGATCCCGCCGAGCAGTTCGGCCGCGCGGTCGGTGGCCTCGGCCAGCGCCTGCTGCGCCGCGAACCGGGACACCAGCACCGCGGCCACCGCCTCGTCCCCGGACACCCCGTCGCGCACGCCGCGGGCCACGCCCTCCAGCAGCGCCACCGCGGACTCCAGTTGCACCCCGGCGGCGGCCCGGTCGGTCACGGCCCCGCGGCCGCGGCGCAGCGCCCGCTCGACCAGCGAGCTGGCCGCGCCGACGTACACCGAGGAGATCAGCATCTCGAACCAGACGAACCCGGCGGTCTGCAGGTCGTCCAGCCGGCTCGGGTCGTCCGGCACCGTGCGGATCACCAGGTCCTCCGGCACGAACACGTCGTCCAGCCGGACCTCGTCGCTCTCCGCGCCGGCCAGCACCCAGGTGTTCCAGAACGGGTGGACCGTGATGCCGGGCGAGTCTGCCGGGATGAGCAGCACCGCGAGGGTGTGCTCGCCGCCCACCGGCAGCGCGACGCTGGCGGTGAGCAGGTCCATCGACCGGGACAGGCTGCACGGCTTCTTGCCGCCGTTGACCAGGTACCCGCCCTCGACCGGTTGCGCGGTGACCGCCGGGATCAGGATGTTCTGGTCCGGCTTGCCCTCCGCCCAGCCGGAGGCCACCAGCAGCCGCTGCGGTGCGATCCGGGACATCAGCTCCAGCTGCGACAGGGTCAGCCGGGCCGCCGTCTGCGCCAGGCTGAACAGCATCGCCATGGTGAAGTGGTGCATCGTCACGGCGGCGCCGAGGGACGGGGAGTACGAAGCGACCGCCCGCATCACCCGGACCGCCTCCAACGCGTCGGCGCCGGAGCCGGAGTACTCCGACGGGACCAGCAGGCCGGGTCCGCCGTGGTCGCGGAACAGCTTGATGACCGGGCTGCCGGCGGACTCCCGGTCCAGCAGCGGGATATCCGCCAGGCGCGCGCACAGCCCCGGGTGGTACTGCTCGCAGACCTCGCGCGCGGTGTCGAGGGATCGCATGCTGACAGCCCTTCCGGTGCGTTACTCGCCGAATACCGCCAGGCGCGGCCGGATCCCGGCGGAAATGCTCACGCCCTGCAGGTGTGAGGTCTTCATGATCGGGTAGTTCGCCTCGCCGTGAATTCCACTGGTGAGGCCGGTTCCGCCGTGCGTGGGCAGGTACGGGAGGAACCCGATGTGCGAGTCGTTCACCTTGAGCAGACCGCCATTCCTGACCCGCCCCACGAAACGGCTGATCACGCTCTCCTCGCAGGCCCACAGCGAGTTGCGCAGGCCGTACTCGTTGGCGTTCACGAAATTGATGACCTGGTCCAGCAGGGCGCCGTCCGGGCCCGGTTCGGGGACCACCACCGGCATCAGCGGGAAGAACGTCTCGTGCCGCACGATGTCGAGCTGCCGGGAGTCGGCCAGCCCGTTCACCCGGACCACGGTCGGCTCCAGGAAGACCCCGGCCACCGACGGGGTGCCGTCCATCTCCACCCGGCGGCCGCCGCAGACCAGTTCGGCGCCACCGGCGAGCGACTGGTCCAGGATCGCGAAGAACTTCTCGCTGCGCCGCACCGGCGACAGCAGCACGCCGTCGTCCTCGGGGTAGCCGGGACGGATGGTGCCGGCCTGCTGGCAGATCCGCTCCAGCAGCGCATCGGCGACCAACGGGTGGGCCACCACGTAGTTCGGCACCATGCAGATCTGGCCGGAGCCGTAGAAGCACTCGGTGACGGCCTCCGCGGCCAGCGCCAGGTCCGCGTCCCGCCACACCACCAGGCCGTCGTTGCCGGCCAGTTCGAGGATCGGCTTCTTGCCGCGGGCCACGCACTCGGCCTGGAAACGCAGGCCGGCCTCGCTGCCGCCGAAGTAGAAGATGTCGTCCACCCCGGGGTGCGCCAGCCAGCGGTCGATGGTCTGCTTCGGCCGGCCGCAGATGACGTTCAGCGTGCCGGGCGGCGCGTTGAGCTCGCGCAGCACCGGCGCGGCCAGCTCGCGCAGGGTGTACATGGTGGACAGCGCGATGCTGCGCGGCGCCCGCACCACGACAGCGTTGCCCGCCATCAGCGCCGGGATGGCCAGCGCCGCGCTCGGTGCCGGCGCGTTCTGCGGCGGGTTGACGCACACCACCCCGTCCGGCTGCCGGCGGATGATCAGCCGCCGCTCGCCGTGCTGGAACTCGGTGTACATCAGCCGCTCGTACCAGGAGCAGCTCTCCACGCTGAAGACCTGCAGCAGGCAACTGAGCTCCCACTCCGCCAGCCGGCGGGGATGCCCCTCGGCGACCAGCAGGTCCAGGAACGTCTCCCGGTGCCGGACGAGCTGCTCGCGGAACATCGGGCCGAGCCGCATCCGGTGCGCCAGCGGTCGCGCGGCCCACTCCGGCGCAGCCGCCGTGGCCGCCTCGATCGACGCGTCGATGTCCGCGGCGCCGGCCACCGCGCAGCGGCCGACCACGTACCGGTGGTGCCGCGCGTCGGAGTCCGGGTCCTGCTCCAGCGCGCGCTTCAGGCTGACGCTGGTGAAAACATCCTCCAGCAGCGAGCCCGCGGTCACCGTGTATACCCAGCCGACCCCGTCGACGTCGCGGTCCGCGATGTACGACGGATAGCTCCGGATCGTGGATGTGGAATTCGCGGGCGCCGGCCGGTCGTCCACCCGTACAACGCCGTTGATAGTCACTCGCGCATTCTCCTCAGGCGGATCGCACGGAGTCCGGAAGGTTCGCCGTTGGCCCTGTCGACGCTTTCCCGGCAAGGCCACCGGTACCATTCCGCAGCCATGGTGGCAAAGCCGTCTGACGCCGGGCTGACGCCGACCTGACCCCCCGGGAAGAGGCCCGGAATGCGGGCGGTCATGTTTGCCGGTCACGTCATGTTTGCCGGTCACGCCGGCCGGTCACGTGCCCGTCGGACGTGACCGTGCGCCTGGTTTGCCGGTCACGCCGTGGCGGACCTCCCGGAACGGCGGGGCCGGGCCCGGACCGACACCGGTTGGACTTCGGCGTCGATCCGGCTCCCGACCGGCACCGGGGCCGAGAACCGGAGCCGATCCAGACCTTGTGTCGAGCACCAGCCGGGCGCCGGTGACGTGCCCGACCTCCCGGGCATCCGGGTGAGCACCGCCAGGGGTTGGCTAGCCATGCGCTACCGGCACCCCGAACGTGCCGGCGGCGGCCGCAGCCTCAGGCCGGCACCGCGAGCAGCGCGTCCAGGTCGCGCAGCGCCTGGTCCGCCCGGCCGGCGACCTCGGGGTCGTCCGGGTCATGGCACACGGCGCCGAACATCTCGGCCACGTGCCTCAGCGCCGCCGGCACCGGGTCCCGCTCGTCGGGCATGGCTTCCTCCATCGGGTCGCTAGAACGCGTTGCAGGCGCGGAAGACGTGCGCGAACGCGGCCACGCCGGCGGCGCCCTGGAACGCCACGTACTCCGGCAGCACCACGTCGGGTGCCCACTTGCGCTTGTACGCGAGCTGCGTCTTCGCCGGGTACACCTGCTCGCCGTGTTCCCACAGCAGGCCGAGGAACGCGCGGAAACCGGGGCTGTGTCCGGGCACCTCCAGGCCGGCGTGCAGTCCGGTGAACGGGGTGAACCCGAAGTGCAGCCAGCGGACGCCCTCGGCCCGGAAGGTCTCCATCGCGGTGCTGTTGACCGCCTCCATCAGGCCCGGGGCGTTGTCCGGGACGCGGCGGCTCAGGTCGTGCATCCACCCCGGCCGCGAGCCGTAGACCGGCGAGTAGGAGATGTAGCCGACCAGCTCGCCGTCGATGACGCCGACGAACAGCCGCCGGTACTGCTGCATGGCACCGCCGTACTGGCCGACCAGGTACTCCAGCGGCCGCGCCGCCTCGCCCTTGCTGGCCAGCCAGCGCCGGTCCAGCGCCCGCATCCGGTCCTGCCATTCGTCCACAGTGGACTCCACCACCGTCAGTCCCGCCCGGTACGCCCGCGAGATCTTGTTGCGCAGCTGCATGAACCGGGTCCCGCGCAGCGAGAACGCGGCCAGGTCCACCGCGTACGAGGCGCCGACCTGGTTGACGGTGAAGCCGTGCCGCGCGTACGCCTCCGCCTCCGCGCGCTGCACCTGGACCGCCACCACGGTCCGGCCCTGCTCGGCCGCGAAGGCACAGAACGCCGCCAGCAGATCGGGGCAGGCCTGCGCGGGTGCGAACGGCCCGCCGAACTGGACCAGGTACGCGCCGGCGGTCCGGTAGACGATCATGCCGGGAAGGCCGGCCACGGTAAAGTACGAATTACCGTCGCTGACCGCCAGGAACGCACTCGGGTTGTCCGCGTCCGGGTGGCTCTGAATCGCGGCGTACGCCATTTCCTGGGCCACCATGGTACCGGTCATCTCAACTACCCCATTCGGTCCGAAGACCCGGCTGTCCGGCCTCCTGTATGCCACAGCGGGCACCGGCGACGCAATGGCAGAATTGCCCCGGAACGGCCATTGTCAGTTGCCCGTCAGCGCTGTGTCAGCATTTTCAGGCAGCGTCGATGGTGGCGAGTCCCGTCGCGGTGGCCGGTTGCCCCGGGTGGGCGGCGGCCGGCGCCGGCTCCGCCCGCGGACCTGCCCCGGGCGAGCCCGCGGGCCGGCCATCGGCGGGACGGCTGCCCGACCCCGGCGAGCCAGCGGACCGGCCATCCGCGGGACGGCGGCCCGGCCCCGGCGAGCCAGCGGACCGGCCATCCGCGGGACGGCGCCCGGCCCTGCCGGCCGCCCCCCCTGAGATCCACCTGCCCGCGCTGCCGGCGACCACGTGGCCTCCTGAGTCAACGTATACTGACTTGTATCTGTTCTGGGCTTGCATCAGAGTACTGATTGAGGCACCATCGGATCTGACACGCGACATGGCCGGCCACGACACGGATCCACCGGGTCAACCCTCCGGCTGACAACAGTAGCCGGCCGTGCGAGTTGGAGGAGTTCGCGCCATGGTCGGACCGGCTCGACGGACTGGGCACCCGCCTCGGCGCGGTGTGGATCCGCCGGTACGACTCCCTCGGCCGCTCTGACCGCCGCGGCCGCCGAGCCGAAGAAGGGCCGGCTCGGCAACCCCGGGACACCCACCGTGGGCCTCGCCGATTCCGGGCTGGCCGAGAACCCACGGTGGGCCCGGCGGGATCGCACCACCGGCGCCCCACCACCCCGCCCGGGTGAGGCGGACAAGCACCAGCAGGTACCGGAGGAATCGTGATTCAGTCGTGTATCACGAAGCGCCACATGCCGACCGGTCACACCGTCACCCGCCACCGGGCGGGGCTGACATGTTGACGTGCCGAATTCTCGGTCCGATCGAGATCCAGGCGGACGGCCGTACGGTCGAAATCCGCGGGACCATTCAACGCACCCTGCTCGCCGCACTGCTGGCATGCGGCGGCCGGCAGGTGATGACGAATTCGCTGATGGACGAGCTGTGGGGCACGCACACGCCGGGAAATGCGGAGAACGCGCTGCAGGCGCACGTGAGCAGGCTGCGGCGGCGGTTCGAGGAGGCGGAGCCGGTCCGCACCACGCCGCGGCTGGCGAGCCTGCCCTCGGGGTACCGGCTGCTGACCGACGGCGCGCAGATCGACGCCGAGCTGTTCCTGCGCGCCACGACGGAGGTCCGGGCCCGGCCGGGGATGGACCCGGTCGAGGTCATCGCCAAGCTCCGGGAGGCGCTGGCGCTGTGGCGCGGACCGGCGTTCGGCGGCGCCCTCGGCGGGCTCATCTGCCAGGGCGCCGCGGTGCGGTATGAGGAGGTGCGGTCGGCCGCGTTCGCGCTGCTGTTCGAGAACGAGCTGATGATCGGCCGGCACGAGCAGATCATCGCCGAGCTGTCCGAACTGGTGGAGGCGGAGTCCCTGAACGAGCGGCTGTGCCAGCAGCTCATGGTCGCGCTGTACGGCGCCGGCCGGCAGACCGACGCGCTCGCGCTGTACCGGCGGATGAGGGAACGCCTCACCGAGGAGCTGGGTATCGAGCCGTCCCCGGCGCTGCGCCGGGTCGAGCACGCCATCCTGTCCCAGGACCCCACCCTTGACGCGCCGACCGACCGCATCGCCGCCCGGCGCTGATCCGCCCGGGGCTGATCCGCCCGGGGCTGACCGCGCCGCGCTCGGCCGGTGATCCACGCCGAGTTGTGGCGGTCCTGACCGTTCGAACCCGGCGACGATCACCGTCGGAGTGGCAGGGTGGGCCGAGTAGCGCGGTCCGCGGCCGGGTCCCGGTGATCGTCGCCGAGTTGTGCCGGTCCTGACCGTGGTTTCTCGGCGACGATCACCGAAGGGCCCTGGCCGCACAGCAGGGCCCGCACAGCAGGGCCCGCACAGCAGGGCCCCCACAGCAGGGCCCGCACAACAGGGGCCCGCGCGACAGGGCCCGCACCACACGGCCCGCGCGGCAGGGCCCCGTGATCGATCCTTCTAGGGGCGCGGCGCGCCGCCCGGGTAGCCGTCCGCCGTTCTCAGCCGCCGGTGCCGGCGCTCGACCAGGTCGTCCACCGGCACGTCCCGCAGCTCGGCCAGGTGCCGGCGCAGCGCGGACCGGACGGCCCCCGCGGCCGTGTCGTGGTCGGTGTGCGCGCCGCCGGGCGGCTCGGCCACCACCTCGTCCACGACGCCGTACCCGAGCAGGTCGTGCGCGGTCAGCCGGAGCGCCCGGGCCGCCTCGGCCGCCCGCCCGGCGTCCCGGAACAGGATGGTCGCGCAGCCCTCCGGGCTGATCACCGAGTACGTGGAGTGCTCCAGCATCAGCAGCCGATCGCCGACCCCCAGCGCCAGCGCGCCGCCCGAGCCGCCCTCGCCGACCACCACCGATACCACCGGCACCCGGAGTGTGCACAGCAGCGCCAGGCTCTCCGCGATCGCGCCGCTCTGGTTCTCCTCCTCGGCGCGGATGCCGGGATACGCCCCCGGGGTGTCCACGAAGGTCACCAGCGGTGCCCCGAACCGCTCCGCGTACCGCATCAGCCGGTGCGCCTTGCGGTACCCCGACGGGTGCGGCATGCCGAAGTTTCGGGCGAGGCCCTCGATCGTGCCGCGGCCCTTGCGGTGCCCGATCACTACCACGGCGGCGCCCTCCAGCAGCGCCAGCCCGCCGACGATGCCGTGGTCGTCCTCCCGCCAGCGGTCGCCGTGCAGCTCAACGAAGTCGTCGAAGATCCGCTCGACGTACTCGCCAAGGTGCGGCCGGTCCGGGTTGCGGGCGAGCTGCACGGTCTGCCACGCGTCCGGCGGCGCCGGCGTGGCCGGCGGTGCCGGACTGGCCGGCGGTGTCGGCGGGGTGGCCGTCGCGATGAGCCCGGCGGCCGGTCGGCGCACGCCCGCGTGGAAGCGCAGGATCCGGGCCAGCGTGCCGGCCAGTTCGGCGCGCGGCACCACCGCGTCGATGTGCCCGCACCCGAGCAGGAACTCGGCCCGCTGGAAGCCGGGCGGCAGCCTCTGCCGGATGGTCTGCTCGATCACCTGTGGCCCGGCGAACCCGGCCCGGGCACCCGGCTCGGCGAGCACGACGTCGCCCAGGCTGGCGAACGAGGCGCTCACCCCGCCGAATGTCGGGTCGCACAGCACCGACAGGTACGGCACCCCGGCCCCGGCCAGCCGCCGCACCGCCGCCGCGGTCTTGGCCATCTGCAGCAGCGCGAAGATGCCCTCCTGCATCCGGGCGCCGCCGGAGGCCGAGCAGACCACCAGGGGGGTACGGGTGGCCAGTGCGAGCTCGGCCGCCCGGCACACCTTCTCGCCGACCACCGAACCCATCGACCCGCCCATGAACGCGAAATCGAGGACCGCGAGCACGACCGGGAAGCCGGCGACGGTGCCGGTGCCGTAGCGCGCGGCGTCGGCCAGCCCGGTACGCCGCGCCGCGGCGGCCAGCCGGTCCGGGTACGGCTGGCTGTCAACGAAGCCGAGTCGGTCCACCGCCGCCAGGTCCGGGTCGCGTTCGGCGAAGCTGCCCGCATCGGTGAGCAGCGCGATCCGCTCCGCCGCCGACATCGGGAAGTGGTGCGCGCACTCGGGGCAGGTCGAGTGGCGCTGGCGCAGCCGCGGCCGGTACACCGCGGCGGCGCAGGTCGGGCACTTCACCCACTCCTCCGCGGGCATGTCGGCGATCCGGCGCCGGATCGCCGCGATCCGTCCGGTGCTCAGGCTCTCCGTCATCTGATGCGGTCCTCGGCAACGATCGGCCATCAGGACGCGGCCAGCGGGATGGCGGGCAGGGCGTCGCAGGCTCCCGGCAGGCGCCGCCAGCCGTGCCGTTCGGCGTGCTCGGCGAGTACCGGGTCGTCGCCCACCACGACCGGGTCGCCCACCTGCAGCAGCATCGAAAGGTCCGAGGCGTGGCTGCCGTACCCGCAGCAGTCCGCCGGCGACAACCCGTGCTCGGCCATCCACCGGCGCACGGCGGCGCCCAACTCCTCGCCGGCCAGGACGGGATGGACCTCGCCCGTGTACACCCCGGACACCGCGCGCGGCGTCGAGCCGAGCATCGCGTCGGCCCGCACGTACCGCCCGAGCGGGGCGAGGCAGGCGCCGACCGACCCGGACACCAGCACCAGCAGGTCGCCCCGGTCGGCGTGCTCGCGCACCGCGGCCCGCACCGGCCGGTGGAAGAAACCGGGACGCCGGTGCGCCCGGTCGAACCACTCCCGGCCCCACACCGCGACGGCCCCCACCGGCTGACCGGCGAGCAGCCGGCAGTACGCCCGGACGAGCTCCTCCGGCGACGCGCCGGAGCCGTCCAGTCGGACCAGCCTGGCCGGCGCCGACCCGAGGTGGCCGACGGTCGGCTCGGACCCGGGTCCCGGCCGGATGTGGTCGAGCAGGCTTCGCAGCGTCATGCAGGTGGTCAGCGTGCCGTCCACGTTGACGAATGCGACGCGGCGCGGCGTCATCGCGGTGACTCGATCGCGGTGGTCATGGCAGCCCCTCGTGCGCCGTGTGCGGGTCCGTCCGGCTCTCCGGGCCCTGGGCAGTATCAGAAGCTTGACAACTACCGGAGATGAATGTCAAGTACCGACCCTGTCAGGGCCGCCCGATTCGGCCGCCCCGGCGCGGGCCCCGTTGCGCCCCAGCGTGCAGGTCGGACCGGGCAGCTACCGGGAACAGACGCCGGAGTAGCAGCACGGCATCGTGCCCATCGCACCCCGTATCCGGTCATTTGCGTTCGACCGGGCCACGACTCGGCCACGCGCCCTGCCGGTGCGCCACCGCACCGTTCGGCGGCCACCCCCACCGGCCCGCTCGACGGAGGACCCGATTCCGTCCCCGGAACGGTCATGTCAATTAACTGACTCAACTAAGAACATTTACATAAAAGATCTAACCTGTTTCAAGTGACTTACCCGAAACCTGCCCGTACCGCCCGCTCCGGCAAGCAGACGCACCGTTTGGCCGGGGGAATGCCCAGGATTCCGTATTGGGGCTTCGCGGAGGTCGGTGGATCACGGCCGGCGATCACTCGAAGGTGCCGGCCCGACCCCGGTGGCGAAGCGGCGGTGCCACCCGCCCCGCCAGCCGACCGGAATGGCCCAGGTGCCGCGACCTGTGATTCGAGCGCGGCGACCACCCGGACCGGGCCGGGCCGCCCCTCGGCCCGCGGTCCGGTCACCCGCCAGCCGGCCGGCAGCTCCGGTGCCGAGCCTGCGCCGCCGCACTCCGCCGCCAGCGGACCCCGGCTTTCGTACCGGCGAGCCCGGTCGGCGCGTCGGCACACCCCCGGAGCCAATTCCGGAACAACGGACGCCGCCCGCCGGGACACGCGGACCGCGGACCGGCGGTGCACGTGCAGCACGCAATTCACCCCGCGCCGGCCTCCATTCTCACCGACCGGAACGCGAATATGCGTCGACGATACCGGCCGGCCGCTCGGCTAATTGCGGACGGTCGGGTCGGGGGTGGGCGATGGATGCGCGGAACTGAATTGTCGCCGACCACACCCGGCCGCGCACGGGCGTTCGAAAGGCGCCCGGGCCGACACCCGGCACCGTACTCCGCCGGCCCGCACAATTCCCGCCCGGCAAATCCCGACGTACGGCGGAGCCACCCCGGGACGAGTCGCCGGCCAGCGCCCCCGAGCCTGATGGCGACGCCCCGGACAGGGGCCGGCGCCCGTCCTCCAGACGCGCCAGTCCGCCTGCCAGGCGTCCCAACGGGCAGGCCGTGGGCCGCCTGGCAGGCGGACTGGCGCGGCGGAGCCACCGGACCGCACACCGGCGAGGGTGTCACAACGGAACTGGAATGACTCCAGACATACCAGCGCCGGGGCTACCCACCGACAATCGGGTTACCCCGTCAGGGTGGTCGCACGTTCCCTTTCGGCGCAATGTCCTTACGTTAGCCGCAGCCGTCCGTTGATCCGCCGAACAGCGTAGCGGCCCCTACTAGTGGGTACCGCCCGAGACCGTGGGCCTAACCGGAGATCATAAAGACCCGGCACCGCGCCCGGCGCCGGCAACGGTATTCGATCCCGCGCGCCGGTAACCGGACAGGACCAGAACGGGAGACGCCCTCACGAAAGTTCGGCCTTGACCGAACGGGTAAACTCAGCGGAAGTCGGAGGGCAAGAAATGAAGATCCGGGCAGCTCTGCTCACGCTCGCCACGGGCGTTGCGATCGCAATTGCCGGACCGGCTGTTCCCACGCAGTCCGCCGCACCGGCGGCGGACCCCGTCGGCACGATCGCGAATTCGGCGCACCTGCTGGCGGCGACCGACGGGCAGGACCCGTGGCCCAAGCCGTAGCGAACTCGAACCCGCGGCGGGGTTCACCTCGGGGCGGTGCGGTGACCCGGTCACGGCACCGCCCCGATGCTGCTGCGGAGCGCGGCCGCCTCGGGAACCTTCATCGCCTCGTAGTACTTCAGCGCGCGCTCCCAGTGCTCCCGGGCGGCCGGCTCGTCGCCCAGCGCGGCCAGGCAGTGCCCGATCCCCTCCAGGGAACGGGCCAGTTCGATCTGCAGCTCGGTCGGCTCGGCCAGTTCCCTGGCCCGCCGGTGCCGGGTGAGCCCCAGGGCCGGCTCGCCTCGGTCGCGGTGGACGGCCCCCAGGATGTTCTCCACCGCGGCGGTGATGGTGGGCCGTTGGATCGCCCAGAGGATGTCGAGAGCCCGGCGCCCGGTGTGGTATGCCTCTTCGTACCGGCCCAGCCGCCGGTAGACCTCGGCGAGTTGGGCCGCCACCTCGGCCTCCACCCCGCGGGACCCGACCTGGCGGGCCAGCCCGGCAGCCTCGTCCAGCGTCGCCAGCGCCCCCGTCAGGTCGCCTAGCCCGGTCCGCGCGATGGCCTCGTTCACCAGCCCCGCGGCGCCGAACGACTCGCCGCCCAGCTCCCGCTCGATGGCCACCGCCTGGCGCGCCGCGGCCAGCGCCTCGTCGTAGCGGCCGAGCGCCGCCAGCGCGAAGCTGATGCCGTTCAGCACCGTCCGCTGCTCCTGCCGGTCGGCGGTCTCCCGGTGCATCGCCAGCGCTCGCTCGTTGTACTTCAGCGCCTGCTCGTACTGTCCCAACTCGTTGTAGAGCATGCCGATCCGGCTCAGGCACACCGCCTCGCCCCGGCGGTCGGCGGTCTCGGTGGCGATGTCCAGCGCCTGGCTCGCCCGGTCCAGAGCGTCCCGGAACCTGCCGACCTGCCACAGCGGGATCACCAGCGTCAACAGCGTCCGCATCTCCGCCCCGCGGTCGCCGAGCCGCCGGGCCGCGTCCAGGCCGGCCTCCAGCAGCGCCGCCTCGTCCTGGATCTGGCCGCGCAGCAGCAGGTACATGGCGATCGCCCGGGGCAGGTGACTGGCATGCTGGTCCAGCCCGTGGCCGGCGGCGTACCGGGTCATGGCCAGCAGGCTGCGGCGCTCGGCGTCGAACCAGTCCATCGCCTCGGCCCGGTGCCGCAGTGGCGGCGTCTCGGGAGGCGGGTGCGCCAGGATCAGTTCGACCCGGAGCCGGCCCGGCTGGATCAGGTGGGCCGCCGTGTCCGCGGTGTACAGGTAGTAGTCGGCCAGCCGGTGCACCGCGTCGTCCAGGTCGGGGTCGGGAGCCGCCCGGACGGCGGCCTGGGCGTAGCTGCGGAGCAGGTCGTGGAAGGTGTACCGGCCGAGCTGCCGCTGGATCAGCAACCGGGCGTCGAGCAGGTCCTCCAGCAGCGCCTCCGCGGTCTCCCGCGGCACTCCGGCCAGCGCCGCCGCGGCGTAGTCGTCGAAGTCCGCGCCCGGGTGCAGGCCGAGAAGCCGGAACAGCCGCTGCTGGTCAAGGCCCAGCCCGCGGTAGGAGAGCCCGACGGCGGCCTCGACGCTCCGGTCGTCCAGGGCGAGCTCGCCCAGCCGGCGTTCCTCCCGCCGCAGCCGGGTGACCAGGTACCCGACCGTCCAGTATGGACGGTTGTTGAGCCGGGTCGCGGCGATCCGCATCGCCAGCGGTAGCCGCCCGCAGGTCTCGATCAGCTCGGCCACCTCGGCCGGCTCCAGCGCCAGCCGGTCCGCGCCAAGCTGGCGGCCGAGCAGGGACAGCGCGTCCGCCTCCGTCGGCAGCACGACCGACAGCGGCACCGCGCCGTCCAGACCGAGCCGCGACCGGCTGGTGACCAGCACCAGGCAGGCACCGGCGCCGGGCAGCAGCGGGCGGACCTGCGCGGTGTTGGCCGCGTTGTCGAGCAGCACCAGCAGCCGCCGGCCGGCCGCCTGCACCCGCCACGCCGCGGACCGGGCAACCACGTCCACCGGAATGTTGTCGCCCGGCACCCCGAGCGCGACCAGCATGGTGCTGAGCGCCTCCGCGGGATCGACCGGGTCGCGGCCCGGGGTGAAGCCGTGCAGGTCGACGAAGAGCTGCCCGTCCGGGAACCGCTCGGCCAGCCGGTGCGCGACGTGCACCGCGAGGGTCGTCTTGCCGACCCCGGCCATGCCGTCGAGGGAGACGACGGTCGGCGTCCGGTCCGGCGCCTTCTCGACGATCTCCAGCAGCGCCTCGAGCTCGTCGGCGCGGCCGGTGAAGTCGGACAGGTCGTACGGCAACGTCGACGGTGGCGGCGCCTGGGCCGCCGCCGCGGCCCAGGCGGCCGCCTGCTCCGCCTCGGGCGTCGGCAGGTCGAGCCCGGCGTCGCTGCGCAGGATGCGCTCGTACAGCCGGGCGAGGTCCGGGCCAGGGTCGATGCCGAGCTCCTCGGCCAATAACCGGCGCCCCTCGTCGTAGACCTGCAGGGCCTCCGCCTGCCTGCCGCACCGGTACAGCGCCAGCATGAGCTGGCCGCGCAAGGACTCCCGGAGCGGGCGCTCGGCCAGCAGCCCGCGCAGGTCGCCGACCACCTCGCGTGCCTCGCCGAGCCCGAGCCGCAGGTCCATCAGGTGTTCGAGCACGCTGACCCGCCGCTCGTCGAGCACCTCCGCGGCCGCCCTGATCACCGGGCCCTCCAGGCCGGCCAGCGCCGGGCCCCGCCACAGCGCCAGCGCCGCCGCCAGTTGGGTGACCGCGTTGGCCAGCAGCCCGGCCGCCTCCGCCTCGCGCGCCCGGGCCACCCGCAGGTCGAACACCCGCAGGTCGAGCTGCTCGTCGGCGAGGACCATCCGGTACCCGGGTCCGTCGGTCACGATCGTGGTGGCCGGGGTCGGCAGCCGCCGCCGCAGGTCCGCCACCATCTTCCGCACCTGGTGCGTGGCCGTGGTGGGCGGATCCTCCGCCCAGGCCGCATCGACCAGCCGGTACAGGGGAACCACCCGGTTGGCCTCCAGCAGCAGCACCGCGAGCACCCGTTCCTGCCGCCGGCCGCCGAGGGGCTGGCGGGTCTTTCCGACCCACGCCTCGAGCGGTCCCAGGACACGGAACTCTGTGCCCTGACCTGGGAACCTGCTTGCCATCCCTCAGACTATAGGCACTGCGTGCGCGGCAGCCTCCGCAGCGTGAACGCTCTCAGGGCACCGCCGGGACCGGTGGTAACGGATCGGGACCGAACCGGGAACGGGCCGGCCGACAGTACCCGGGTAGGACGGCCGCGCCTCGCCTTGCTCAGCCCGACGGCTGGGTGCGGCCGCCGGACCGAGACCGGACGGAGGCTCCAGCCGAGATGCGGGAACTGCAGATCGGTGGCCGGCGCATAGCGGATGACACCGACACGTACGTTATCGCGGACATCGGCCACGACCCGTGGGGCGACCTGGAACGGGCGCAGGTGCTGTTCCTGCAGGCCGCCATGGCCGGCGCGCACGCGGTGGCGCTGGACGCCGGCTCGCTGTTCGCCGTCACCAGGTACGACCAGCCCGACGGCGAGCCGTACGGCGGACGGGTGCCGCCGGCCGGGCACCGGGAGTTCGGCCGGGCGGAGTACGCCATGGTGGCCGAGCTTGCCGCCGACGCCGGCCTCGACCTGGTGCCGACCGCGTTCGACCGGACGAGCGTGGAGTTCCTGCGCGACCTGGGGACCGCGCCGCCGGCGGTCCGCATCGGTCCGGCGGATCTCGCCGACGAGCCGCTGCTCAAGGACGCCGCCGGGCTCGGCCGGCCGCTGCTGGTCGGCGTCCGCGACGCGGGGGCCGACGAGGTGCGCCGCGCGGTGGACGCCGTCCTGCCGGTCAACCCCGACCTGGCTCTGCTGCAGTGCGCCGAGCCGTACCCGCGGACCGCCACCGAGCTGCGGCTGGGCGGGATCGTCACGCTGCTGGCCGAGTACCCGGATCTGGTCGTCGGCTTCGCCGGCAACGACGTGTGCCCGGAGCAGAGCTGGATCGCCCACGCGGTGGGCGCCCGCGTCGTGGCGAAGCGGGTCCCGCCGGACCGCGGCGGCGCCGGGCGGCACCACCGGCTGGCGCTGGACCCGCTGGGGTTGGTCCGGTACGACGGCGGTCGCCGGTGGGGCGGCGGCGTCACGGCACCGGTCCGGACCGGCCGCGGCGGCTGGTAAGGCCGGGCCCGGATCGGGTGCCTTCCATGATCGGGTCGCACCGCCGCCGCACGGCCGCGCCAGCCCTGGGCGCCTGCGAGCCGTCGGTGCCCGCAGGAGGAACGGAGGAGCCGCGATGACCGGCCACGTGATCCCCGCGAGGCAGGGAGATCCGCCGGTGGTGTCGGGTCCGTGCCCGCACGAGCAGGTCACCCAGACCGCACCGGTGGAGTTGCAGGAGTTGGTGTTCCGGCTCGCCGCCGGGCTGCCGGGCGTGGAGGTCGGCCGCTCCTACGTCGACGTGGACGGCACTCGCGCGTTCCACCTGTCCCCGGCGCTGGCGCGCGGCCCCGGAGAGGCGTTCCTCGCCGCGACCGAGTTCGCGCACATCCACCCCAGCTACGACGGCAGCCTGCACCTCGCACTGCCCGCCGAGCTGGCCCGGGCCGTCCAGGCGGCCGGCTGGGGGGAGCGGGAGCCGGGCTCCGGTGCGTTGCTGCTGTTCGGCCCGCGGGACGCCGCCGAGGCGGAGCTGACCTGGTGGCTGGTCCGCGCGTCGTACCGCCACGCGCTCGGCGAGCCGCCCGGCGCCGAGGAGTCGTACTAGGGCGTGTCCTGGCGCTGCCCGGCAGCCATCCGCCGGCTGTTGTCCGCGCGTGCCGTCCGTCGTCCGCCGCCTGGTGTCCGCGGTGCGGGGAAAGTAGGATATTGAAACAGGTTAGGTACCGATTGCCTAGAAGGAGTCTGCCTTGGCTACGCGCGCTGGCATGGCCGCGCTGGACGCGGAGGTTGCCAGCAGGCTGGGAAACGTGATCAAGGCTACCGAACAGGCGCTGACCACGGTCAAGGCCGGCGCGCTGCGCGAGTTCGACCTCACGGTGCCGCAGTACTCGGCGATGGTGGTGCTGTCGTTCGTTCCCGGCGCGTCCGGCGCCCAACTCGCGCGCATCTGCGCGGTCACGCCGCAGACGATGGCCACCGTGCTGTCCAACCTGGAGGCGAAGGGCCTCATCCAGCGCACGCCGTCCAGCGTCCACCAGAAGGTGCTCGTCACCAAGCTGACCCGCAGCGGGCAGGCCCTGGTACGCAAGGCGGACGCCAAGGCCAAGGCGATCGAGAGCCGGCTCAACGACGCGTTCGACGACGACGAGCGGGCCACCCTGACCGCGCTGCTGGAGCGCGCCATGAAGGTGCTCGGCGCCGACCGGCCGGCCTGATCCACCCTAGTCCAGCCTGCCCGCGCCGGCCGGTCGACCACTGGTCAGTTTGCTGTATGTGTTCTGATTGGTAACAGGGTTCTGCTAGTCTCGGAACACGGACTGCCGGCGCTCCTGCCGTGCGCGGGGACGTCGCGAGAGCAGATTCCTGTCCGGTCTGATGACCCCTGAGACGGGCGCCATGCACACGAACACGCGCAACACCGGGACCGCCGCCATCCCCACCGGCTACCAGATCGGCCGGATCGGCCAGACCATCCGGCGGGCGGAGCAGGCGATGTCCGGTTCGATCGGTGCCGTGCTGCGCGACCTCGACCTGACCGTGACGCAGTACGGCACACTGCTGGTCCTCGCCGAGTCCCCCGGCCATTCCGGCGCCCAACTGGCGCGGCTCTGCCTGGTGACGCCGCAGAGCATGGCCACCGTGCTGGCCAAGCTGACCGAGCGCGGGCTGGTCGAGCGGGAGCCGTCGGCGGTGCACCAGAAGGTGCTGGTCGCCCGGCTGAGCCGCACCGGCCGGTCCGTGCTGCGCAAGGCCAACGGGCTGATCCAGTCGGCGGAGGACCGGTTCGCCGCGGCGCTGCGGCCGGACGAGCGCGCGTGCCTGGTGGCCTGCCTGGAGCGCATCGTCACCGCGCTGTCCGACTAGGCGTGTCCTGATATCGGCCACCCCGCGGCGCCCGGCGGCGCCTCGACGGACGGCGTTGCCGCGGTAGACTCATGCTCTCGAGCTGACCGGTCCAGCAGCGTGGCCTTCCGCTCGACAGCGGCTCCCCGGCGGAGCCGCGACCCGAGGTGGTGGCCGCGTGGCCGAGTTGCAGCTGGACAGCCGCTTACGGGACGACGGGTGGACCGTCCTCACCGTAGCCGGCGAGATCGACATTCAGACCGCGCCCGCGCTTGACGTCGCGTTGCAGCGCGCGCTCCTGACCGGGGATGGCATGGTGGTCGCCGACCTGTCCGGGGTGCCGTTCCTGGACGCCTCCGGCGTGGCCGCCCTGGTGCGGGCCGTCGCGGGCGCCCAGCTCCGCCGAGGGTCCTTCCGCATCACCGGCTGCACCGACTTCATTGCCCGGTTGGTGCAGTTGACCGGCCTGGGCGAGCACCTGGAGACCGGCGACGACCTGCCCACGGCATCCGCCGCCCGGTTCTCCCGGCCGCCGCGCGACCGGGCGTCGCCGCGGCTGTGGCTGGTACGGCCGCCGGTCTGACCCGCAAGGGCGAACGGAGCGGCCAGCCTGGCACGTTGGACACCTCGGCCATGCGGGATCAGCGGCGACACCCCGAGGACGCGGCCACTCCCCGCTGGCGCGGCTACGCTCCGGCCTCGGCGGCGAAGCGTTCCACCAGTTCGGTCTTGCCCGACACGATGAGCAGATCGCCGCGGTTGACGACGGTGGTGGCCTGCGCATAGGTGAAGTCCTCGTTGGGTCGCTTCACCCCGACGATGGTCACCCCGTACCTGCTCCGCAGCGCCGACTCGCTGAGCGTGACCCCGCAGGCCTCCCGCGGCGCACGCAGCTTGACGATCGCGAAGCCGTCGTCGAACTCGATGAAGTCGATCAGTCGCCCGGTCAGCAGGTGAGCGACCCGCTCGCCCGCGTCCCGCTCCGGGTAGACGACGTGCGAGGCGCCGATGCGTTCCAGGATGCGACCGTGCGGCCGGGTGATCGCCTTCGCCCAGATCTCGGGCACCGCCAGGTCGATGAGTACGCCGGTGGCCATCAGGCTCGCCTCGATGCCGGTACCGATCGCGACGACGGCCCGCTTGAAGTCCTGCGCGCCGAGTTGCCGCATGGCGGCCTCGCTCGTGGCGTCCGCTTCGACGGCGTGCGTGAGCAGCCCGGACCACTCCTGGACCAGATCGCGGTTGGCCTCGACAGCGACCACCTCGTGGCCGAGCCGCTGCAGCGTCTCGGCAAGGGTGCCGCCGAAACGGCCCAGTCCGATGACGAGGACAGCTCCCTCGTGTACGCCCCTAGCCAACGATCGGCCGCTCCTCCGGTAGCCGGTACAGCCGGCGCCGCTGTCGCAGTGCCAGCGCCGATGCCAAGGTTATCGGTCCGGTCCGGCCGACGAACATCAACACGATGAGCACGTAGTGGCCCACGGCCGGCAGTTGTGGGGTGATCCCGGTCGACAGGCCGACCGTCCCGAACGCGGAGGTGACCTCGAACAGCACCTGGTCGAGATCGAAGTCGGTGACCGCGAGCAGGCTCAGGGTGCCGGCGACCACCAGCGCGACCCCGAGCAGGGCGACCGCGAGTGCCTGCCGCAGCGACGATGGCGATATCTGCCGGTGGAACGCGTCCACCGTGTCATCGCCGCGGGCCTCGGCGACGATCGCGTAGAACAGGATCATGAACGTGACGACCTTGATGCCGCCCGTGGTGCTGGCGCTGCCGCCGCCGATGAACATCAGCACGTCGGTCACGACCAGGGTTGTCGGGTGCGCCTGGCCGTAGTCGATGGAGTTGAAGCCCGCGGTGCGTGCCGTGGTGCTGCCGAAGAAGCCGGCCAGGATCTTTCCCGGGACGTCCAGCCCGCCCATGGTCGCGGGGTTCCGCCACTCGAACGCCGTTACCGCCAGGCTGCCGCCGACGAGCAGGAGCACGTACCCGAGCAGCGTGGCCTTCGTGTGCAGCGACCACCGGTCCGGCCTGCGAAGCTCCCGGCGCAGCTCGAAGAGCACCGGGAAGCCGAGCCCCCCGACGATCGCCGCCACGGCCACCGGGACTATCACGAACGGATCGGCGACGAACCCCACCAGGTTGCCGCTGTACAGCGCGTATCCGGCGTTGTTGAAGGCTGAGACGGCGTGGAACGCCCCGTCGTAGGCCGCCCGGCCGGCTGACTCGTGGTATGAGAGCCACAGCCTGGCGAACAGCGCGACCGCAACGACCGCCTCGGTACCCAACGTGACCAGGGCCACGCCGCGGACCACCCGCCGGACGTCGCCCAGCCCCACCGACTGGGTCTCGGTCGCCGCCAGCAGCTGGGTACGCAGGCCCATCCGCCGCGACACGAGCAGGCCCAGCAGCGACGCCGAGGTCATGATGCCCAGGCCGCCGAGCTGGATTCCCACCATGATCACGACTTCACCGAACGTCGACCAGTGGGTGGGCGTGTCGACGACGGCGAGCGAACCACTGGAGGCGCCGGTGGCGGTGAACAGCGCGATCCGGAACGACGAACCCACGCCCGGCTCGTACGCAACCGGCAGCATGAGCAGCAGGGTGAGCAGGACAACCATGGCCAGGAACCCGAGCACGATCGCCTGACCGGGGTGCGAGAACCCGCCCGCCAGCCGGCGCCGCCGACGCCGTGGGCTGCCGCCGGTGCGCTCCCGCCGGGCGAGGGTCGCGTCCTCCAGGGGCTGCCGGGGTTCCCGTTCGGCCACGTCCCCCTCCCTCTCCTTCGGCGAGCGTCCTGCGCGTGGCGGCCGTTCCGTGCGGCCGACAGTATGCCCCGCCAGCCCGGGCCGGAGGCGTCAACAGCCGGTCGGCAACGGCGAGTCCGCGCAGGTCGATCCGGGTACGGTCGGGTTCGGCGACCTTCGGACCGGCGGCGACGACGCACGGCGGAGGCTCGGTCGCGGCCAGTTCTGTCGAACGTTGGTCCGCGGCCGCTGCGCTACGCGCGAAGGGTCAGCGGCTGTGCAGGGCGGCGAGCGTGCGTGTCGTGGCGCTGATCCTGATCACGCTCGCCGAGGCGGCGAGCATCACCGGCCATGCCAGGCTCGGGGCGGTGAGGGTCACGGCGGTGAGCATGGAGGCGTCGAGGACGATCAGGCCGCTGCCGGCCGTGGCGGCAGCCAGGGTGGTGTGCCGGTAGCGGCGGGTGCCGAAGGCGGCGAGCAGGAGGGTGGCGATGACGGTGGCCAGCCCGGCGGCGAAGGCGAGCCGGGCCATCGGCGGTACGGGCCAGGTCCAGGCTCGTCCGGTCAGCAGCGCGGTGCCCCAGAGCAGGCCGACGCAGGGGCCGGTCGCCACCAGGAGGCGGGCCAGCCGGCGGCCCGGGCAGCCGCGGACGTAGGCGGTGGCGAGGGCGTCGACCGGGCCGAACTCGGCGATCGCGGCGCGGGCGGCGGCGTCCCGGCCGGTGCCACGGGTGCGGTGCTGCCGGTAGGCCTCGTGCAGCCCGTCGGCGAGTTCGTCGACGATGTCGGCCGGCAGGCGGGCGGCCAGCCCGGCCAGGTAGCTGCGGATGGGCGCGGGTGCCGGTGAGGTCAGGTCGGGTTCGGGCATGGCGGGCCTTCGAGTGCGGCGGTCACCATGGCGGCGAACTCCTGCCAGCTGCTGCGTTCGCCGTCCAGCGCCCGCCGGCCGCGGGCGGTGAGCCGGTAGGTACGGCGGCGCCGCCCGGACACCACCGACCAGGACCCGGTGATCAGGCCGGCTGTCTCCAGGCGGTGCAGCGCGGGGTAGACGGTGCCGGTGGGTAGGTCGAGGCGGCCGCCGGTCACCTCCCGCAGCGCCTCCTTGACGGAGTAGCCGTGGCGTGGCCCCTCCTCCAGGCTGGCCAGCAGCAGCCCGTCGAGGTGGCCCTTCAACGCCTCGGCCCGCATGGGTAGTAACGCTACGTCAGGCCTTCCGCCCGGGCAATACCAGGCGTACCGTCCACCATACGTAGCGACGCTATCCATCGACGGGGACGGATCGCATGCGGTACCTGGCGGAGCGGATCTTCGGGGTCGAGGTGGGTTCGACCGCGCCGGTGTTCCTGGCGGTGCTGGTGGTCCATGTCGCCGCCGCGCTGACCGCCGTCGCCGCGGGGGCCGCAGCCGCGCTGACCCGGCGCAAGGGTCGCGGCCGGCACACCCGGTTCGGCGATGTCTACCTCGTCGCGCTCACCGTGGTGTTCGGTACCGCCACCGTCCTGGCCGCGATGCGCTGGCGGGAGGACTACCACCTGTTCCTCATCGGCACGGTGGCGTTCGGCGCCGCGATGGTCGGCTACGTCGCCCGCCGCCGGCAGTGGCCCGGCGACGCGGCGCACATCGTCGGCATGGGGGTGTCCTACGTGGCCATGCTGACCGCGTTCTACGTGGACAACGGCAAGAGCCTGCCGGTCTGGAACCGGCTGCCGACCACCGCCTACTGGATCATTCCAGGTCTCGTCGGCGCGCCGCTGATCATGCGTGCCACGCTGCGCCGCCGCCACCCCGACCGGGTCAGCCGGTAGGGACCCGGTTCGGGCGCCAAGCACCGGGCCTGCGGCGCGCCAGGCATTGGACACGCCGCAGACCCGTGCTCGGGTCAGCAGCAGCCGGCCGCGGCCACCTGCTCGGTATGCGCCTTACCGCCGGCCTGGCCGGCGGTGGCGTCGGCGGTGGCGCCGGTACAGCAGGTGCTGTCGGCGGTCTTGGTGAGGGTGTCGGCGTCGGCCTTGACGGTGTAGACCTCCCAGGGTTCCTTGCCGGGGCCGTGGACCCATACCTTGTCCTGGACGGCATAGCAGCAGGTGGTGTCGTCTTCGGTGTGGGTCGCCAGGCCGGCCTCGGACAGCCTGCTGGTGGCTGCGGCGACCTCCTCGGTGGTCTGCACCTCGACGCCGAGGTGGTCCATGACGGTGGGCCGGTCGGGCTGGCCCTCGATGAGGACGAGCTTCAACGGCGGCTCGGCGATGGCGAAGTTGGCGTAGCCAGGGCGGATCTTGGCCGGTTCAGTGCCGAACAGCTTGGCGTAGAAGGCGATGGAGCCTTCGAGGTCGGATACGCGCAGGGCGAGTTGGACGCGGGACATCTCGTTCCTCCTGGTGAACGTCGGTGGCGGGCTCGGCCGCTTGTTTCGATGCCTGTCTATACAGTAGGTTGCACGCTGCTTTGGCAGTTGTCAATATAGAGAGGTGTCTAGACAACAGCTTCCGTTGGTCGACCTGGTGGGGTGCTGCGCGCCGCTGGTCGCCGAGCCGCTGACGGAGTCCGCTGCGGTCGATCTGGCCGGGGGGTTCAAGGCGCTGGGCGATCCGGTGCGGTTGCGGCTGCTGTCGTTGATCGCCTCGCACGCGGGTGGTGAGGTCTGCGTGTGCGACCTGACGGCGGCGTTCGCGCTGACCGGCCCGACGATCTCCCATCACCTGAAGGTGCTGCGTGAGGCCGGGTTGATCGAGGGGCAGCGGCGGGGGACGTGGGTGTACTACCGGGTCATGCCGGCGGCGTTGGCGGCCCTGTCGGCGGTGCTGGACACCTCGGCGGCGCCGGCATCGGCGCCAGCGGCGGCACCGGCCGCGGCGAGGTAGGTCAGTCGGTTCCGACCCGGGTGCTGCGGCGTTCGAGGAACACCACGTCCCGCCAGCGGCCGTGGTGGCGGCCGATCCGGGTCCGGATGCCGACGTCCCGGAACCCGGTGGCGCGGTGCAGGGCGAGGCTGGCGGTGTTCTCGGGGAAGATGCCGGTCTGGAGCGTCCAGATCCCGGCCGCCTCGGAGGAGGCGATGACGGCCTCCAGCAGGCGGCGGCCGACACCGTGGCCGCGCGCGTCGGGGTGGACATAGACGCTGTTCTCGGCGACTCCGCCGTACACGCAGCGGTCGGAGACCGGCGCGAGCGCGACCCAGCCGAGCACCGCGCCGGTCCGGTCGAGGGCGACGTGCCTGTGGTCGGGCAGGTGCGCGGCGTCCCACGCCGCCCAGTCCGGCGCGGTGGCCTCGAAGGTGGCGTCGCCGGTGTCGATGCCGGCCTGGTAGATCGCCAGCACCTGCGGGGCGTGCGCGGCGGTCATCGCCGCGATGGTGTACGGCGGCGCGTCCGCCGGCTTGGTGGCGCGGATGATCGCGGCGGACAGGTCCGGACCGGCCGGGTGGGTGACGGTGACCTCGACGCCGGTCAGACCGGCAGCGGCGAGCATCGCCCGGTACTCCGGGCCGGTCAGCGACGCGGCTGCGCCCGCGGCCTGCGGACAGGCGGCGCGCCGGTCCTCGGATACCGAGGGGTCGGCGATCAGGTCGCTGACGCCGACCCGGCCACCGGGACGCAGCACCCGGGCGATCTCGGCGAACACCGCCGGCTTGTCCAGGCTGAGGGTGAGAACGCAGTTGGAGATGACGACATCGACCGACGCGTCCGGCAGTGGGATGTCCTCGATCCGGCCGAGCAGGAACTCCACGTTGCCGGCACCGGCCCGGGCGGCGTTGGCGCGGGCCAGGTCGAGCATCTGCGGGGTCATGTCCAGCCCGATCGCCCGGCCGCGCGGCCCGACCCGGCGGGCAGACAGCAGCACGTCGAGGCCGCCGCCGGAGCCGAGGTCGAGCACCGTCTCGCCCTCGCGCAGGTCGGCGATCGCGACCGGGTTGCCGCAGCCGAGGCTGGCGGCGGTCGCGCCGAGCGGCAGGTCGGCCAGTTCGCCGGCAGCGTATCCCGTCCCGCCGACCCGATCGGCCGGGTCTGGTGGGCACCGGCCGCACCCCCCGACATCGTCGGCCGGGTCCGGCAGGCACGGGACGCACCCCCCGACACCGTCGGCCGGGTCCGGTGGGCACCGGCCGCACCCGCCGGACGCCGCGTTCCGCGCGGCGCGGGCGTACCGCTCGCGCAGCGCGGCCAGGGCGGTCTCGTCGGCGGTCGGAGTGGTCACGGGCCCTCCTGGGCGCACGCGGCATCGCCGACCTGGGCGAACCCGACCGGGTGGCGGCCCATCACGACATCGGCGGCGGTCGGGAAGCAGGTCAGGCAGGCTTGGTTGACCCGGTACAGGCGCGCCGTGCCCCGCCGTTCCACCAGCACGAACCGGGCCTCGGTGAGGATCTTCAGGTGATGCGACACGGTCGACTGGCCGACCGCGACGCGGTCCACGATCTGCCCCACCGTCATCGACCCGCCGTGCTCGGCGAGCAGGTTCAGGATCTGCACCCGCCGCCCGTCGGCCAGCGCCCGGAACCAGCCCGCGTACGTCTCGGCCTGCTCAACCGGCAGCACCGCAGCCTCCACGTCCATCGCTAATCGACGATAGTAGATGAACGATCCGGTCGTCGAGGTGATGACCCGGTCGTCGAGGTGATGAACGGTCCGGCCGTGAGGTGCCCAGGACGCCGGCCGCCAACGCCGTGTTCGGTCGCTGTTCGCTTGACGACGGCCCGCCGCGTGGGTACACATCAGGCTGTGCTGACCAGTCAGTCGGAACTGATGTCCGCGGACCTGGTCCGGGCGTTGGCCGATCCGCTGCGGGCGCGGATCGTGGCGCTGCTGGCGGGTGAGCAGCTGTGCGTGTGCCACCTGGTGGAGGCCACCGGCGCCCGGCAGACCAACATCTCCAACCACCTGCGGGTGCTGCGGGCCGCCGGGCTGGTCGAGAGCGAGGCGGCCGGCCGGTACACCTACTACCGGCTGGTTCCGGAGCGTCTGGAGCAGCTGTCCGGCGAGTTCCACCGGCTGGCCTCCCGCGCCCGGCTCGCCGTCACGGTGAAGCGGCCGTGCGGCTGAACCTGCTGGCCCGGCAGGGGCTGGCCGAGTTCCTCGGGTCGGCCGGGCTGGTGACCGTGGTGATCGGCTCCGGGATCGCCGCGCAGCGGTTGTCCGGCGACGCGGGGCTGCAGTTGTTGGAGAACGCGGTGGTCACCGGCGCCGGGCTGGTGGCGTTGATCCTCGCGTTCGGTCCGGTCTCCGGCGGGCAGTTCAACCCAGCGGTCACCCTCGCCGACCGGGCGTTCGGTGGCGTGACGACCCGGCAGGTGGCCGTGTACGTGCCGGCGCAGGTGGCTGGCGGCGTGTCGGGGGCGGTGCTGGCGAACCTGATGTTCGGGCTGCCCGCCCTCAGCGTCTCCACCCACCACCGATCATCCGGCGGCCTGTGGCTGTCGGAGGCTCTGGCCACGTTCGGGCTGATCGTGTTGATCTTCGCGTTGGTCCGGGCCGGCCGGGTGGGGCTGGCCCCGTTCGCGGTCGGCGCCTACATCACCGCCGCGTACTGGTGGTCGTCGTCCACCAGCTTCGCCAACCCGATGATCGACGTGGCCCGGATGCTGTCGGACACCTTCGCCGGGATCGCACCCGCCTCGGTCGCCGCGTTCGTGCTCGCCCAGGCCGTCGGCGCGACGGCGGCGGTCGGCGTCGTCGCCGTGCTCTACCCCGACGCCGCGGACTCGGCCGGCGAGGTGCTTGTCCCGCACGAGCCGACCGCTGCGCGCCGCCCGGCGCGATCTGTGGAGCCGAGGTGACCCGACGTCACGGTCCCGCCGCGCGGTTCGCGCGGTATCCGTCGCGCGCGACCGCCATCGTGGAAGGACACCTGATGCGACACCGCCCCGAGGTACTGTTCGTCTGCGTCCACAACGCCGGCCGCAGCCAGATGGCCGCCGCCCTGCTCGATCGTTACGCCGCCGGCAAGGTCGTGGTCCGCTCCGCCGGCTCCGCACCCGCCGACACAATCAACCCGGCCGTCGTCGCCGCCATGGCGGAGATCGGCATCGACATCTCCCGGGAGTTCCCCAAGCCATTGACCAGCGAGGCCGTGCAACTCTCCGACGTGGTCATCAGCATGGGCTGCGGCGACGCCTGCCCGGTCTTCCCCGGTACCCGCTACCTCGACTGGGAACTCGACGACCCGGCGGGGCAGGGCATCGACACGGTACGACGCATCCGCGACGACATCGACACCCGGGTCCGCGCCCTCCTCGCCGAACTCCTCCCCGACGAAGACCATCCGCCGCAGCTCAACCCAACCCCACCAGCCGCGGAGGAAGCTCCGTAGCTCACAACCGGCACCGCCCACGAGGCCCCACGGGAGGCCCAGGGTGACACGCCCTAACCTCGCGGGGCGTACATGATCACGGCGACGCCGGTCAGGCAGATCGCGGCGCCGATGAGGTCCCACCGGTCCGGCCGGAACCCGTCGATGGCGACGCCCCAGGCCAGGGAGCCGGCGACGAAGATGCCGCCGTAGGCGGCGAGAACGCGGCCGAAGTGCGGGTCGGGTTGGAAGGTGGCGACGAACCCGTACGCCCCGAGCGCGGCCAGCCCAGCCCCGATGTACAGCAGGCCGCGCTGTTCCCGCACGCCCTGCCAGACCAGCCAGGCACCGCCGATCTCGGCGACCGCAGCCACGGTGAACAGTGCGATGGAGCGCCAGAACACCATGACGGGCACCGTAAGCCGCTGCGATGGCCCACGCAGGCCAGCCACCGCGGTGTGCCGTTCCTAAGGACGTCGACTCCAGTCGCCTCGCCGCCCGGACACTCAGAGCCGGAGGCGATCCGTGAGCCACGCATCTCGGTCCGGCGCCGCCGGGGTGCCGGGAGGCTGGGAGGCTGGGAGGCTGGGAGGAGTCAACCGCGGTCCCTGCGCGACATGGCTTCCGGCCCGCCTCGTCGTTCTCCCTCGAATGGCCGTAACGGCCCGTTCTCCTAGAGGTCTGGGTGCACGAGACGGAGGTCCGGAAAGGCCGCTGCGATCGTTTGGAAGTCTTTCAGGTTGTTCGTAACCACCGGGAGACGCGGTGTTATCGCGGCCGCGCACGCCGCCGTCCAGAGATCATTGGTCCCTCCCCGATGAAGGTGTCCGGACAGCTTTGCGTGCATGCGCGCCCATATCTCTGCCACGCCCGCGCTGTACGGAAGGACTACGAACCCCCTTATGCGGTCTCGCAGGTCTTCCATGCGGCGGTCTCCCCAGCGCGCCCGATGACCGACGGCGAGGAGCTCCCCGTAGGTCGCGAAGCTTATGGCTAGTTCCCTGCCTATTGTCAGCGCCTCGAACTCTGCGGCCGCAGGCGCCCCAACGACCCAGTAGCTTATGACGTCCGTGTCCACGAGCAGCGGCCCGGGCGGAACGTCTTCCGGGATCACTGCTCGAAGGCCGCGAGAAACGCAGCCCGCTCGTCGTCCGTCAAATCCGTGATCGCCAGGCCAGAAGCGACAACATGGCCTGTAGTGCCCTGCACCTCCTGTAGCTGCGCAAAGGTGGGGCTGTGCCAAAATGATTCGGAGCCGAGTACCAACTGCGTACCCCATGTACGGTAGAGTGCGCGGAGCCTGACACTCTTTACCTCGGAAGTGCGAGCGTTATATTGAACGACACCGTCAAGTCGCGCACTTGACCGCAGCGCCTCCTGAATGTCGTCCGAGAGATCCGGGGAGAACGTCACATCGACCGACGACCCCGACGGCAGCCGCAACCTTGCGGTGTTTCGCTCAAAGTCGGCTTCGACCAGAATCCCGACCAGCGTCTGATCCTTTACAGGTAGCGGGGGCGAACTGAGGCGCTGCATTCGGGCCCGCACCGATGCGTCGATAACGACCCGCCGGGCCCGCGGCGACCCACCGGACGGTCCGTCATCCGAGAGCGTGATAGATGCATTGCGCTCGCCGATGCCAAGGTCGGCGGCCATCTGCGCGACGGCTGAAGCCAGGTCCGGGTCAGCAGGTTCATCGGGTTCTTCAACTATATCTAGAAGCCGATCGAGCGCCTGAGAACTAAGGTCCGCGACCCGTATTGGCAATTCTCCGTCTGCGACCTCCCCCACATCGGGTAGTGCAAGCACCTCTACGAAGCTGCCCGGCTCGACTCCGACGAATCGGAGCCGGGCGGCTTTCTCGATGGTTTGCCTATGGCGCCCGGCGCCCCGCCGGGTTCGGCGGAGAACGAGGTACGCCGCGCTGGCAATCGCGCGCTCAAGACCGACGATGATACGGGCAACGTCCGCGGCTGCGATGCGCCCCGGTTCGGCCTCGGCCCCCTCAAGCTGGGCCCGGATGATCCTCACAAGCCGAGAGTGCCACACGGGATGGCCGCCGTGTAGTTCGCCGGGCCTGCGCGCCTCCCCGGGCGGTCTCGCAGACCGCCGAGCGGTTCGCGGAACCTCCGTCCGGCCCGTCCGTGTACTTGACCTCCCCGCGGCTTCGTCGCCCGACGCGACCACGAAGCCGAGATGTCCGACCAGCCCATGACCAAACGTGCTGGTCAGGGGCCGGGTTGCGGGTAGGTACCGCGGTGCCCCCGGTCGGGTTCGAACCGACACTGGAGCCCTTTTAAGGGGCCGGCCTCTGCCGTTTGGGCTACGGGGGCATATCGAGGCTAGCCAGGTGGGGGCGGTCCTGTCGGCAGTTTTCGCGAACCCGTTGGCTGAGCGCCGCATCTGAGCTGTCAACCGGCCGGGCAGGGTGGGCGTCTTGGCAGTTGGGTCGGGGTTGTCCGGTTAAGGCATGGTTGGGCGTTGCACGTAGCCGCTGGTTGGTACCGTGCGGCGCGGACCACGGGGGGCGGGGACCACATGAAACGAAACTCGCTGCTGATCGGCGCGCTCGTCGCGGCGGTTGCCTTCACGCTGCTCGCGCGCAACGGGGCGATCAGCGGCGGCGGCAGGGGCGGTGCGGTGGCCGCCCCTCCCGGCGGACCGGGGCAGGCCGGGCAGCCCGGCCAGCCGGCGGGAGGCGTCGATCCGGACTCGTTCTTCACCCCCACGAAGCTCGAGCCGGGCCAGCGGCCGCCGCAGTTCGTGGTGGTGTCGTTCGACGGCGTCGGCTCCCACGAGAAGTGGCAGTTCTGGCGCGGGGTGGCCGAGCAGGCGAACATGCGGTTCACCGGGTTCCTGTCCGGGGTGTACCTGGTCGGCGCGGAGCACCGCACGGCGTACCAGGGACCCGGCCACCGCCCCGGCCAGTCCGCGATCGGCTTTCCCTCCGCCGCCGGCGTCCGGCAGGAGATCCTCGACCTGAACGAGGGCTGGCGCAGCGGCTACGAGATCGGGACGCACTACAACGGCCACTTCTGCGCCGGCAGCGGCTACCCGGGCAGCGCCTGGACCACCGCCGACTGGACCAGCGAGTTGCAGCAGTTCTTCACGTTCTACCGGCAGTACAAGCAGGTGAACGACGACCCGGACCTGCCGACGCTGGAGGTGCCGGCGGACACGATCAAGGGCGGCCGGACCCCGTGCCTCGAGGGCCGGCGGGCGCAGCTCATGCCGGCGCTGCGCCGGTTCGGCTTCGCGTACGACTCCAGCGGCAACCGGAACGGGATCGCCTGGCCGAGGAAGAACGGCTACGGCATCTGGGAGTTCCCGATGGCCTACGTCCCGATGGCCGGCACGGGCAGCGGCGTCATCTCGATGGACTACAACTTCTGGGTCAAGCAGACCGGCAACCCCCCGAACACCGGCGACAGCGTGGCCGACTCCGGGCAGATCGTGGCCACGTACCAGCAGATGTTCGACGCGGCCTACAACGGCAGCCGGCCGCCGCTCGTCCTCGGCAACCACTTCAACAGCTGGAACAACAACGCCTACACCAACGCGCTGGCCACCTTCGTCAAGAGCGCCTGCCACCAGCCGGACACCTACTGCGTCCCGTACCGCGACGTGATCCGCTGGATGCAGGCGCAGGATCCGCAGGTGCTGGCCAACCTGCAGCGGCTGCCCGCGGTCGACACCGTCGCCTAGGGTGTCCTTACGGACACGCCCTAAGCCCCGGCCGGGAGCCGTTGCGCAGGCTGCGGCTGTTCCTGTGGCCGGGCGACCTGCTCGAAGTCGCGCCGCGGCTGCTGGAGCTGACCGAGCGCCACCACCTCGCGCCGGAAGAACAGCGCCAGCGTCCAGTCGGCGACCACCCGGACCTTCCGGTTGAACGTCGGCATCCGGCTGACGTGGTACGTGCGGTGCATGAACCACGCCGGCCAGCCGCGCAGCTTGATCCCGTACACCTCGGCGACGCCCTTGTGCAGCCCGAGGCTGGCCACCGAGCCGACGTAGGCGTGCACGTAGTCCTTCGGCTGCTGGCCGCGCAGCGACCGGAGGATGTTGTCGGCGAGCCGCTTGGCCTGCCGGACCGCGTGCTGCGCGCTCGGCCCGGTCAGCGCGTTCGGGTCCTCCTTCTTGGACAGGTCGGGCACGGCGGCGCAGTCACCGGCGCTCCACACACCGTCCAGCCCGCGCACGGCAAGCGTGGCGTCGCAGACCACCCGGCCCTTGTCGTCCCGCGGCAGGTCGGTGTTGGCCAGCATGGGATGTGGCTTCACCCCGGCGGTCCACACGATCGTCTCGCTGTCGAACTCCTCGCCGTCGCTGAGCACCACGTGCCCGCCGACCAGCGACTCCACCCGGGTGTTCAGCCGCACGTCGATGCCGCGCCTGAGGAGCTGGCGCACGGTGTAGTCGCCCATCGGCAGGCTCACCTCCGGCAGGATCCGGTTCGCGGCCTCCACCAGCACCCAGCGCAGCTCGTCCGGCCGAACCTCCGGGTAGTACCGGCAGGCGTACCGCGCCATGTCCTCCAGCTCGCCGAGCAGCTCGATCCCGGCGTACCCGCCACCGATGAGGCAGAACGTCAGCGCCTTGCGGCGGCGCGGACCGTCCGGTGTGGACGCCGCGAGGTCCAGCCGGGACAGCACCCGGTTGCGCAGGTAGATCGCCTCGCCGATGTTCTTGAAGCCGATGCCCTGCTCGGCCAGGCCCGGGATCGGCAGCGTGCGGGCCACCGAGCCGGGAGCGACCACCAGCACGTCGTAGGGCAGCTCGTACGGCTCGCCCTCGATCGGCTGCACGGTGGCGGTGCGCCGGGTGTGCTCGATCCCGGTGACCACGCCGGTGATGATCCGGCACCGCCTCAGCACCCGCCGCAGCGCCACCACCACGTGCCGCGGCTCGACGGAGCCGGCCGCCGCCTCGGGCAGGAACGGCTGGTACGTCATGTGGCTCTGCGGGTCCACCACCGTGATGGTGGCCCGAGCCCTGTTCAACCCGCCGAGGAGCTTCTTCTGCAGCCGGAAGGCGGTGTACATGCCGACGTACCCGCCTCCCACGATCAGGATGTGCGGTGACTTGGCCATACCCCGAGGCTACCCAGGCGCCCAGCGGCCGTGAGCGTGAGCCTCGGCACCATCGCACGGCTGGCGTGCCCGCTCAGCGCAGGTGGAAGCCGCCGTCGACGCCGATCACCTCGCCGGTGATGTACGTGGAGTCGACCACGTCACACACGACCTTGGCGATGTCCTCCGGCGTACCGACGCGACGCAGCGGGGCGTTGTCCGCGATGTGTTCGCGAAAGCCCGTGTACCCGGCGATCCACGGCGTGTCCACCAGGCCCGGCGCGACCGCGTTCACCCGGATCTGCGGGCCGAGCACACTGGCGAGCAGCCGGGTCATGTGGTTTACCGCCGCCTTGCTGGCGGCATACGGGATGGAGCTACCGCTGGGCCGCGAACCGGCCAGCGACGAGATGTTGATGACGCAACCGGCGCCGGTGGCACGCAGGTGAGGTACCGCGGCCACAGTGGTCTGCCAGGTGCCGAAGACGTTGACGCCGAAGATCTCCCGCCAGATCTCCGGGGTCGCCGCCCCGAGGTCGTGGTGCGGGATCAGCCTGGTCGTGCCCGCGTTGTTGACCAGGATGTCGAGGCGGCCGAACCGCTCGACCGTCGCCTCGATGAGGTGGCGGGCCTGCTCCTCGACGGCGATGTCGGCCTGGACATAGAGGGCGCCGGGCAACTCCTCGGCCAGTGCCCGGCCCGCATCGACCGACCGGGCCGAGTTGACCACGACGCGGATCCCGGCCACCGCCATCCTCCTGGCCACGGCCGCGCCGATACCCGACGACGACCCGGTCACCACCGCGACCCGCTCCACACCCATACCCAGGCCATCCTCACCCCGCGGGGCACCGCCGCCGATCAGTTCGCCGACCCGGCCCCGGCCTACCCCGGTCCCCGCACCCAGCCCGGCCGACAGCCGACCTCGCCGCGGATCCTGTCACGGCGGTTCCACCACCGGCAACGCAGCCGCAGAGCGGCCATCACCGGCAACGCAGCGGCAGAGCGGCCATGCTCGTTCGGCCCCGGGCGAGAGGGACGAGCGGCCCGGCGGGAGAGGAGGGTCAGCGGCGGGTGAGCAGGACGAGCAGGCCGGCCGCGGCGAGTACGCCCGCCAGGCCGGCAATCTGCAGCACCGGCGACAGCGGCAGCTCGTGCGTGCCGTAGGCGGTGACCGCGGCGGCGCCGAGGGCGGTCAGGCCGGCCAGCAGCGGTACCGACCAGCGCGCCGCCAGCCGCCGATCCGGCATCGCCGTGGGCGGCATCGCGGCGGCGAACGACGCGGCCACGTGGTGCAGGTAAAGCACCGCGCCGAGCAGGACGGTGGCGGCCGCCGGCGGGAGGTGGCCGCCGTACCCGATCACCCAGGCGACCCCGGTCCCGCCGAGCACGACCGTGGACGCGTCGGAGGTCGGGCGCACCGCGGCGACCGGCACCGCGAGGAGCGCGAACCAGGCGGCGACGCCGGCCAGGGTGACCCCCCGGTCCGGCTGCAGGGCGAACGCGACCACGCCGGTGAGTACCAGCAGCCCGCGCAGCGCGACCTGCACCGCCGGCATCGCCCGGAGGGTACGCAGGCCCGCCCGCCAGCCGACCAGCAGGCCGTTCACGACCGGCCGTCCGCGGACGGGCAGCCGCCACCGGCGCCGCTGGCCTGCCACGAGGCTCTGGACCCGACCACGTGGCGGGCCCGGCTTGCCGTGGCCCGCGTATCTATCACCGCACCGCCCGGGGCAGCCGGACGAGCTGGCTGGCGTCGCGCAGCACGTCGTCCAGGCTGCGCGCTCCGCGCCAGGGGACAACCGGCACCCCCACCTCGGCGAGCCGGCCGATGTCGGACTCGCGCTCCAGGCCGCTGACCCGCCAGGCGAGGTCGGTCCACTCCCCGCGCGGCGGCGGCCGGAAGCCCTCCGGCAGCGTGTCCACCGCGATCACCGGCCGGTTCGACCGGGCCAGCGCGGCGATCACCCCGACCACCTCGTCGCCGAGCAGCGGGGTGAGCACCACCACCAGCGCGTGCGCCGGCAGCTCGCGCAGCGCGCGCGGCACCTGTCTGTCCACTCTGGACGGTCGGTCCCGGACGTCGAGCAGCACGTCCAGGATGCGGGCCAGGTGCGCCCGGCCGTTGCCCTGCCGTACCCGGCGCATCGGCTGGCCGAGGTCGATCAGGCCGACCCGGTCACCGGCACGCAGGTAGTACTCGGCGACCGCGGTGGCGGCCCGTACCGCCGTGTCCAGGCTGCCGCCGAGGTCGACCCAACTGTCCACGCAGAGCACCACGTCGGTGTCGCGGTCGGACAGCGTGCTGGTGACGTAGGTGGTGCCGCTGCCCAGGTACGGCTGGCCGGCGGACCGGCGCATCGTCACCCGCCAGTTGATCCGGCGCAGCCGGTCGCCCGGCTGGAACGGTCGCACGCCGTTGATCTCCACGCCCTCGCCGGGCCGCCGCGAGCGGTGCGGGCCGACCACGCCCTCCGCCCGCGGTACCAGGTCGGTGGCCACGAACGCCTCCCGCAGCGGCCACACCAGCACGGTGCGCAGCGGGACCACCAGCGGCGCGCTGCGCAGCAGGCCGTACGCCGTCACCGCGGTGACCCGGACGGGGCCGACCGGCGCGCGGCCCCAGCGGACCGGCTCGAGGTCGAACGTCAGCTCGGCCGGCCGGTCCGTATCCAGCACGGTGGCCCGGGCCAGCCCGCCGCGGCTGTACTGGTTTCCGCGCCCGCGGCGCCTGGACCCGTCTCCGCGCCCGCGGCGCCTGGGCCGCAGCCACTGGCCGGGCAGCGCCACGGACACGACGTCCGCGGCGCCGACGGCCCGTACCCGGACGGTCAGCGGGTCCGACTCCAGCAGCGCGGGCGGGTCAACCGACATCTCGGCGGTGGGCGTCCTCCCCCTGGTACGTAAGGCGAGGGCCAGCGCGGTGCCCACCCCGAACGGGGCGGCCAGCACGATCAGGTCCGGCCGGCGCATCGCGATGGCCGACAGCGCCAGCCCGCCGGCCATCAGCAGCGCGCGCTCCAGCGCCACGGTCGGCCGCCAGCCGGTCATCGCCGGCTCAACGCCGTGCGGTGGACGGCGCCGGCACCTCGGCGAGCACCTGCCGCACCACCTCGCCTGGCGACACCCGGCGCAGCCACATCTCCGCGCGCAGGGTGATCCGGTGCGCCAGCGCCGGCACCGCCACCGCCTTGACGTCCTCCGGCACGACGTAGTCCCGGCGCTGCAGCACCGCGTACGCGCGGGCAACCAGCAGCAGCGCCAGCGCGCCACGCGGGGAGGCACCGACGAGCACCTGCGGGCGGTGCCGGGTGGAGGCTGCCAGGTCCACGCAGTACCGGCCGACCGACTCCTCCACGGTGACCTCCTCCACCGCGCGCTGCATGGCGAGCAGCCCCGCGGTGTCGGTCACCGGCTCGAGGATGATCGCCTCCTGCTTGCGGGCCAGCCGGCGGCGCAGCACGTCCCACTCCTCGTCGGTCTCCGGGTAGCCGAAGGAGATCCGCATCAGGAACCGGTCGAGCTGCGCCTCCGGCAGCGGGTAGGTGCCCTCGTACTCGATCGGGTTGGCGGTGGCGATGACGTGGAACGGCGCCGGCAGCGGGAAGGTCTGACCCTCCACTGTGGACTGTCCCTCCTGCATCGCCTCCAGCAGGGCCGCCTGGGTCTTCGGCGGGGTGCGGTTGATCTCGTCGGCGAGCAGCAGGCCGCAGAACAGCGGGCCCGGGCGGAACACGAAGTCGCCGCGGGCCTGGTCGTACACGAACGAGCCGGTCACGTCCGCCGGCAGCATGTCCGGGGTGAACTGCAGCCGGCGGAAGTCCAGCCCGAGGGTCTGCGCGAACGACCGCGCGGCCAGCGTCTTGCCCAACCCCGGGTAGTCCTCCAGCAGCACGTGCCCGCCGGCCAGGATGGCGGCGAGCACCAGGGACAGCTCGTACCGCTTGCCCACCACCGCCCGGCATACCTCGTCGAGCACCCGGTCACAGGCCCGCGACACCTCGGCCAGCGGCATCGGCCCGGGTTCGGCGCCCTCGGCGGGCCCAGTCACGCAGGGCTCCGCGCCGCGCTCGGCGGCCACGTCCGCGCCGCTGCCGTGCCCGCCGGTCCGCTCGCCGGCCGGCTCATCACAGGGCCTCGATCCGGCTGACCAGGCTGTCCATCTCCCGGTGGCCGATCGGCTTCCCACGCGGGTTCGCCGGCGCCATGAGAAAGCTCCACAGCTCCTCCCCAACGATCGGTCGGGCCCGGCCCGGGTCGTCCCACAGGCTCACGCCGTGCCGCTGCCGCAACCGCTCGGCGGCCACCCGGACCAGCTGCGGGCGCACCCGCTCCTCGAACCGCTGGCGGTCCACGCTACCCCAGGACAGCCGCTCCTCGAGGAAGACCAGATCCCGGTACGGCGCGGGCTCCGGCACGTCCTCGACGCCGACCTGCGGGGCCGGCAGGTCCTCGGACCGAACCATCACCAGCAGCCGGCTGAACGCGACCGCGGCCACCACCAGGCAGACGACGTAGGCGGGGTGGACGTTCACCCTGGCCCGCTGCAGCGCCACCGCCGCCCCCACCCCGAGCACGGCGCCGATGCCCAGCGCACGCAGGTGCCGGAGCGCCGTCCGGCTCACCGCGGCACCTCGCCGGCGCTCGCCGTCCGCATTCGCGTTCGCCCGGCTGCCCTGCTCATCGGTACGCCACGCTCGCTCACCTCGACACCAGCAGCTCGTCCCGTACCCGTTCGAACAGCGCGCGGGCGTCGGCGCGCGCGTCCTCGCCGAGGGTGTGCCGGGAGAACCGCGCCTCCCGGTACAGCTCGGCCAGCCGGCGCAGCGTCTGCGGGGTGACCCGGTGCTCGGCCAGCACCCGCTCGGTGAGCTCCGCCGAGGTCTGCGACGGCAGCCGCTGCGTACCGGCCTTCGCCGCCGCCGCCTCCAGACCGAGCCAGCAGGCCACGATCGCGTCGTCGACCGGCCCGCTCTCCAGCCTGGCCAGGGCGGCGTCCACGGCGCCGGCCAGCGCCCACTCCACCGGCGGCCGGTCCGACACAGGTGGCGGGCCGGGCGGCGGGCGGAAGCCGGGGCGGAACCGCCGCCACAGCCGGGGCCGGGCCGGCAGCATCAGCGGGATCGCGGCCAGGCCGAGGAAGACCACCGCGGCGGCGATCAGCAGGTACAGCCAGGCGAGGCTGGACACAATCCGCGGCAGCGGCCTGTTATCGGCCGGCTCGTAGAGGATCGGCGTGGTCTGCGTCGGCACCGGGCGGATCGTCTCCACCGTGCTCCGCGGTCCCGCCGGCGACGCGAGCGGCGGCCCGCTGTGGCTGGCCAGCAGGGCGAGGCCGAGCGCGGTCAGCACCGCCAGCACCGCCGCCGCCGCCCGGAACCGGCCGGTGGTACGGGTCGCGGGCCCGTTCATGCCGGTCGCGCCCCGCCCTCGGCGGCCGGGCCGGTGGCATGCTCCGCGGCCGGCCCGGTGGCGCCCTCGGCGGCCGGCCCGACAGCGGGCGGCGGGCCGGCCAGCTCGACGGCGCGGGCGAACACGGCGTCCAGCATCGGCTCGGTCAGCTTGCCGGTGAAGGTGTTCTGCTGGCTGACGTGGTAGCTGGCCAGCACGTGCCAGCCGCGCTCGGGCAGCGCGACCTCGGCGCCGTGTCCGAAGGGCGGCCGGCGGGCGGGCACCGGGTGGCCGGCGGCGGCCAGCGCGGACCAGAGCACCGACCAGCCGAACGCGCCGAGCACCACGAAGACCCGCAGCGTGGGGGCCAGCAGCGCCAGTTCGCGCTCAAGCCAGGGTCGGCAGGCGTCCCGCTCGGCCACCGTCGGCTTGTTCTCCGGCGGGGCGCAGTGCACCGGCGCGGTGATCCGCACCCCGTACAACATCAGGCCGTCCCCCACACCGGTGGAGGTGGGCTGGCTCGCCAGGCCGGCGCGGTACAGCGCGGCGTACAGCCATTCGCCGCTGCGGTCGCCGGTGAACATCCGGCCGGTCCGGTTCGCCCCGTGCGCGGCGGGGGCCAGCCCGACCACGCAGATCCGGGCGTCGGGCGGCCCGAACCCGGGTACCGCACGACCCCAGTACGCCTGGTCGGCGAACGCCGCGCGCCGGGTGCGGGCCACCTCCTCACGCCAGGCCACCAGCCGCGGACAGGCCCGGCAGTCCGCGACGCGCGCGTCGAGTACGGCAAGATCCGCGGCGGTGCCGGCCAACATGCGTACACCGGCCGGATTGCGGGCACCCTGTCCCACGGCCACGCGCAACTCAACCATGCGGACGGGTGGGATCATGTGTTTGGCTATCGGACTGTGACGTGAGGGGGCCGACGTGGGCAAGCTGATCTACCGGGTGCTCGGCATCGCGTTCGCGATACCCATCTCGATGGTGATGAAGAAGGCGCTGGACGCCGCCTGGCGGAGCACCCAGGGGGAGGAGCCGCCGCGGAACCCCAAGGCGCCGAACGCTCGGCTGACCGACGTGCTGGCCTGGGCCGGGCTGTCCGCGCTGTCGCTGGCGATCGGGCAGTTCGTGGCCTCCCGCGTCGCCGCGGTCGCGTACCAGGGGCTCACCGGCCGGCACGCCCCCGGCTGGGGTCCGGGCGACAAGGAGTCGGCCGCCTGGGACTGACAGACCGTCGGGCCGGGTCTTCGGACCCGGTGGTGGCCTGCGTGCGATCCTATGAGCCCTCGCGCGTCGCTCAGCCGAGGGTCACCGACAGTAGCCGAGCAGGGCAGCGAGACGGGTACCGGCGGGCCGGCGGGCACCCGCCGCCGACCGGTTCCCGGCCCATGTCGGCGACCTTCTCGATGTCGCCGAGCGCCCCGGTCACATCCGGACCGGCCGGACATCGCGAGCAAGCGCCGGGACCGATCCGGACGGATTGTGCGGGCAGGTCCGTTGCGCTGTCCGGGCACGGCGCCAGGTCGGCAACACCGTGTCGCCGGCGGAGACTCCGCAGATGGCCGACATTGACCTGCGCGCCGACCCCTGCCGGCAGCGAGCGGAGCGCCGTCGAGCGCCGCCGGTACCCGCCGAAGCGGCGACCAACGATGTGAGGTCCGACGTCCGGCCGGCCCGCAGGTCACCCGTCAGGCTGCCGCACAAGGCCGGGGCCTGCGCCGATGTCGGCTGATCGGACGGGAGCCTGCGTGGCGGCGCCGGCCGAGACCGGCGGCGCGGCCCACCAGGACGACCACGACCGCGACGACGCCGAGCACCGCGACTATTCTCTTGCTGAATTCGAAACCTTTTCGGCGCCGCGTTTACCGCGCAGGCGCGACATCTTGCACTCCCCGTGGAAAACAGGACTACTCGGGACAAGCCGCGGCGCGCGATCTTCCGTTCCCGACGCGCGCCGCAACGGTAATAAGCCAGGCATGGTGGACCTCCCTCGGAAGTGGACAGTCCGCTCTTTTCCAATTCACGTCAAGAAGCGAAGATGATCAGCCCTCCGTCGGGTACCGGAATCACCCGGCTGGCCGCTCTCCGAACACGCAGAGTGACAAGATTTACGGCATGCATGAGCCCGCCGACCGTGGGCAGGACCACCCACGAGAGCCCGACTCAACCTCGGAAGGAAGTGATCTGGTCATGACGACCGTGGAGCAGTCGATCGACGTCGACGTGCCGGTGACCACGGCGTACAACCAATGGACCCAGTTCGAGGAGTTCCCGCGGTTCATGGAGGGCGTGGAGCAGGTCACCCAGGTGACCCCCACCCTGACGCACTGGACCGTGAAGATCGCGGGCGTGAAGCGGGAGTTCGACGCCACGATCACCGAGCAGCACCCTGACGAACGGGTGGCCTGGCAGTCCACCAGCGGGCCGCAGCAGGCCGGCGTGGTGACCTTCCACAGGCTCGACCCCGAGCACACCCGGGTGATGTTGCAACTGCAGTTCGAGCCGGAAGGGCTGGCCGAGCAGGCCGGCGACAAGCTCGGCCTGGTGCGCGGCCGGACGAAGGGCGACCTGGAGCGGTTCAAGTCCTTCATCGAGACGCGCCGCACGGAGACCGGCGGCTGGCGCGGGGACGTCCCGCGGTCGTAGCAGCGGGGCACAGCGGGCCGGTGCCGTGCGGGCGCCGGCCCGTCTTCGACTGTCGTGAGCCGAGCCGCCTCGCGCCGGCTCAGGGCGCCGGCAGTTCGAGCTTGAGCACCTTGCCGGTGGCGTTGCGGGGCAGCGCGTCGAGGAACACCACGTCCCGAGGCACCGAGAACCGGGCCAGCCGCCGCCGGACCAGCCCACGGACGTCGTCAGCGGTCATCGACCCTGCCGAGTGCAGCACCACGTACGCCGCCAGCCGCTGGCCGAAGTCCTCGTCCGGCACGCCCACCACCGTCGCCTCGGCGATCTCGGGCACGCCGGCGAGCACCTCCTCGACCTCGCCCGGATAGACGTTCTCCCCGCCAGAAATGATCATGTCGTCGTCCCGCCCTGACACCCACAGCCGGCCGGCCGCGTCCAGGTAGCCCATGTCGCCGGTGGACATCAGCCCGTACCGCACCTCCTTCCCGGCGGCGCCCCCGGTGTACCCCTCGAACAGCGCGCTGTGGCCGACGAAGATCCGCCCCACCCGGCCCGGCGGCAGCGGCTCGCCGTCCGGGTCAAGGATGGCCAGCCGGGTGCCGCGCGGCGGGTGGCCGGCGCTGCCAGGGGCGGCCCGCAGGTCGGTCGGCGAGGCGATGCTGGCCCAGGACACCTCGGTCGAGCCGTAGATGTTGTAGAGCACGTCGCCGAACGCGTCCATGAACTGGCGTGCCAGCGCCGCGGGCAGCGCCGACCCGGAGCACGGCACGGTGCGCAGCGCCGAGGTGTCGTACTTCTCGCGCACGTCGGCCGGTACGTCCAGCAGGCGGCGCAGCAGGATGGGTACGCCGACCAGGGTGGTGCAGCGGTGCTCGGCCAGCGCCCGCAGCGTCTCCTCCGGGTCGAACCGCCGCTGCAGCACCACGGTGTGCCGCAGCGGGATGGCGAGTTGGAAGAAGCCCAGCCCGAGGGTGTGGAACAGGGGCGGCGCGACGAGCGTGGACTCCTCCGCGCGCAGCGGCAGCCGGGTCAGCACCGCGGCGACCGGTTCCAGCCCCTTCGGCTCCGGCCGGTACGCCCCCTTCGGCGCGCCGGTGGTGCCCGATGTGAGCACGATCAGCCGTCCCGCCCTGGCCGGTGGCGCGATCCGGCTGGCCGGCGACCCGGCCGCCAGGCTGTCCAGGCTGGCCCCGTCCCCTTCGAACCCCGGGTCGGCGGCGATCCGCGCCGAGCCCTCCGGCGCATCGGCCAGCATCGGGGCGAACTCGGTGTCCGCGATCACCGCCGCGGGCTGTTGCTGGGCCAGCACGGCGGCGGCCTGCGCCGGGCTCATGCTGGTGTTCAGCAGCAGCGCGTGCGCGCCCAGCTTGGAGCAGGCCGTGATGCCCTCGACCAGCCCGCGGTGGTTGCGGCAGAGCAGCGCCACCCGGCCACCCTCGGCCACACCCAGCGCGGCCAGCCCGTTCGCGATCCGGGTGGACCGCTGGTCCACCTGCGCGAACGTCACGCTGCCGAAGTCGTCGATCACCGCGGGCCGGTCCGGGCAGCGGGCGGCCGCGGCGGCGTACCCGGCGGCCGGCGTGATCCCCCAGCGCAGGACCGCCCAGGCCCGGCGCACGGTACGGTCCGGCCGGGTCGGCCGGACGATCCCGGTACGCAGCAGGGTGATCGCGCCGTACACCTGCGCAGACGCGCGGTCCAGCAGCCCGGGGCGCGGCGGCAGCTCCCGCACCGGCGCGCCGGCCAGTTCGGCATCCAGCCGGTACAGCGTCTCGGTCAGCCGGCGCCGCAGCACCACCGCGGCGGCCTGCCCGGACACCATCCCGACCAGCCCGCCGGGCACCGCGTACGCCAGTCGCAGCCGCACCTCGGTCTGGCCGGCGCCGACCGGCCGCAGCCACCACCGGATCCTGATGTCCAGGCCGGTCACGTTCACCAGCGACAGGTCGTACGGCGGGCGGTACGCCACGATCTCGGCGTCGGCGCCGAAGACGGTGCCGCCAATATCCAGGTGGCACCGGTAGCGGGCGCCCACCGCGGGCCCGCCGTCTCCGACGTGCCTGACGTCCCGGGCATCCCAGGCGTTCCGGGCGTCCTCGGCGCCCCGGGCGTTTCCGACGTTGTCGGCGTCCCCGGCGTTCTCGGCGTCCCCGGCGGCCCGTGCGTTCCCGGCGTCCGCGCCGTCCCCGACGTTCTCGGCGTTCTGGGCGGCATCCGCGCCTGAGGGGGCTGCCACCGGCGCCATGTCTCGCATGCCGGCGAAGAAGCGGGCGTGGTTTGCGGGGTCGCCGACCAGCTTCCAGACCGCGTCCACCGGGTGGTTCAGGATCCTCGACTCGGCCAGCCGCATCGGTCAGCCCACCACCGGCAGCGAGCGCCGGATCATCATGCCGTCCAGTGCTGACTGCATGTCGGCGGTGACCACCCGGTAGACCTCCTCAAGATCGGGGTCCGCGCCGAACCGTTCCTGTACCCGGAACGGCTCGAGCACCCGGATCCGGATCTTGGCAGGCAGCGGCACGAACGGCGCGAACGCCCCGACCTGCAGTCCCCACGGGACGGTGACCGCGACCGGCAGCACGCTGAAGCGCAGTAGCCGGTCGATCCGCAGCGCCCTGGCAAGCCGGTCCCCGTGGGACAGGAACAGCGCCGTCTCCTGCCCGCCGAGGGAGACCACCGGGGCGATCGGCACGTCGTGCTCCTGCGCGATCCGGATGAACCCCTTGCGCCCGGCGAAGTCGACCCGTCCGGACTGCCAACTCGGCCGGAACACCTCCCAGTCGCCACCCGGGTAGACCAGCACCGCGGCGCCGGCGTCCAGGGCGAGCTTGGCGCTGGCCGGCGACGCCGGCAGCACGCCGAGCTTGCGGATCCAGCGCAATCCCGGGGTGGAGAACCAGCGGTCGTGCGCCACCGGGTGGAACGGCCGCTCCACGCCGAAATATGCGTTGAACGCCAGCGTGAAAATCAGCGTGTCCGGCAGCATGATCCCACCGGAGTGGTTGCCGACGCAGAGCACCGGACCGGACTCCGGCAGGTGCTCCAGGCCGGTCACCTCGGCGCGGAAGTACGTGGACGCGGCCAGCCACAGCGCCGGCAGCAGGTCGCGGATCAAGTCCGGGTCGCGGTCGGCGAGGTCGCCCGGCGCGGGACTGTCCAGCAGCCCGGCCACGTCGCGCAAAGCCCGGCTGCCCAGAGCGGGCCCCGACAGCGTACGGGTCAGCGTTCGCAGCAGATCGGGCACTCAGACCTCCAGCCAGGTCAGGCCTTCCCGCACAGCCCGACGTACGGCGCACCTCACACTAGAGCGCCTGTCAGACGCCGCGGCAACCAGTCAGGGCGGGATGCAGTTGCCGAGGCCCCCGCAGTGCGGCATGGAGGTCTGCGAGGCCCTCCAGTGCCGGCCGACCATCCAGGCTTGCGTACCCACACGACCACCAGACGCTCGCGATCTCCCGACGACCGCCAGAC